>Ga0224504_10000655_pt1 | contig 15381 bp, 17 predicted proteins | sample SF_Oct11_sed_USG_3_FD_170160 | JGI IMG/M metagenome (GOLD analysis project Ga0224504, IMG submission 170160) | Sediment microbial communities from San Francisco Bay, California, United States - SF_Oct11_sed_USGS_24 | ecosystem: Environmental > Aquatic > Marine > Sediment | place: USA... | reverse complement strand
CCTCATGTCGTGCACCTCCAACCTTGTTGAGTATGATCCCACAGATATTCACGTTCGGATCAAAATCGAGATAACCACGGATGAGCGGGGCGATACCCCTGGTCATGCCACTGCTGTCGATTACCAGTACAACCGGTGCTGCCAGAATCGTTGCAAGTGCGGCATTGCTGTCCGTACCATCAACGTCAACCCCATCGAACAGACCCTTATTACCCTCGATCAGACCAATGGCCGGCGTATCCAGCCGAGAGGTGAAGGTGTCGATGATCTCCTCGCGGGTCTGGGTGAAGAAATCCAGGTTGTAGCAGGGTCGTTGGGCGGCACGTGCCAGCCACAGCGGGTCGATATAATCAGGGCCTTTCTTGAAGGTCTGTACTACCTGGCCTGTTTGCACCAGGGCGGCAGTAAGACCCACTGACAAGGTGGTTTTGCCTGAGGATTTGTGAGCGGCTGCGATGTATAGATGGGCCATATGAGTGTGCCCCTTGAGGCGTTGGGTGCTATGAGCCGCTGTTGGCTGCTTGGTGGTGAGGATCTATGTCGGCATCGGCCAGTGAAACTGGCAGGAAACGCAGCACCTTGATACCTAAAAGGACAATCAGGCCTGCCAATGCAACACCGCCAAGACCGAGACCGATTTCCGGAAGACTCGGTGCATAGGCGGAGACCACTCCATCATGGAAGCTCGAAGACACCTCCATACCCGGGAACAGGTTCAGCGGGAAGGCCTGGCCGCCAATGACTAGCACGTAGACCTGTGCAAAACCGCCAAGTATGACCAGTATCGACGCCAGGATAATGTCACGGCTGGCACCTTTTGTGGCTGGGCGGAAAACCAGGAATAGTGGTATCAAGCCTCCTACAACAACCTGTCCGACCCAGAACAGCAGGGTATAAATACCGCCGTCCAATAGTATAAATCGCTCGACCGCACCATGTTCCGCTGCATACAAGTTTGCCAGGTGCTGTATCGCGGTGAAAAAAAGAACGGTGCCAATGAAGATGCCGAGCAGGCGTCCGAGTTTTCGCGTGACAACGCTGCCAATTTCCCGGCCGCTGCCATGGTACGCAGCCAGCAGGATAAGAATGTAAACGGCCAGGCCAAAGGAGAAGGACATGGCGATAAACAACGGTGCCATGATCGCGGAATCGTATGCTTCACGTGCCACCAGAAAACCAAAAATTGACCCGGTACCAGTGGTCAGTACCAGGCGCCAGATAAAGGCCAGCATACCCGCCGTTTTGGTGTAGCCGTTCATACGCCGTTCCATCTGCACCCACAGGTAGGCGGCGACCACGACCATGAAGCCGACATAGAGGAAGATATTCCAGGCAAATATCGATTTGAAGTTGTAACTGGTCATCGCCACGATCAGACGGTCGGGCCGGCCCAGGTCGAGCACCAGGACAATCAGACCCCCGACCAGCAATGCGATAGCCAATAACCCTGAAAGTCGTCCCAATGGTTTGTATACGGGTTTGCCAAATACGGTGCTGATTGAGGCAACATTCAGTGCGCCGGAGGCTGCCACAATCAGGAAAATCGCAAAGACATGCGGCATACCCCAGACAATCTGGTTGGTCATGCCGGTCACGTGATGACCTGAATGTTCCATGTAATAGGCGCAGGCCAGGGCAATCAGGATGAACACGGCAAGAATCGCAGCAAGGGCATAGAACGGCTTGCTGTTGCCTTTGAGTTCGCTGTATGTGATTGGCTTCACGTCATGATTCCAGTTGATGGCTTCTGTTAAAGGTTCCTGTAACGTACACCGGGGTTGAGACCGAGGTCTGCACGAATCTGTTGTGATGCATAGTTGGCGACACGTTTAGAAATTTCACTTTCAGGATCATTCAGGTCACCAAAAAGCATGGCTCCGCCACCGGTGTCAGAGCACGCTTCCACACACGCCGGCTGGCGGTCGGAATCGATACGGTGAACACACAAGGTGCAACTTTCGACTGTGCCTTTACCCCTCGGTGCATGGGGCTTCTGGTCTTCCAGCGTTTCATGCACAAATGATCTCGCCTTGTACGGGCAAGCCATCATGCAATAACGGCACCCGATGCAGGTGTGCTTATTAACCAGTACGATTCCATCGGCGCGTTTGAAGGAGGCGCCAGTCGGGCAGACATCCACACAAGGTGGGTTCTCACAGTGCTGGCACATCACCGGCAGTGACTTGCTGTAGCCGGTTTCCGGGTTCTTTATATCGACTTTCCTGATCCACTGCGCATCGGTTTCCGGTCGGCCGAAACCACGTAAGCCATTTTCTTTTGCACAGGCGGAAACACAATCATCACAGCCATTGTCACAGCGGCCAAGGTCGATCAGCATACCCCAGCGTACCTCGCTGGAAACAGCAGCATTTGCGGATGAAGATCTGCTGATGCCGTATAAAACAACCCCGGGCGCGAGTGTTACACCTGCTGCTGTGGCCATCGCAGCCAGGAAACTGCGTCGGGTTGGATCAAAACCGGAATTGCCGGTCATCTTTTTATCTTTTGTTTTGCTGCTCATATGTTCACTCAGATCCCTTCACCCTGGTTGTGCCTGGAAATGCGCCGCTGAATTGATGGTCATCAGGTAATGCGCCGCTTTCCGGGCGCGATGCATGGCATTGGAAACAATCGATACTGACAGAGGCAAAATCGTGACAGGCACGGCAAAAATGCGAGGAGTCGGCAAATGTGACAGGATTTGCATCGGGTCCGGCAACTGCATGACAGTCCAAACATTCCGTGAGGCTGTACTGATCGCTGCGCGTGCCTTCGAGCACAGTTTCATCGCGCTGGTGCTTGAGGAGTTCCATGTGATTGCGCCGCATGAAGTCGGTGTCTTCGACGCAGGCATTACCCCGGCCCATTGGAATGAAAGGCAGCAGGGAATTACCGACGGCGTTGCCTTCCTCTGCAAAAACCACAGCACCCGGGCTGCCTATGCCAATCAGCATAACCGCCAGCAGGGTGATGCAGATGTGGCGCCAATTCATGGCTTACTCTCCCAGCCCCATCTGGATGTAGCCTGACGGACAAACGTCCTGGCAAATATGACAACCGATGCATTTTGTGTAATCAGTATCCACATAACGACCCATGGTGGACTCCGTTTTCTTAACACGGAAAATGGCATCCTGCGGACAGAAAACGACACAATTATCACATTCAAAACACATACCGCAGCTCATGCAGCGGCTGGCTTCTTTCTGCGCCTCTTCTTCGGTCAGACCCTCAATACGCTCACCAAAGGAGCCAAGTACTGAGTCGGCGGTAATCGTGCTCTCCTGACGTTTGACTCTTGCTTCATAGGGGAAGTGCGCAAGGAATAACTCATCCGATGGTGCTATTTCGACAAATGAGCGGTCCTCATAGTTATGAATTGCATAATTGGCAGTATCGGTACCGCTGTCCTGAATACTGGGGTACTCATCCGGCTCAAGACCGGTTTCCCGTAATTTATCCAGCAGGTGGAAGTGGTGCACGTCCACCCGGGGCCGGTTTTTAGGCTCAGCGCCTGACAGGAACTTGTCGACACCTTCAGCGGCGATTGAAGCTTGTCCTATGGCGGTTGTTAAAAGGTGCGGTCTGATAATATCGCCGCCGACAAACAGGTCAGGGTGATTCTTGACCCGGTAGAAACCGTCGGCATCGATCAAGCCTCGTCCGCTGTCCAGTTCTTCAAAACCACTGAGATCACCACGTTGCCCGATAGCAGAGACCAGCAGTTCGCACTCGATATCAGTTTCGCTGCCTTCAACGACTTCCATTTTGCCGCTGCTCCAGTCGGTTTTGATAACCCTTACGCCCGTGGCCCTGCCATCATCGCCAAGCAGCACTTCGACAGGCAGCAGACCGGGTCTGATTTTCACACCTTCCTGGGTCACATGTTCGACTTCCATCTTGGTGGCCGGCATGATTTCAGCAGATTCGCGGGAAATGAGTGTCACATCGGCACCCTGGCGCTGGGCAACACCGGCTACATCGTGAGCCATGTAACCCATGATGATGTTTTCAGGTCTGTCGTGTTCACGCTTATGTTCAATATGACCAAGACGCCGGGCAACTGCGGCCACATCCATTGATGTATCGCCGCCGCCGACAACCAGTACTTTTCCGGATGTATGCTTGAGACGGCCGTCGTTAAATGCCTGCAGAAAAGCCACACCACTGATGACATTGGGCGCATCTCCTCCCGGGACAGGCAGGGCCATGCCGGATTGAGCACCCAGGGCGATAAACACGGCGTCAAACTCACCGCGCAGGTCACTGAATGGGATATCTTCTCCAATCTTGGTGTTGTTGCGAACTTCAACACCAAGGTCCAATATGCGTTGAATTTCGCCATCGAGGACTTCGTCCGGAACCCGGTAGCCGGGGATACCATAACGCATCATACCGCCCAGTTTTTCCTGTCTTTCAAATACCGTGCAGGCATGCCCCTTGCGGCGTAGATGATAGGCACAGGCCAGACCGGCGACACCACTGCCGATGATCGCCACTTTTTTACCCGTGTCAGGGCCCGGTTGATGCAGTTTCAGTTCGTGTTCCAGACCGTAGTCACCGATAAACTGCTCAACCGCATTGATACCGACATGATCTTCGACCTCGTTGCGGTTGCAGCCGTCTTCACAGGGTGCCGGACAGACCCTGCCCATGATGGCGGGGAACGGGTTGGCATCTGTAACACGGTTGAAAGCATATTCCTGCCAGGCCTTGTCTGTGGGCGGCTTTTCAATACCGCGCACAATATTCAACCAGCCACGGATATCCTCGCCCGATGGGCAACTGCCCTGGCATGGCGGGGCACGGTGAACATAGGTCGGGCACTTGTGCGAAGTGTCGGCTATGAAGATTTCTTCCACCCAGGGACGATGTTTGTTGTCGCCGTCTTTATATCGGCGTTTAGTAAGAAGTTTTTCATTCATTGCGTTATCTTCCTGCGCAGCTTCCGCGCTTGGTATTAATCATTGATGGCCTGTCAAGCGGTGGCCACATCCTCATTTGTTTCAGCTTCAACTTCATCCTCTGGCGGCACATCCAGAACAATGGCGTTCGACACCAGTTGATGCAGACTGACAATTCTGTCCATGCCAATGCCGTAGGTCGGCATGATCTTGGCAAACTGCGTCTTGCAGATCGCACAGATCGCTGCCATGTGGGTGACACCACTATCCTTTACAACCTCCTGCAAGGCCGTCATCCGGGGTGATGCACCCTTGGTTCTGATTTCCATCAGGTCATCGGTCAGCAGGCCGCCACCACCGCCACAGCAGAACGTGCCCTCTTTAATAGTATCGGGGGCCATATCGACAAAGTTATTACATACGGCTTTGATGATTGCCCGGGGGATTTCAAATTGCCCGCCCGGGGTGTCACCCATGCGTGAACCACGCGCAACGTTGCAGGAATCATGAAACGTCAGTGTCATGTGATCGTTGGCGGATTTATCCAGGGTCAGCTTATCTTTCTGGATCAGATCCCAGGTGTACTCACAGATGTGTTGCGGCACCGGGTAAGCCGGGTCAAGGAAATCAAAGGGGCCGGCCAGCGTATTCATAAAACTGTAGGCAACACGCCACGCATGTCCGCATTCCCCGAATATGATTCGTTTGACCCCCAGGTCTTGCGCCGCTTTCCTTATGCGTTCAGCAACCAGTTTCATCTGCTCATACGAGCCGATGAACATGGCGAAGTTGGCTGCTTCAGAAGCATATGAGCTGACGGTCCAGCTGGCACCAGCCTGGTGAAATACCTTGGCATAGCCGATCAATCCGTCGATGTGGGGTTCCGCAAAAAAATCAGCGCTGGGTGTTACCAGCAGAATGTCGGCACCTTTTTCGTTGACCGGTATCCTGACCTTGACGCCGGTTTCGTCCTCGATATCTTCCTCGAGGTCTTCCAGTGTGTTGATCAGTGCCTTTTCGGGCAGGCCAAGGTTGTTGCCGATCTTGTGGACCTTGCCAAGAATTTCATTGCAGTATTTCTGTCCTTTGCCGATGTGATCCATGATCTCGCGTGCGGCCATGGAGATTTCTGCGGTATCGATACCATATGGGCAATAGACAGAACAACGGCGGCACTGGGAGCACTGGTGAAAATAGCTGTACCAATCGTCCAGTACTTCTTTGGTCAAATCCTCGGCGCCCACAAGTTTCGGGAAATACTTACCGGAAAATGTAAAGTAACGGCGGTAAATCTTGCGTAAAAGGTCCTGGCGGGCGACCGGCATGTTTTTCGGGTCACCGGTGCCAAGAAAATAATGACACTTATCGGTACAAGCGCCGCATTTGACGCAACCATCCATATACACGCGCAGAGCACGTGACTTTTCAAGCAGCTCCCCCAGCTTTTCGATGGCTTTTTCCTGCCAGTTATCAACCAGCTCACCGGGAAATCCAAGTGCTTCCTGGTGTGCCGGTGCCGCGACAAACGGTGACGACTCTTTCATCACACCGGGGTTGAGTTTTGGAATCTCGAACAAGGTGTTAATCGGAATTGTTTCGTAATCGGCCATTACCTATTCGCCCCCGTTGGGTTCTGAATCCAACGCAGCTGCCCATGGTGCAAGGTGTCTTTTCTCACGCGGGTTATCGACCTGGTTTCTGCTCGGGCTAAAAAATACCCCGGGAGCATGCAGCAATTTTGAAATCGGGAATACAAACATCAATATCAGTACCAGTGACAGGTGCAAAATCAACACGGGGTCTGCCGGCAGGGGTTGCCAGTTGAAGTAGATCAATCCGAGCGCGAATGCTTTCAATGCAACGATGTCGGTATGCACTACGTACTTCATCATCAAGCCGCTTGCGGCAATGCCGACCAGCAACATCAGCATCAGGTGATCGGATGGGCCGGAAATATAACGGACACGTTCAACCAGGAAGCGCCGGGCCCATAGCGCGAGAAGACCTGCCAGCATCGCGAAACCGGCATACTTGCCAAAGGGTTGAATCAGGTTCACCCAGGACCAGACCGGCTCGGTGAAATACCTGAGGTGACGCAGTACGACCAATAGCATGGCGAAATGAAACACCCAGCCGAACAGCCAGGTCCATTTATTGGATTTGAACAGGCTTTCGAAAAAAGCCACTTCCCTGAACATGCGCAGGACCACGCCAGTCTGTGTAACCGGGGCGGGTGTTGTGGGTATCTTTAAGGGTGCAGGGGTACGCGCGTAGAGCCGGATTTTATAGGCCAGGCCGACGACAAGAAATGCCGTCGCCAGGTAAAATAATACAGCAAAGATCGTGCTCAATAACAAGCCCTTACCCTCTGTTTTAGCGGATCAGCACGCCTTGTGCCAATCCACAGTTTGAACTAGATACAACCCGTTGGTTTTGGCAAACCGGCGATTTTGCAGGCTTGTTTGGCTGGGCCGTACGGGAATAATTCGTACAGATACTTGCTGTTACCTTTTTCAGGTCCCAGGCTCTTCTTTACAGCCTTGGTCAGAACCCGAACTGCCGGAGCAATTTGATATTCTTCGTAGTAGTTGCGCAGGAAATTCACCACTTCCCAGGCATCATCGTTCATTTCGATATTTTCGTCCTGTGCAATCAGCTCTGCCAGTTCTTTGCTCCAGGCGCTGAGGTCAACCAGGTAACCTTCTTCGTCGGCTTCATAGGAAACGCCGTTGAGTTCATATGCCATGATTTACTTTTTCCTTTTTAAAAAATCAGTCTATAACCAGGACTGGGCAACATCATGCTCAGCCACCAAATCCACAAAACCACCATAATCAACAACATTGATGCCATCGATTAAAGGCGTGTCGTCCAGGCCCCGCGCAGAAACGTCAGGACCGAGAACATAAAAAGTCAAATCTTCCATGCGCTTGCTGACAGCACCGGCAGAGGAAGCCTTGCTCATCGCGCCGTAAACGCCGTCCTCTATCAGGAGAACTGAACTCCCGGCTGCTGCCAGGCGCAGACAGCTATCAAGATTGTTTCTGTCAAATGGAGACTTATTAATCAAATGCAGCATCTTACTCATGAGCTTATCACTACGTCCTGTTGCGCCATGATCTCGCGCAAATTACCAGCTGCGACCACTTCGACCGGGATGATCAAATCCTCGGCGCTGAGTCCGCGTTCTTCAAGCGACTCCTTCTCGACGTAAATTTTCTCCACGTCATAATCATCGAGTGCCCTGTATGTATTCGAAAAATTCTTCATGCCAATGGCGGCCGTATCCTGATTCTTTTTCAGCTGGCAAACGCCATCGTCGACAAAAACAACGCTGACATCCTGATCAAATGCAGCGGCAATCAATACAACCTCAAGGCACTCCAGCGCGTAGATCGTGCCGTAGGGTGCTTTGCGGTTGACATACATGAAGCGTTTAACGACTTCGGGTCCTTCTTCTTCCCATGGTTCCATTCTAGTGTTCCTTCAATCGCCAAATACGACCAGGCGGTCGTTTTCGATACCTGCTTCAACCAGTTGGCCGAGGCCGGAAATACGAAATCCATCTTTCAGGACTTCTTCCTTGATTCCGCGACGCAGCGCGGCAGCGATGCAGACCACCAGGTCGATCCCGTTGGCTTTACCCAGCTCAGACCATAACTGGACCAGGTTGCGGTCATCGGTCTGTGGTTCTGACAACTTGTTGGCGTTGAAGACACCATCGTTGTAGAAGAACACACGGGAAACCTCATGCCCCCTGACAATCGCAGCTTCCGCAAAACGGTAAGCGCTGTCAGATGCCTGGTGTGTAAACGGCCCCTCATTGACTAGTATTCCAATTTTCATAATGCTGGATTCACATTTTAAAAGCGTTATCAGAAATGCAGATGCGTTGAAGCATTCAGGCTGCTCCGCGCACCGCGCCAGTCATCAATTTGATGTTTGGTAAAGGCCAGGTCAGTCATCTCGAAAAATCGCGGCCAGCCAATACGTTCAATCCACTCACCCAAACGTTCCCAGGCTTGACCGTCTTCTTTGTAGGCATAAAGAATCCGTTTGACGATATCTGCTACCTCGGGCCAGCGTGGCGGATTATTCGGCAGGTTGGCGGCAACCAGTTTGTGGAAAGTCGGTTTTGAGCGGGCATTTGAGTGTTTACCACCGACCCAGATCGCAAGCTTGGTCGAATCCGGTCCGTTGATCTGCATTGGCGGGCAGGGCGGGTAACAGGCACCGCAGCAAATACATTTCTTCTCGTCGACTTCCAGCGAGGGTTTACCGTTCACCATCGCAGGACGGATAGCGGCCACCGGGCAACGTGCCACTACCGCCGGGCGTTCACAGACATTGGCCACCAGGTCATGGTTGATCTTCGGTGGTTTTGTGTACTGGACATTGATCGCAATATCACCCTGGCCGCCACAGTTGATCTGGCAACATGAAGTGGTCATACGTACCCGGTTTGGCATTTCTTCATGGGTAAACTCGTGATACAGCTCATCCATCAATGACTTGACCACGCCAGACGCGTCAGTTCCCGGGATGTCGCAGTGCAACCAACCCTGGGTATGGGAGATCATGGATAATGAATTGCCGGTACCACCGACCGGGAAACCCGCTGCATTCAATTTTTCGATAAGCGGTTCGGTTTTATCTGCGGATGTGACCATGAACTCGGCATTGCTGCGGGTCGTAAAACGCATAAAGCCATCGGCAAACTCGTCGGCCAGTTCACATAGTTTACGGATGGTACCGACATCCATCTGGCGCTGCGTGCCGGCACGGACTGTCCAGATTTCGTCACCACTCTTGGCAACGTGATGCAACACGCCTGGACGTGGCCTTTCATGCCAATCCCAGTTGCCATAGTTGGCTCTCAGTGTCGGGTGCATGTATGGAAAAGGATCCGGAACGCCGTGTTCATCGGGTCTGCGTGGCATTTCTGCATTATTCATCGTTTATACCTCAAACTGACAATATTTTTCACGTGTCATATTGCACGTATCGGATTATTTATTTGGCTGCTGCTTTGGCCTTCTTGTGTTCAAACCACTTGGCAGCTTCTACATCCCAGTCATCGGTGCGGACATAGGAACTTGTTCGTGGATGGTTAACCATGTTGGGGTCAACCGGAACATCCATTGCCTCAAGGAAGTTGGCAAGACCAATACGATCAATGGTTTCGCCGATACGCTCATGCTCAAGGGCGTTTTCTGCAAAGAAGTCAATACACTCTTCAGTAAACTCAACCAGCGTTTCAAAATCTTCGTCCGTTTCGAGCTTCAGGAACGGGTGAATGACCGTACCCATCTGGTCACCAATTTTCAGTGAACGTTTACCACCCATCAGGATGGTGACACCTCGATCCTTGCCTGGTGAAAGTGCTTTTGGCATGACATTGATGCAATGCATGCAGCGTACACAGCTCCTGTTGTCGACATCCAGCGTATCGTCGTCATTCAGGCTGAGCGCACGTGTCGGGCACATTGCGACGACCGTGTCGATCATCTGCTTGCGGCCAACCTTGGCGACATGCTCCTGAACTTTTTCCTGGTCAACCTGCATATCGTCACGCCATGTACCGATAACTGCCATGTCGGCACGGTGAATTGCATTGACGCAATCATTCGGACAACCGGAGAACTTGAACTTGAATTTGTAGGGCAACGCCGGCCGGTGCATTTCATCGAGCAGGCCGTTGATGATTTCGCGGTGTGCGCGAACTTCGTCATAACATGACTGTTCACAACGTGCATGGCCGACACAACTCATGGAAGTGCGCAGGGCAGGTCCTGCACCACCCAGGTCCAGTCCTATCTTGTTGAGCTCATCGAAAGCGGGCTGTACCTTTTCAGTGGTGCAGCCCTGGAACATGATGTCGCCGGACTGGCCATGCAAAGCAATCAGACCGGAGCCGTGTTCTTCCCAGATATCACACATGTCGCGTAATAACTTGGTTGAATAATGCATACCGGCGGGGGGCTGAACACGCAGTGTGTGGAATTCGGAAGACTCGGGAAACTTCTCTGCTACCTCGGAAAAGCGCGGGATAATTCCACCACCATAACCAAACACGCTTACCGTGCCGCCTTTCCAGTAACCTTTGCGGGTTTCATAGGAGTGCTCAAGCTGACCCACCAAGTCTTTCATCATGTCAGAGTTTGGTTTGTCATCGTCCTCAGCCAGTCGTTGAAGTCCATCAACAAAGCTTGGCCATGGACCGCTTTTGAGTTCGTCTAGTAACGGGGAGGGGTGGGTTTTCTTCGTCATGACAGCTCCAATAAATCCGCAGAAAAGAATGCGTAATCTGTTAGATTTATCAACGCCGGGTTTACTAACAGACGCATACCTTGAGTATAGCCAAAAATGCAAAAAAAGGCTGTGAAACAGCGCAATATATTCCTTCGAATTCGAATTTCGAACTCAGAAGATTTGGCTATATTAGAAATTCATGATATAAGAAATTCAATTTTAATTCCAGCGGGATTTATTACAGTGAAGATTTCAGGTGACAAAGGTGGCTTTTTACAAGACGAAACCTGTTACCGGGAATGGAGGAAAAAAAGGCTCCGATCGTACCCGCAAAACGTCGAAGAAATTCGTGTTCAGGTCGACTCTCTGCTCAATGTGACAGCGCGGCAGAAGGCAGCGCTTATAACGGCTTGTAAACGGGCAAACATGGCCATTTATCATTGCAGGAACGCCGCTGTTGATCGCGCCGCTGTCGCCACGTTTGCCTCGGGGTTTGGTTTAACCCGGCTCGATCACCACCTCTGCGCCAATGCAGATGGCGTTTCTGAGTTAGCGGTGGCATCTGAAGGTGTCCGTACCACTTACGTGCCTTACTCCAGTCGCAGCCTGAGTTGGCATACCGATGGTTATTATAATGACAAGGAAAGACAGATTAATGCGGTTATTTTGCATTGCGCGCGAAGTGCCGCGACCGGTGGAGAGAACGCTTTGCTTGATCCGGAATTGGCGTACATTCACCTGCGTGACGAAGACCCCCGGTTCATCACCGCATTTGAACATCCTGAATGCATGACAATTCCGGCAAACCGGGATGCGCTAGGTGAAATCCGCGCTGCTGTGAGCGGACCGGTTTTCTCGTATGCGCTCAGCGGCGAAATACATATGCGCTACAGTGCCCGTAAGAGGAACATCCAGTGGCGCGATGATGCCTTAACAACGGCTGCGCGTGAGTGTTTGACCCAATTGCTTGAAGATCCCAATGGTCCGGTTTTTCACTACCGCCTAAAAGCGGGTGAGGGCTTGATCTCCAATAATATTTTACACAACCGGACAGAATTCAATGATGGACCGGGGCAGCAACGCCTTCTTTATCGTGCCCGTTTTTTCGATCGCATCAGGACACAATAGTCGTACAATATAATATGAATTCATGAATAGACCGGAGAGCTCTTGAGCGTATCCGGCTGAGGATAAATCCCATGGAAGCCATTGAAGTAAAGCTCAGCGATATCATTATCCAGCATCCCGAAGTCAATTCGTTTCAACAATTGCTCGACAAGGTCCAGGCGATGACTTCGGAGAACATGATATTTCTTAATTTTGATATCAAGCCCGATTACCGCGATACACCGCGCAACTGGGAGTGGAAACTGGAAGTGGCATTTGGAAAGGGCGGCAAATGATCGACTCCAAGGTAACCAGGCTGGACCACTTCACTGCACCTTATGGAAAAGAGGTCACCCTGGAAAACGTCGCCTACGAAAATGGTATGAAGGTGTTGCGTATTCACATACGTGAAGGCAATCGCTTTACCGTGATGGACGTTGATGAAGACACTGCCTCTCATTGGGGTGCTGCCATGACTGACTGGGTTTCTCGGAAGTAACAAAGGACACAAGATGGATCATCTCCCTATTTTCCTGGACCTCAATGGAAAACGAACCCTGATCGTCGGTAATGGTGTGTCAGCAGCTCGCAAGGCGGACCTGTTAATACGTGCCGGATCTGATCTGACCATCGTTGCACCCCAACTTGGTGAAGAGTTGTCAAACCTTGCCAAGAGCTTCGAATTTAACTACCAGTCGACCGAATTGACTGCGACTGACCTGAAGGATTGTGTGATCGTTTTTGGGTGTTCCAATGATGACCGGGTTAACCAGGCCCTGCGCGAGCTTGCCGCAGAAGCAGGCATCATGGTCAACGTCAGCGACAATACGGAGGATTGTGACTTCATCATGCCGGCCATTGTTGACCGGTCGCCGTTGTTAATTGCAATTTCCAGCGGTGGCTCCTCGCCCTTGCTGGTGAGAATGCTCAAAGCCCGTTTTGAAACGACAATACCGGCCGCTTACGGCCGCTTGGCAGAATTTGCCGGAAGTTACCGCGACAGGATAAAAAAGCTTATTCCCAATCTGACCCGGCGGCGGAGATTCTGGGAAGACCTGGTATCGGGCCCGGTTGCAGAACATCTTTTTTCCAGCCAGTTTGAGCAGGCCGAAACCCTCATGGAGAATCAGCTGGAGGAGGCTTCGGTTGCCGGTGATCAACCACCAAAAGGTGAGGTTTACCTGGTCGGTACGGGCCCGGGTGACCCCGACCTTTTGACATTTAAGGCACTACGCCTGATGCAGCAGACAGACGTGGTTCTGTATGACCGCTTGATCGGTGAGGGGATACTCAACCTGGTACGTCGGGATGCCCGGCGTATTTACGTGGGGAAACTCAAGAACAACCACACCGTGTCGCAGGACGAGATCAGTAATATGTTGATTGACCTTGCGCAGCAGGGAAAGCGTGTACTGCGGCTGAAAGGGGGTGATCCCTTTGTATTCGGACGGGGCGGAGAGGAAATCGAAGCACTGTCGGATCACGGCATAGCCTTCCAGGTTGTACCGGGTGTGACAGCTGCCAATGGTTGTGCCGCCTATGCAGGTATTCCGTTGACCCACCGTGACCATGCACAGGCCTGTGTTTTTGTGACCGGTCATGAAAGAGACGGAAAGCTCAACCTGAACTGGGAGAGTCTGATTCAGCCTCGCCAGACGGTTGTGCTTTACATGGGATTGTCATCGCTTGATGCGATTACCAACGGCTTTTTAAGCCATGGGGCAGATCCAGCGACACCGGCGGCGATTATCGAAAATGGTACCCGGGCAGGTCAGCGGGTCATCATGGGAACCCTTGAATCCCTGCAGGAAAAGGCCTTGGAGGCGGGCATCAAAAGCCCGGCATTGATTATCGTGGGCAGCGTGGTAACCCTGAGAGGCAAGCTGTCCTGGTTCGCCAACAGACCAAAAGGTGATTGAATATGAGCAAAGCACTGAGTTACCTGATTAAAGCCAGACCGGACGCAATGAGCGCCTACTTCAGTTTTTTGAAAGACGCAGGCAAACATCTCGACCCCAAAACCCGTTCTTTGATTTCGGTCATTACCAAGATCGACAGCCAGACCGAGCGTGGCTTACGGCAGTATCTGCCGCGGGCCATCCGCGATGGTGCGAGCCCTAATGAAATCCTGGATGCGATTTTAATGGCATTCCCGACCCTGGGTCTGGCCAAGATCGTTTGGGCAGTAGATATCATCCTGGATATGGATATCCCCGAATTTCGCGTTGAGTCGCTAGATGCTGAACCCCGGTGGCATGACCTGATCGACTGGAGTGAGGTTGCGGATGAAGAGATCACCTACGTGGATGATTGCGATGGTAGAAACGTTTTTATCTACCGTTCAGATGAAACCTGCAAAGTCTATGACAGCCGTTGCCCCCACCAGGTAACCGATATCCCGCACCTGGCCCTGTCCGGCAAGCAATTGACCTGCCCCAAGCATCAATGGGCTTTTGACGTATCAAGCGGTGAGTGTATCGATAAGGGCACAAGGCCGCTCAGAGAGTTTGACAGCAGGTTGAAAGAAGGGCGGTTGCAAGCGATCTGGTAAACACAGGTACGTTTTTAACCAGTTCAACCTGGCACCAAACCAGGTTTTGGCACCGTCATCCCCGCGAAAGCGGGGATCTGTCCAATTTAGCACCGAACTTTCCCGAACAGGTTCCCGCTTTCGCGGGAATGACGATGCCTCTGGCTAACTCCAATGTTTCTATGTAATAGCGTTTTCAGCTTTAGCCGGTGTTTCGCGGTGCAGTTTTCGGTTGATCCGACCTTTCATTCGACCAAAAAACTCACCGATATCCAGACCGATGCCATATAGGGAAGGCACCATCAGCAGGGTTACAAAGAAGGCACAGAAAACACCGAAGGCCAATGAAACGACAACCGGTTTCAGGAATGCCGCCTGTATGGACCGTTCAAGCATCATTGGCGTCAGGCCGACAATGGTGGTGACCGAGGTCAGCAGGATGGGTCTGAAACGAGTCACACCCGCTTCTATGATAGCGTCCCTGGCACTCATGCCCTGGGCTTTAAGCCGGTTGCAATAATCCATCAGTACCAGGTTGTCGTTGACGACAACACCGGCAGCTGCGGTGATACCGAAGTAACTGAATAT
>Ga0224504_10000654_pt1 | contig 15394 bp, 14 predicted proteins | sample SF_Oct11_sed_USG_3_FD_170160 | JGI IMG/M metagenome (GOLD analysis project Ga0224504, IMG submission 170160) | Sediment microbial communities from San Francisco Bay, California, United States - SF_Oct11_sed_USGS_24 | ecosystem: Environmental > Aquatic > Marine > Sediment | place: USA... | reverse complement strand
AGTCCCAGTGTGGCTGATCGTCCTCTCAGACCAGCTACGGATCGTCGCCTTGGTAGGCCTTTACCCCACCAACAAGCTAATCCGACTTGGGCTCATCCAATAGCGTGAGGTCCGAAGATCCCCCACTTTCTCCCGTAGGACGTATGCGGTATTAGCACGAGTTTCCTCGTGTTGTCCCCCACTACTGGGCAGATTCCCAAGCATTACTCACCCGTCCGCCACTCGACAGCGACAAGTTCACCCCGAGGGGATCACAGCGTCCTGTTTCCGTTCGACTTGCATGTGTTAAGCATGCCGCCAGCGTTCAATCTGAGCCAGGATCAAACTCTTCAGTTCATATCTAATGATCTAAAAAATGAGATCCCAAAATTACTGCTAAAAAATTAACAAGTATTCTTGGTCACTCACGTCGTCTTCACAAAGACCCCACAAATCCAAAATCAACCAAGAAATTCTACGAGAGAAAACCTCAGAGACTTGTGACCGTGGTGACGCGAGCGCCCACACAAATTACTTATTTTCCGAATTGTTAAAGATCGAGACTAAAACGCCCGCTGTTCGGCGGGCAGACGGACAATTATAAGGAGACTTTGGATTAGAGCAAGGGGTAAGTGAAAAAAAATCACTGTTTTTCGAAAATAATTTTCGTCAGGCCAAACTAACCCTCGCAAACTTGCGTTTACCAACCTGAAAAACATGGGTCGATCCTGCCTTCAGTTCCAGACTTCGGTCCTCCACGCGCGCGCCGTCCACCTTGACCGCGCCTTGTTGAATCATCCTGAAAGCCTCGCCATTGCTGGAAACCAGTCCGGCCTGTCGCAGCAAATTAGCGATTCCAAGACCACCATCTGGTGCTTCCAACGTCAACGCCTGAATGTCATCCGGCACTTCATTCTTTTTAAATCGTTTGATGAAAGACTCATGAGCCGCATGCGCGGCAGCATCGTCGTGGAACCTCGAAACCAGCTCGCGCGCAAGTTCAAACTTGATATCGCGCGGATTTGCGCCGTCATCAGCCTGCTTTCGCAACGCATCAATCTCCACTGTCGTCCGGAAGCTCAACAAATCGAAATAACGCCACATCAGTTCATCAGACACCGACATCAGCTTTCCAAACATCTCATCAGGGGTATCTGTGATGCCAATATAGTTATTGAGTGACTTGGACATCTTATTGACGCCATCAAGCCCTTCGAGAAGCGGCATGGTAAGAACAACCTGTGGTTTCTGACCCGCTGACTGCTGAAGCTGCCGGCCCATCAGCAAATTGAATTTTTGGTCGGTGCCACCCAGCTCCACATCCGCTTCCAGCGCCACTGAGTCATAGCCCTGCACTAGCGGATAAAGAAACTCATGAATCGCAATAGGCCTATTGTCTTTATAACGCTTGCTGAAATCGTCTCTTTCCAGCATTCGGGCAACGGTGCTGCTGGAAGCGAGGCGGATCATGTCAGCCGCATCCATCCTGCTCATCCACTCAGAGTTGAAAACGACACGGGTCCTGGCGGGATCAAGGATCTTAAAAACCTGCTCTTTATAAGTCTCTGCGTTCGCTGCGACCTCAGCTTCACTGAGCGGGGGCCGGGTCGTGTTCTTGCCGGTGGGATCACCGATCATGCCCGTAAAGTCGCCAATGAGGAAAACAACCTCATGGCCCAGCACCTGGAACTGACGCAACTTATTGATCAGAACGGTGTGACCCAGATGCAGGTCCGGCGCAGTCGGGTCAAATCCTGCCTTGATTCGCAGCGGCCGATCGAGCTCTAAACGCTCAACAAGCTCGGCCTCGACGAGAATCTCTTCTGCGCCGCGCTTTATTTCTGCCAGTTGGTCGGCAACCGGATCCATGCCCTATCCCTTATACAAGTGCTTATTTGTGGGCGCGAAGCATAAACCATCCGCATCAAAAACGCGCCATTCCGCGGCTGGCCCGGAATCTGCACTCCAGACTTGCGACACAGTTCCCAAGTTTTGATGCAATCTTATGAAAATACTCCAAAAATATGGCCTGTTATGTTGACCCGGGCGCTTTGGTTGCTAATAATTCCCGCAACCGGAGACCGTGGGGGTCGACGGCTTCGCGGATCTCTATGGAGGGCGCTGTGGGAGCACCTCACCGCTTTACTCAAGACTACAAATCTCTGGATTTCGAATCCAGGCGGCACATAAGGCGTACGCCATGGTTTGTCGCCGGAGTTGGCATCCCGCTGATCTGTGTCGCTTTTATTCTGCCCGATGACGAGTCACCGCAGGAAGCGGCTCTGTCGGCAGCATTAATGGACACAACATCCATAGAGCTGCCAGCAGCAGAACCCGCAGATATAAAGCCCGCGACGAATGCAGAACTGCCTCCGGCAGCGCCAGCTGCGTCAGAACAACCCCCTTTAAGCAAGCCGACAATTTTGACTGTGCGCAGCGGTGACAGTTTGGATCGCTTATTCAAACGAAACGAACTAAGTCGCTCTGACCTGGCGAATATCATGAATCTGGATGAGGCGCGCAAATATCTGCGCCTCGTCAAACCCGGGGACGAGATTCTCGTTCACGAATCAAACGGACAAATTGTAAGACTGCAAAGACAGATCAGCCTGAGTGAAATACTCAGCATTGAGCTTAGCGATGAAAGTTATAGCGCTGAAATCATCGAACAGGAACTTGAAGCTCAGCCTGTGCGGGCATCAGGAACGATTAACAGCTCACTGTTTCTGGCTGCAGCTGATGCGGGCATATCTGACCGCGTCATCATGAATCTCGCCGGCATTTTTGCCTGGGACGTCGACTTCGTTCTGGATATCAGGGAAGGCGATCAGTTCACGCTGGTCTATGAAGAATTTTGGAAAGATGGCAAACGTATTGGCGAAGGCGACATCCTCGCAGCCGAGTTTATCAATCAGGGCGAAAGCTACCGGGCGATTCGTTATAAGGATCCATCAGGCCAGGTGGGCTACTTCACCCCGGAAGGCCGCAGCATGCGTAAAGCGTTTTTGCGCGCACCGCTATCATTCTCGCGCATTAGCTCGAACTTTAATCCCAAACGACGCCATCCAAAACTAAATACCATTCGCGCTCATAAGGGCGTTGATTACGCTGCGCCGAAAGGCACGCCCGTTAAGGCTGCAGGAGACGGGAAAATAATCCATCGCGGCACCAAGGGCGGCTATGGAAGCACAGTTATCATTCAGCATGGCGGTAACGTCACAACGTTATATGCACATCTGTCTCGTTTCTCAAAAGCCCGGCATGGCACCCGGGTCCGACAAGGTGATGTAATCGGCTATGTAGGTTCGACGGGTCTGGCAACGGGGCCACATCTGCATTACGAATATCGACGCAACGGCGTGCATTTAAATCCACGCACAGTAAAGCTTCCTGATGCCGAACCGATTAATAACGAACATATGCCAGCCTTCCAGCAGGCCGCTGCATCAATGCTTCTTAAGCTCGACGGAAAAACGACCCTCGTCGCTGCCGATAATCCTTAAGACTGCAATGGCTCAGGCCTTCCGCAGACTCAAAAAATGAAAAAATCGCTGTATATCGGACTCATGTCCGGCACCAGCATGGATGGTGTCGACGCTGTGCTCGCTGAATTCACAGATGATACTTGCCAGATACTGCATGCAAATACTCAACCCTATCCCGATAGCTTACTCGATGATCTGCGGACACTAACCCAAAAACCAGCGCACACCAGCCTGACTAAAGTCGGTCAACTGCACGTACAGCTGGCAAAGGAATTCGCCGACGCTGTTCTTCGCACGATTAAAAAATCGGGCTGTGAAGCGGACCAGATAGAAGCGATCGGCTGCCACGGTCAGACAGTCTGGCACGCCCCGGATGCTGAAACCCCTTTTACGATACAACTGGGCGACCCTGGCACATTAGCTGTCTTAACCGGCATTCCTGTCGTTGCCGACTTCCGTAATGCAGACATCGCAGCCGGTGGTCAGGGCGCACCGCTGGTTCCACCTTTTCACCGCTGGATGCTGGGATCATCCGATACAGACCGGGCAATTATCAATATTGGTGGTATCGCCAATATCACCGTCGCATCCGCCAATGGAAATACCACAGGCTTCGACACAGGACCCGGCAATACTTTGCTTGATCAATGGATTAACAAACACCAGCAGCAACCTTATGATAGCGCAGGGAACTGGGCGGCGAGCGGCACCGTAGATAAAGCGCTGCTGAACCAATTGTTAAAAGAACAGTATTTCTCGCAACCCGCACCCAAGAGCACCGGGCCGGAGTACTTCAATCTGAATTGGCTGCAACACAATCTCGACGCACTGCAATCTAATGCGGCTGCGGAAGATGTGCAGGCCACTTTAAGCGAACTCACGGCTGCAACTATTGCCGCAACAGTAAAGCTGAATAAAGGCCTGCTTGACGTTGCTATATGTGGCGGCGGTAGTGCGAATGATGACCTGATGTCTCGCATCAAACGACTGCTGCCTGACCACAACATTCAAACGACTGCTAACTGGGGTCTGGATCCGCAATGGGTGGAAGCCGCAGCGTTTGCCTGGCTTGCCAGACAGCGCCTCCACAACAAGCCATCTAACCTGCCCGCTGTGACCGGAGCTACTCAGCAGCTCAGTCTGGGCGGACTATACCTACCCGGTCATTAGCGACGATAGAAACTGTGCATTATGAAAAATGCGCACTTCGACAACAAACTGTAACCGCTAGACTGCTATATTGATTGGTCAATCAAGAAGGCCAAATAGTGGACACACCAAACCTGACACTACCGGATTATTTTATTAATCGGGAGCTCAGTGCGCTCGAGTTTAATCACCGCGTACTGGAACAGGCACGGGACGAATCAACCCCTATACTTGAGCGACTTAAATTTCTATGTATTGTCTCGACCAACTTCGACGAATTTTTTGAAATTCGTGTCAGCGGTCTGCAACAAAGACTGGACTCCGGCGCCACACCTGGTGGACCCGACATGCTATCCCCCCACGAAGCGCTGCAAAGCATCGGTGAGCGCGCCCATCAAATTATTCAAGATCAGTACCGGCTGCTTAATGAGGCCATCCTCCCGGAACTTGAGAATAATGGGATTCGCTTTATTCGACGCCAGCGCTGGAACAAGAAACAGCGCATCTGGCTGCGTGAACACTTCTTCTCTGAAATAGCCCCCGTACTGAGCCCCATCTCTCTGGATCCGGGGCGGCCATTTCCGAAAATCCTGAATAAGAGCCTGAATTTCATTGTCGGCCTTGAAGGTATACATGCATTCGGGCGACCCTGCACCAAAGCAATCGTTCAGGCACCTCGATCTCTGCCGCGCCTGATCAAACTGCCGGAAGATTTGCCCGGCACCGGCACACATGATTTTGTTTTTCTGTCTGCCATCATCCACTCATTTGTAGATGAGCTATTTCGCGGCATGAAAATGCTGGGCTGTTATCAGTTTCGGGTAACACGCAACAGCGACCTTTATGTAGACATGGAAGAAGTCGATGATTTGAAGGGCGCAATTGAGGGCGAGCTGATGTCCACCCGTTATGGCGATGCCGTGCGTCTGGAAGTTGCTCACAACTGTCCCGATGACCTGACCAATTATTTGCTGCAAATGTTTGGACTGACTGAACGCGATCTCTATCAGGTAAACGGTCCCGTCAACCTGAATAGAATGATGGCCGTATACGACCTGATTCAGAAAAGCGACCTTAAAGACATACCGTTCACCCCCAGCACGCCAGCAACGCTTAATAATCCTGAACAGCTATTCGAAAATATAGCAGCAGGAGACATCCTGCTGCATCACCCTTACCAATCATTCAACCCTATTCTTGAACTCGTTAATCAGGCAGCAACAGATCCTGACATACTGGCGATCAAGATGACGCTATACCGGGCCGGCGCTGACTCTCCGATTATTAATTCCCTTATTGCTGCGGCAGAAGCCGGGAAAGAAGTGACAGTCAGCATCGAACTTCGAGCAAGATTTGATGAAGCAGCAAACATACATCTCGCTAACCGCCTTCAGGAAGCCGGCGCTCACGTTGTGTATGGCATTGTTGGATTCAAAACTCACGCAAAAATGATGCTAATAGTCCGGCGCGAGAACAACCAACTGAAGCGCTATGTGCACCTGAGCTCAGGCAACTACCACCCAGGCACAGCCCGTGTTTATACCGACTACGGCCTGCTGAGTGCTGATCAAAAACTGGGCGATGACATCCATGAGGTTTTTCTCCAACTCACCAGCATGATGCAAACACCGCCTCTGCAGAAAATTTATGAAGCCCCATTTGATTTACTCGATAAAATTATTGAGCAAATCGAGACTGAAATTAGCAACGTCAAGTCAGGTGGAACAGGACACATCATTGCTAAGCTGAATGCACTCGTAGAACCCAAAGTTATTGAGTCACTCTATAAAGCCTCATCAGCCGGAGTATTCATTGACCTGATAGTGCGCGGCATATGCTGCCTGAGGCCTGGTATCCCAGAAGTTTCCGAGAACATTAAGGTTCGCTCGATAGTTGGCCGCTTTCTCGAGCATTCGCGCGTTTATTACTTCCATAACAACGGGGAAGAAAATGTATTTTGCAGCAGCGCCGACTGGATGGATCGAAACTTTTTCCGCCGAATAGAAATTGCCTTTCCGATCACAGAATATGCACTTAAACGTCGACTGATTACGGATCTGGACACCATGCTCAATGACAATACCCACGCGTGGGAGCTGCAGAGCGATGGCACTTACAATCGAATCCGGGCTGAAGCAGGCGAAGACCTAATATCCGCACAAAGCAGCCTGCTGGAACAGCTGTCAGATCAGCAATAAATATAAGCAAATAGAAACTACGGGAACACGTAGCCAAACATTTTTAGTCACCAAGCTCTTCAACCAGCTTCATTTTCAGCCCTGTTTCGGCCAGATATTTCTTTTCCCGCTCGAGGTCTGCCCAAGTGAGCGGGTTTAATTCTTTTTGTTCCGGTGCCATCAATAATGAGAACTTGCCATTGTCGCCTCGACATTTAAGTTCCGGCAATGTGGACTCTGTTCGCCCACGATTGAACAAAGCAGCCAACCTAAGCAGAACGGTCAGTCGTTGCACGGGCGTCTCCCAGGCCTCCGGAATTTCACCAACCTCAACCCGTCCAAATCGACCTCTGTGCTCACCGACAAGGCGCGCCAGAACTCTTTGCTCCTCAGTTGGGAATCCAGGCATATCCGCATTCTCAATCAAATAAGCCCCGTGCCGGTTATAGCGCGTATGCGCAATGTGCAGGCCTACTTCATGCAACCGGGCAGCCCATGCCAGCAATTGCTCCCAACTGACCTGATCAAGACCCCATTGCTCGGCCACTTGCTCAAATAAAACCAGCGCAGTGGCTTCAACACGATCAGCTTGCTTCTCATCAATATTGAAGCGCTTCTCCATAGAACGAACCGCGCGATCACGAGCATCTTCATTCGTAAGCCGGCCAACCATGTCGTAGATGATGCCTTCACGCAAAGCACCATCGGCCACCGTCATTTGCTCAAGCCCCAACCTGGACATCACCTCAATCAATATCGCGATGCCGCCGGCAAACACCGGAGCACGCTGATCAGAAAGTCCGGGCAGACTGATGTTGTCAATGTGCTCCATATCAATCAAAAGATCGATCAGTGTCTGCAAACCCTCAACAGTGATTGGCGTCGGTTCACCGGCCAGCTCACTCAGCACCGATGCTGCGGCTCGAATGGTGCCCGATGCACCGCTGACACCTTCCAATTCGATACCACTGTATTGCGACCGAACGGGCTCCAGCTTGAGCCGGACATCCAGCCTTGCTTTTTTGAACCGGGATTTGGATAACTTGCCAGACTCGAAGGCACGCTCACTGATGCCGACACAACCGATCTTCAAGCTATCGAGCGCTTCCGGCTCAAAACCCTGACCCCTGATGATTTCAGTGCTACCGCCACCGATATCAATGACCAGCTGCGGACCCTCTATCGCAGGCGATGTATGCACAACCCCCTGATAAACAAGGCGAGCCTCTTCAATGCCGGAAATTATTTCAATGCTGTGACCAATGCGCTCAGAAGCTTCGGCGACAAAATCAGAATTTTGCCCCACCTTTCGCAAAGTATTCGTGCCAACGACACGCACCGAATCTGCAGAGAGATCACGTAACCTTTCGCCAAAACGTGACAGACACTCCAGCGCCAATTGCCGGCGCCCCTTGCTCAGCTGACCATTTGCACCCAAACCCTCAGCAAGACGAACCATCTCACGGATGCGATCAAGAACCTTGGGCTGACCATGGGAAAACCGTGCAACAAGCATGTGAAAGCTATTTGACCCGAGATCAACAGCCGCCAGAATTTCCGGCTCTTTTCGTTGCTTACGAAATAATCGCACTCGAAGGGATGCTCTTACTAAATGAAGCCTGGCCAGATGCAATCTGACAAGATAAGTCCACGGCTGACGATGATCGGATTAGTGCGCCTTGTCACGACCGGCTGCTTACTTAACCGGCTCGGCATCAGTCTCAAGTGCCTGCGCGGCTGTAGGGCGCGGCACGTTAGGCGCCGGCTCCTGAGCACTGTCATGAATCAGCTTGCCGTTAATTTCTGCGCCAGCGGCCATCTCCAACAATTCATAATGCAGATTGCCCTCAATCTTTGCCGTTGCGCCCAGCTCAAGTAATTCGCTGGCAAACACATCGCCCTGCACCCGACCATTCAATGACACACGCGGCACGCGAACGCTGCCATCAATTTGCCCCTGTTCACTTAGACTCAGAAAGGCACCCGGATCACGCTCGGCAATGACGTTGCCCGTCACAACACCATCAATGTGACAGCCTCCGTCGAAACGCAGATCACCCTTGATACGTGTACCGTCACCAATCAATGTATTAATGACATTGCTGTGCTTTTTTCTGCCGAACATGAACCCTCTCCAGTCTGCCGACGGCTCGTCAGACTTTAGTCTAACGCTTTACCCGCTCTAAAATTTGCCTAGTTTGACCTGACGACCCAAGCATATTTTCGCTCGATCGCTTTAGTGTCTTTGCCTTTCAGTTTTACCGTAACCGTTTCCGGCTTAAATCCTTCGGGCAATTCCAGCGCTGCTTCAAGGTTCTGAAAATACCTGAATGAAAATTCAAGACGGCTCTGAGGCTCACCCACCCAAAAATCTTTAAGCGCGAGCGTTTCAGGCTCACCGTTTAGCTCACCTTCAAATTCAAACTCAACGGAACCCTCAATTCGCTTCGTCGCACGCATGGATTGCGCCAGAACAAGACGAAGATTAAACAGGTCCGGTTCTGTACCGGACAACAATTCCAGATCCTGCACCCGCAGCCCCGTCTGTTGATCCGCAACAATACCCCGGTAAAACTCCAGGTCTTCTTCCTGCGCCAGAATCTCCTGCTGCAAGCCCGTCAATTGGGCTTCAACCTGAGCATAGGCTTCCTGATCTATTTTTCGACTGGTTTCGAGGACGGCGATCTGGCGACGCAGCTCTGTATTTTCCGACTGCAAATCATCAAAATTGTCTTCCAGCTCTTCATATTCGCGTTGCGCCTCGAAACCATTATGTCCGGCCCGTATCTGACCCAGCTCATAAGCTATCCAAAACCCCAAAAGACAGCTCACCACCACAGCGCCGAAAAAAACTTGCTGGCGTCGTATGCCCTGACCGTTAGCCTGTGATCTTGTTTTTTTCTGATTCATTGCTGGCTATCCCGCTCCCACTGAGGCGTCCACCAACCCGGCCGTGGCGGCAACCCTTCGGGATAGAGCACTGATCCCAGTTCATGCAGTGCCTGCACATACACCTGCCGTTTGAAATAAATAACCTCTTTTACCGGCGACCAGTAATCCACCCAGCGCCAGCGATCAAACTCCGGCAAATCACTGGCATCAAGCCTGACCTTCGTATCTGAACCGCGCAAGCGCAGCAAAAACCAACGCTGTTTTTGCCCTACACAAAGCGGCTTCACATTGCGGCGTATGTATTTTCGCGGCAGGTCATACCTTAACCAGCTATTCGTCGAACCCAGCAGATCGACATCAGCAGAGCCTAATCCAATCTCCTCCTGTAACTCACGATACATGGCGATCTCAACAGTCTCGCCGACCTGAATACCTCCCTGCGGGAATTGCCAGCTATCCTGACCCTTTCTTCCACCCAGCAGAACCGCACCATCATGGTTACAAAGAATGATCCCGACATTTGCCCGGTAACCTTCCTTGTCAATATCATCCATCAGGAATCCCCTTAATATGCGCGCATTTTTTCATATTCGTGTTTGTACCGCCATGGACAAGTAGAATCCCTTACCTGAAATCTGCATGACGGTCTCAAGCATGATCCACCCGGCAAAACATATCGCACCAGGCATACTACTGATCGCGCTCACCATTCTTTCACTGGTGGCGCTGGTCGCAGCGATCGGCATTGGCAGCGGCCAAACCGGTCCGATGGACATCCTTGACGTTTTTCGCGGAGAAGCTGAACCGGCAACACGCGATATCCTGATGAAATTGCGCATACCCAGAGCGCTTTCGGCATTTGGCACGGGTGCCGCACTCGCGCTGGCAGGCGTTTTGATGCAGGTTTTACTGCGAAACCCGCTGGCTGACCCTTACATTCTTGGCACGTCAGGGGGCGCAGCTGTCGGCGCGCTCATCGCTATTATTATCGGTGCCGCCGGCTACATGGTTGATGTTGCGGCATTTATCGGCGCACTGGCCAGTACGCTATTGGTCTTTTTTGTCGCACGTCATCACGGCAACTGGACTCCGGGCAGACTATTGCTGACAGGTGTTGTGATCGCTGCCGGATGGGGTGCACTGATCAGTCTGATACTGGCAACCGCGCCCGACGCCAATCTGCGCAGTATTTTATTTTGGTTGATGGGTGACTTCTCGTTCGCGGGAAATCCGCAACCGGTGCTCCTCGTCGCAGGCATGGCTGTTGCTGCAGGGCTCATTCTGGCGCGATCTCTCAACATACTTTCGGTGGGTGATCAGCAGGCAGCCCTGCTTGGACTTCGCGTAAGACCTGTGCGCGTCATGACCTATGTACTGAGCGCTTTACTGACGGCCATCGCAGTCACGACGGCTGGCACAGTGGGTTTCGTGGGGCTGGTTGTGCCGCATCTGATACGTCTCATTGCGGGCTCGGATCACCGGACACTGATACCCGGATCGGCATTATGCGGCGGCATTCTGCTGGTTGTCGCAGATCTTATTGCGCGAAGTATTATTGCACCCCGCCAACTTCCGGTTGGTGCGATCACCGCGATGATCGGCGTGCCCCTGTTCCTCCTCTTGCTGTCCAGAACGACAGCCCGGGAAGATTAGCCGCCAGCGTTATCGACGCCTCGCAAGATAGTCGCGACCTTTTTCCATCAACTGAACAAAGGCTTGTTCATCGCCCGCTTCTACCAGGTCGGTGATGCGTTGCACCGCCGATTGCAGTTCTTTCAATGGCGCAAGGCCATGCGGATTAAGGTGTTGGATCTCGAAATAAAGATGCGGACTTTCTGCCGCCACTTTTTCAGCAACTTTAAGCTGCTCATCAAAAGTCGTGCTGGACAATTCTTCAAGCCTGGGAATTTTTTCTCCGCTTTCCGCGAGCGCTGTAAAGAAAGCGATATTTAGTGCATGGGACAATCCAAGCACATAGGCGATCAAACGATCATGATCAGAAAGATCCATCTCGATCTGACGCGCCATAGTCGGCGCAAACAGCTGCCGGGCTTTTTTTGTTGCGCCCGGCGCGCCCACTTCAAGAAACAGCACGTGGCGCCCTGATAAAAGCTCAGTATTAGGGCCGAACATCGGATGCACCGAAGTCACCTCAAGACCCTTATCAGCCAATGCGCGCAAACCTGATTCCAGCGGAGACTTTAAAGAACCAATATCAAAAATCAGTCCTGACCAGCCCATTTCAGCCATACGCTCGATAACGTTCGCACTGACGCCAATCGGGGCGGCAATCACCGTAATATCAAAACGATCCCCCGCCTCCTGCCAGTCTGCAATCTGGTGAAACCCATCAACCTGATTAACGGGGTCAGCGACGGTTACATCGAAACCTTGCGAATCAAGAAAATCAACAAACCACAGCCCCATCTGGCCGCCACCACCGATCACCAGCGCCTGCTTACCTTCTCCATGACCAGCCGCCCTGACGCGGGCTCGCTCCTGCCTTGTCAGCGATGATCGAATCAGCAACTCCATCATCGACTCTGCCAGCTTTGGCGGGATTCCAAGTTCAACCGCCTGAGACCGGGCAAGGTCGAGCACTTGCTTTTCCCGGGCAAAATCACGCGTTGCCTGCCCGCTCTCCTGCTTAAAGCTGCCTATTTCTTCTACAGCAGCCTGTCGTTGCGCCACCAGTTCAATGATCTGGCGATCCAGTCCTGACAATTTTTCTCTTAGCTTTTGCAGATCCATCAGCTTTAGCCTGCCTGATTCCATTGTGGCCTGCGCATTCTTGTACAGAGTCATGACGGTTTCCGCAAGCAGCTTAGCCGTCTACAATTCATCGCATCTTATTTTAGGAGTATCCCTGATGAAATCACGTGCAGCTGTGGCATGGGAAGCTGGCCAACCATTACAAATAGAAGAAATTGATGTTGCCGGCCCTAAAGACGGAGAAGTTCTGGTTCGCATAGTAGCCACCGGCGTCTGCCATACCGATGCATTTACATTGTCAGGCGAAGACCCGGAAGGTTTGTTCCCGGCAATCCTGGGACATGAAGGCGGTGGCATCGTTGAAGAAGTGGGTGCCGGCGTTACCACTCTGTCACCCGGTGATCATGTCATACCGCTGTATACACCCGAATGCGGTAGCTGCAATTTTTGCACCTCCGGAAAAACCAATCTTTGTCAGGCGATCCGGGTGACTCAGGGGCAAGGTCTGATGCCAGATGGCACAAGCCGGTTTTCAAAAGACGGAAAAATGCTACATCACTATATGGGTACCTCAACTTTTTCCGAGTACACCGTATTGCCGGAAATTGCTCTGGCAAAGATCAGCCCAAAAGCGCCCCTGGAAAAAGTTTGCCTGCTGGGCTGCGGGATCACGACTGGTATTGGCGCTGTATTGAATACGGCTAAAGTCGAACCCGGCGCGAGCGTCGCCGTGTTCGGACTCGGCGGCATTGGCTTGAGCGTTATTCAGGGTGCGGTTATGGCCAACGCCGGGCGCATTATTGCCATAGACATTAACGAAGATAAATTCGAAATGGCCACACAGCTCGGCGCAACTGATTGTGTGAACCCTAAAAAATATGACGCGCCCATTCAGGATGTCATTGTCGAACTAACCGATGGTGGTGTGGACTATTCCTTTGAATGCATTGGTAATACCAATCTGATGCGGGCTGCACTGGAATGCTGTCACAAGGGCTGGGGTGAATCGACCATCATCGGCGTCGCGGGTGCCGGACAGGAAATCAGCACCCGCCCTTTTCAATTGGTCACCGGACGAGTCTGGCGTGGCACAGCTTTTGGCGGTGTGAAAGGTCGCAGTGAACTGCCCGGATATGTCGATAATTACATGTCAGGTCAAATCAAAATCGATGAGATGGTGACGCATTCGATGCCACTGGATGACATTAACAAAGCCTTTGATCTGATGCATGAAGGTGCCAGCATCCGGTCCGTTATTACATTCTGAACTTAAATAAACCTATGCAAACACGTCTGGCGATAGCCGCGACCTCGGAACTCGCTGCAGATGCGGGCAGGGCTGTCGCTACTATGGGTGGCAATGCCGTCGATGCGGCGATCGCAGCCATGCTCGTCTCTATAAACACCGAACCCGGCGTTTGCTCATTAGCCTGTGGCGGGTACATGACGGTTTGGAAAGCAGGCGAAAACCCCGTCACGCTGGACGGCTATGTCGCGGCACCCGGTCACGACCCTGCGTTCAACACAGCCGACAGACAGGCTATTGATGTTCACCTTGAATATGGCGGGGGCATCACGACGACGATCGGACCGGACTCTGTCGGTGTTCCCGGAGGCATTGCCTTGTTCGGCAAAGCGTCGCAACAATATGGCGCGCTTCCATGGAAGGAATTATTTGCACCTGCCATTGAAGCCACCCGGCGCGGGTTTCCCCTGCCACAGGCCAGTTACAACTATTTGATTTACTCAGGTGTGCCGATTTTTGGCCGCGCTGCTGATGGCTATTCAGCGCTGCATCATCCGGACGGAACACTCAGGCAAGCCGGTGACACGATCAAGGTACCGCACCTCGCTGACTCACTGGCACAGATAGCCGCGGGTGGCCCGGAAGAATTTTACACGGGGAAAATTGGCCAGGCCATGACCCGTTACATCACTGAAAATGGCGGACGCCTGAGTCAGGCCGACATGCGTGCCTATAAAATAATTCCGCGGCCTAGTTTGCAGATTGATGCCGAATCACCGTCGGGCAATCACTGGAATATCGCGACCAATCCGCCGCCTGCGATTGGCGGGGCAGTCCTGGCCGCGATGCTCAAAATGATGAACCAGCGTCACATTCAAAAATGGGATGAGGATGCCGTTCGTTATCTGATAGAAGTCCAGCAAGCAGCACTGGGTTACCGACATACTTTTCTGGATCTCAGCGATGACATTGATGCTGATGCAAAACGATTAATCAAACTGGCGGAATCGTGTGCACCGACCTCGATATTGGAATCAGGGTCAACCTGCCATACGTCAGCAGTCGATGAAAACGGATTGGGTTGCGCTCTGACGGTATCTTCCGGGTATGGTGCGGGTGACATGCCGCCGGGTACAGGCATCTGGCTGAATAACTGCCTCGGAGAACTCGAGCTCAATCTGCGCGGACTGGATATCGGGCCACCGGGGACACGGTTGCCATCCAATATGGCACCCACTGTCGCGCGGGCTCATGATGGCGAGGTACTGGCGATCGGTTCACCCGGTGCCAGCCGCATCACGACGGCCACGCTACAAGCGCTGATTAACCACATCCATCTGGGCATGCCACTGCAGGAAGCTATAGACCACCCCAGAGCACATGTTGAATTTCTTGAAGACGCTTCGCGGGTCGCTTTTGAAAGGGGATGCGGTATCGACGAACTCGGAATACCTTCCCGCCGGTTCGATGATTTATCCATGTACTTTGGTGGTGTTGGCGCCGCCGCCTGGTCTTTGGACAAGGGTTTTTCTGTCGCTGCCGATCCGCGCCGCACCGGTGGCACATGGTCAGGATAAAGCACGCCCGCTCATGCCGCTGATTCAAAAATTCATTGCCCGACCTGGAATTGGCCCGAAGCTCGGCCTAAGGTTTGGTCTGTCGTTTTACCTGACACTTGGTCAGATGCTTAGCCTTACCCTTACCCTTACCCTGGGCCTGGGCCTGGGCCTGGGCCTGGCAACAGCCTCGCCGAT
>Ga0224504_10000653_pt1 | contig 15406 bp, 10 predicted proteins | sample SF_Oct11_sed_USG_3_FD_170160 | JGI IMG/M metagenome (GOLD analysis project Ga0224504, IMG submission 170160) | Sediment microbial communities from San Francisco Bay, California, United States - SF_Oct11_sed_USGS_24 | ecosystem: Environmental > Aquatic > Marine > Sediment | place: USA... | reverse complement strand
CGACTCGTTTGACTCGCGCCGGTACTTCGAGAAGGAAACCGTGACGGCCCTGGAAGCTCTCGGTACCAAAGCTGTCGCGCTGACTTCGCAGGTCGATCTGAGAGAACCGTTGAACCGTGAAACCATACTGCCGGTCGTCAAAAAGCTCGGGGCAGATGCTGTTCTTGTAACACAGGTCTCCAACCTACGGACAACAGCCAAGACCCTGAATAGAAGACCCGAGTCAACGCACAATATTCGGCCGACCTACTACTACAATGTATTTAGCGTGGAGCTGACCGAGTACGAGGAACCACCTGCAATGCAGTACAACTTTGACCTTGCGCTACGGGCGGATCTTTTCTCGGTTAAGTCCAAGGAATCCGTGTGGGCTGTGGCGTCGGAAACAAAGGACAAGAGTGAGCTCGACGGTGACCGCAATTACTCGACGTATGTCAATCAGGCAACGGCTATCGTTCGCGCTCTGAAACAGGACCGATTGATCGGCAAGTAGCGGCAAGTTCGATTCCATAATGAACAGGTTCTTAAAAGAATTGCGACGACGGGAGGTGTTCCGGAGCGCCGGACTTTATGTCGGCGTGAGCTGGATCCTGATCGAGGGCGCGAGCGTCGTATTGCCCGCCTTCGAAGCACCGGAATGGGCGATGCGAGCGATCATCATCACAGCGATCGTCGGCTTCCCGATCATGCTCGTACTGGCCTGGATTTTCGATGTCTCGAGCGAAGGGATCGAGGTCCAGCCCGACGCCACCGATACCGTCATTATCCCCTTTGGCGGTCGCCGCATGGACTTTGCGGTTATCGGCCTGCTCAGCGTGGCACTCGTGTTCTCGCTCTATCTGAACTTCAGCAGGACAGGTGGCCCCGTGGAGCAGCCGGACCCCGTATCCATCCTGATTGCGGACTTTGTCAACAGCACGGGAGAGCCGTTATTCGATGGCACGTTGGAGCAGACGCTCAGCATCGGTATTGAAGGTGCCTCCTTTGTTACTGCGTTCAGTCGCATGTCGGCACAGTCCCAGATCGAGAAACTACAGCCGGATGGCGAACTCGACGATGAAGGCGCGCGGCTGATCGCGGTGCGTGAAGGCATCAAGCTTATTCTGGGTGGCGGTATTCGCGAAGAAGGCGGTCGCTATGTTTTCGATGTGCGCGCCGTCGACCCGACCAATGGACAAACAGTATTCCAGGTCAAGGAAGTGGCCAAGGATCGTAGTGAGGTCCTGAAGGCCGTCGCGGAGGCCAGCAACCAGGTTCGTGAAGACCTTGGCGACACCCGGCTGGAAGAAGAATCGCTGCGTAGCCTTGAGACGTTCACTGCGTCATCGCTCGAAGCGGCACACGCTTATACCCAGGCGCAGAATGTCGCGTACCTCGGTGACTACGAGGCGGCGATCAAATTGTACAAATCAGCGGTGGACAGCGATCCCGAGTTCGGCAGAGCTTACTCCGGCTGGGCGGTGGCGGCGCATCACCTGGGGCGCAGCGAAGAGGCCGAGGAGCTATGGGCCAAGGCCCTGACATTCATGGAGTCGATGACCGAACGTGAGCGCTTCCGCACTCAGGGCCTGTACTTCATGGTTGTGAGTCAAAACTACCGCAAGGCGATCGAGAGCTTTGAAGCGCTGGTGGAGAACTACCCTGCTGATGGCGCGGGCCACAACAACCTTGCCGTGTCGTACTTCTCGATACTCGATTTCGAGCGTGCAATGGAAGAGGGCCGTCGTGTTCTCGAGATCTATCCCAACAGCGTCTTCTATCGGCTTAACGCCGCCTTGTATTCGATGTATGCCGGAGATTTCGAGGCGGCCGAGCAGCAGGGGCGTGACGCGCTGGCGATCGATGAGTCGCGCGCGTACGGGTGGATACCGATCGCGATTTCTGCGAATTCGAGGAACGACTTCGGGGCGGCGGTCGCGGCATACGAAGGTATGGCCGCAACCGGCGGCCGTGGCGAATCAATAGCCAGCCTTGGAATCGCTGACATCTCGATACTACAAGGTGAGTTTGACCGGGCGGTAGCGCGGTTGGCAGAGGGCATTGAGGCCGATATCGCAAGCGACAACCAGCGTGGAGCTGCGAGCAAGTACCTTGCACTGGCAGAGGCTCAGGTCGCATCCGGCAACGCTGACGCGGCGCGACAGGCGATTGCTGATGCGCTGGCGATTCGCAGCGGCACATCGCAGCAGGTCGCCGCCGCGCTGCTCTATGTCGAACTCGGCCAGTTGGACGATGTGCGGGCTATCGCAGATTCGTTGAGAGAAAAACTTCAGCCGCAGAACAGGGCCTACGGCAATATGCTGCTGGGCGTTATCGACTCGATGGAGGGCCGCCACGCCGACGCACTGGACAAGCTGTCCAGCGCTTCGCAGCTCGCGGATTTCTGGCTCGTCAGGATGCAGCTCGGCAGGGCCTATTTCCGAGCCGGGTCATTCGCCGAGGCCCTGGACGAATTCACCGCATGCGCAGCACGGCGGGGCGAGGCATCGGCCGTCTTCCTCGATGACCTGCCGAGCTGGCGCTACCTTGGCTCGCTTCCCTACTGGCGCGGACGGGCTCAACAGGAAGTCGGTATGTTTCACGCTGCCACGCAGAGCTATACCGAGTTCCTGACCTATCGAATTGACGATAGCCCCATGGTTGCCGACGCCAAGGCCCGCCAGGCAGCGCTCTAAGGGCTAGCGCACATTGATTGGCGGCGATGTAAGCAACTGGTTCGTCAGTTGCGTCGAAACCCTGGCGCAGTAAGTCCCACCCTCGAGCGGATTCCTAAACTGGTCATCGGACTGCCAGTTGAACTCCCAGGACAAATCCGACTTCACACGGAATCCGCTGGCACCCGGATCGCCGGCCGCTGTCAGGAACATTGTGGCCGGAACACCGCAGTCGGTAATCTCGAGCATTTGAATTTCGCCCGACGTATCGACAATACTGCCCGTCGCATCACGCCAGGCCCATGCTAGCGGATTGCTGCTGCCGGCTTTAACCGAAAGTTTCGTTGGGTATATGCCGTCGCCGATATAGCCGACGGCGACGATGAAGTCCGCGCTTGCCGTGTTACCCGATGCATCTTCTCCGGTACACGTCACCGTTGTTTCGCCCGGCGCGAACATACTGCCGGACTCCGGCACACACGTGAGTGTCGGAGCCGGGTCCGCCAGATCAGTGACGCTGACCAGGCCGTCGAAGTTAACGATCGAACCCGATGGGCCCTGGACCGTCTCGAAAACCGGCGATGATGGCACAGTGACAACAGGTGGCGTCGTGTCGATCTCGAGGAATATTAATTCCCGGTCGGCGGAGATCTGGTCCTGGCAGGTATAGAAGTCGTCCTCCTGCCCCTGCGGCGGACCGAAATTATCATCGAATTCGTCGCAGTTCGCAGCCTGCGAGGAGGCCGTCAGCCCATTGACCTTGGCCGTCGCGAGTTCATCAACCGTACCGAAGAAGCGATAGGTAATGAATCCCTGCTCGCCGGGCGCAAGAATGATGCTGCCCTCGCCTGCAAACGGTTCGTCAATCGAGGCTTTCGACAATTCGTTGTCCGGATTATTAATCGTGGCCAGTACCTGGTTACGCGCCTCGGGCACATACTTGCAGTCGCGCGCTGTGCCGTAGACGTACTGCTTCCAGAGAATGAGCTGCGACACAGGGTCGCCGCCCGCAGTCGATTCGAAGCCCGTTGCGGTCACGTCAACGTTGTATGACGTCGTCACGTTGCCGTCGTTGCGGATAACAGCGGTCACGTCCGCGTACGTAATGGCCGTGCCATCCGGGAGTGTTGAATTCTCGATGAGCGGATTCTCAATCAATGGGTTCTCGATGAGCGGGTTCTCGATCAGCGGGTTTTCAATGAGTGGGTTTTCGATCAGCGGGTTTTCAATGAGCGGGTTCTCAAACCCATAGTTCTCGATCAGCGGGTTTTCAATGAGCGGGTTTTCGATCAGCGGATTCTCGAGTTCCATGTTCTCGATCAGGGGGTTCTCGATCAACGGGTTCTCGATCAACGGGTTCTCGATTAGCGGGTTCTCGATCAACGGATTATGCAGTTCCGTCACCAGCACGTTGGCACAGTCCGGATCGCCTTCGCAGACCGTGCTGAGGTAGTCGGGCTGCTGCAATTCGCCGGCCGTGCTCACGCCACCGACCGTGATGCTGCCAAGCACATCACAAGCTGTCGCAAATGCGAGCGGATCCGAGGGATTTTCCAGGTCTGCAGCATCCGAACACGCACCATCAAAAATCTGCACATCGACGGTTGCCCCGAGGTCCACCGATACAAGGAACACGGTTCTTGCAACGCTGGAATTCGGTTGGATGAACACATCTTCAATCAACACCGGCGGCGGCTCCAGAGAGAACGGTGCACGATCCGGCTTTTGCCGGAAAGAGGCACGGTGCCAGATCGGGTCCTCACCCGGCTGATTCGCGATATACAGGCGGTACGCCTGCTCGTCGCCGGTCACGTTGTTTGCCACGAAGGGTATCGCACGCAGGATGCCTGACAACGGGCGCGAGCCGACCGGCGAGCTGATTCGCAGCCGGTCGCGAATGAGGGAACCGTAGATATTTGAATCGCGGGTCCGGTCGGCATCGGTACCCAATTCGCAAACCGCCACGACGGGATCTGTAAGGGTGTCTTCAACACCTTCCGTGCTGCGGCGCTCGTCAGTGCCTTGGGACGCCTCGGCGACCAATACCGACTCATCGGACTCCTGTGACGGCGAGGCCTGTGCAGCATCTGGACTTGCCGGCACGTTCTGCGGCGGCGTATAGGGTTTTGTCGCGGCACCGTCTCCGAACAGGATGTCACCACGAACGTCACGGTTATCGGTGTAGGCAACAAAGAAATCGACAAGGTTGCTGTTCGGCGACGGGAGTGGCGAACTGTTCGCCTCCCAACCGCCCGATGCTCTCGGGCGAAATTCCTCGGCCGTAACCGTGAAGTAGTCGCCGAGGAACGCCAGTAATCCGCTCTTGTACATCATCGCATTAGAAAATGATGCCTCGATCTCATAGCGCAGACCGTCAGGATCTTCAGCATTGACTGCGCTGCGGTACTGGCTGACTTGAACCGAGTCCGAGACCTGCACGTTTTTCCCTTCTTCATCCGACGTCACCCGTGCTGTGAAGACATCAACCTTGCGGTTCACGCGTACCCCAAACTCGGGAATGAAGTCGGCGACGAAGGGTTGAGCAGGGGTGACAGGGATAGCCTCGCGACGAGTGTCGTACCAGGCGACCTGCACCTTGCCACGAGCACCAAATGCGGCAGGCATGAACTCGGCGCCCGGGCCATCGCTGACTGATAGCGGGCCGTCCTCGTTCCAGGTTTGCCCGTCTTGTGTATAGCGCATAACAACCTTCGGCGTACCGGTCGTGCAACTACCTGCGCGTTGCGTATAAAACGCGTAGATATTCTTGCCATCGTTGGCGAGCCAGGGGAAGTCATTGGTGCGGAATGTCACCTGGTTGGTGAACGTTGCACTCGGTTGGTCGAACTTGCAGATGTTGGTCAGCAACTCGGGTTTCGACCAGCCATTACCACCATTGGTCGTCACGGCATAATACATCGCGTCGGCGTCGTTCCCATCGATCACCTGGCGCCACATCGCCATGACGATGCCGTTCATGTGCGTCAGGGTGATGCCCGTAACGAGATTCTGACTCTCGGTCAACTTGGTGACCTTGTTGCGCCACGTGGCGCCCCAGTCATCGGACGTCTTGACGAGTATCTTGACGCCTTGGCTGCCCGTGAAAACCGCGTAGGCCGCATATAACGTGCCGGCCGGGTACTCGCGGGTGATCGTACCGAGCTCCGGGTTCTCCATCAGCGTCGATATCTCTACCGTGTTCTGCGGTTCTGACTCATCGAGCACGGCGAGAAAATCCGGCTTGTCGATGAAACGCCCTTCCGTCCCTTCGTCCACGATAATCGTATTCAGGCCCGGCTCGTAAAAATCGAAATCGTCCTTGTTGTTTTCGAGCCAGTGCTGCACCGCGATGACGCCGCGATCCTGATCGCGATAACCGGCGATAAAACCGTGGATCGTCATGCCCGGCAATGCTATTGCCCTTGGATCGGCAGCAAACCGGCCATCTATCGGCGACGGGTGCGTCGGATGACCGGGCACAATTCGGCTGGTCCACGTATTGGAGGCATCGCAACTTTCTGCCTGGCCGATCCAGGCGTCAGCGTGGGCGGGAATATCGACCGTTCGATAGTCATTAAAAAAGCAGATGATGCAATTGCTGTTGCCAGGGCGGATGGCACAGGCCGGTTCGTTTTGCTGCTTCAGGCCTTCATCGCGGATATCCGCGGGATCGCGGGTCGGGCCCACGATATTAATATCCGGCTTGGGATCACCTGGAGTGGGCGCTGTTGGAGTGGGCGCTGTTTGTGCGTACCCGGACAGGGAGCTGCTTAAGACCAAAAGACCAACGGCGGCTGCCGCCGTCCTTATTCCGGACGATCTGGAAAATACGCTCATATATCGCTCTCCGCCGTTTAATTCTTGATTATTATCAGTACGGTCCGATTCAGTATATTCCATAATAAGTCCGAATCTAGAATCGCACTTAGATTATGTTGAATAAAAAACATAAAAAGACACCGAGCCGCGCCTTTGCAGCGTGACCCGGATATCAAGGTGGTATTGGTATGAAAGGCTCGCAGGCGATTTCGCCCCCGGAAATCCTCAGGAAGCTGGCTTCAGGTACAGGCACCCAATCCGCCTCAAGATTGTTCAGCGGCTCGGAGACAATTGCGCGTGCGCCTCTCGAAAACCGACCGACATCGGGTGCAATCTCTGCCGTGGCATCACGACTGGCGCTGTGGAAAAGAGATCGCGAACTTCCCTCTGTCGAATAGCGAACCGCATACAGCGACTCGCCATCACTGATACCGAGGGTCATTTGCAGCGCGTTTGCTACCCCGTGTGTCTCCGCCACCTGTTCAATCAGACCTGCCATCCGCGATAAGCCGCTCCTTACGTCGCCCTCCATGCCGAAGCTCAATGCCAGCATGAACATGAGTTCCGAGTCCGTCGTCCCGCTAAGGAGCGGGAATAATGCGGGCGATACCGCTAACGTCAGTTCACGACGCATTTTTTCATAGTCGGCGATCAGGCCGTTGTGGACAAACAACCACTTCTGATAACTGAAAGGATGGCAATTGGTTCTTTGGACCGGAGAGCCCGTGGATGTCCGCACGTGCGCCAGGAACATGGGAGACTCGATCTGAACGGCCAACGCCTGCAGGTTCGTGTCGTTCCAGGCGGGCCGGATGTCCTTGTAGACGCCGGGCACGTCACGCACTCCGTACCAGCCGATACCAAAACCATCTCCGTTCGTCGTACTGGTCTTGTCAAAAGCGCGCAAACTTTGATCGATAAGAGAATGGTCTGTCTTGAATAGCACTTCATCGAGGAAAATGGGTGCGCCTGAATAGGCAAGCCAGCGACACATGTCGATTTCCTTCAGGTTGTTGGTGCAGTTCGTTTCCTGATTTTGAGTGCTGGACAGAGGGTTGGCAAATTAATTACGCCGCTGGTCCTCGCAGACGCGACCGCTCTGCGGCTGTTACAATTTGCAGCAAGGCCTCCAACGGTTTGTTTCATGCGAAATCAGACATTGTCTTGCTTACTATTGCTGCTGCTGGCGCTGTTCGCCTGTTCCGACAAGGACGAGAGTGCGATCGCAACCGACCCTGATCCTGATCGCATTTTGACGAGAGGCATCGGTGGAGATCCGGAGACACTGGATCCGGGTGTTGCCGAGGATGTTCACGCATTCAGTATTCTCATCGACACTTACGAAGGCCTTATTACAGAAAATGCTGCCGGGGAACTCGTTCCTGGCGTAGCGGAGCGCTGGGACGTAAGTGACGACGCCAAGGTCTACACATTTCACTTGCGAGATAACGCCCGTTGGTCAAATGGCGACCCTGTAATCGCGGCGGACTTCGTCAGGGCCATACGCCGTCTGTTGGACCCGGATACACTCTCGCCTTACGCGTCACTGCTCAACGCAATAGATACGATTGAAGGCGGCTCCGATCGGACACTGGAAATTCGCCTGGCAACGCCGGCAAGTCATTTCCTCGCTGTCCTGGCTTTGCCGGTAGCTTTTCCGCGGCATGAATCCGGTGACGCGAGTATCAGCAACGGCGCCTACACGCTGACGAGCCGCATTCCGGGCGCGAGCATTCGGGTGCAAAAAAACCAGCACTACTGGAATGCTGGTGCGGTTTATTTCGACAGCGTTATCTATCTCCCTATCGTCGATCCGATCGCTGAATACAATATGTTCCGCTCGGGCGAACTCGATTTAACACACAACATTCCAGACGCTCAGGTCGCCGAAATGCTGCGCAACGATCTGGCCGAGGCACATATCTGTGGGTCACTTAGTTTGTACTACCTGGCGTTCGACCTGACCGGCCCACCATTGGATAATCCCGCTCTGCGCCAGTCACTGAGCATGGCAATCGACCGCAAAGCGATCGTCAGGATGCTCGGCCGTGGCGACCAACCGGCCTTCAGCATCGTGCCGCCCGGCGTCAGCGGGTACCAAAGCGCGAGCTACCTGTGGGCAGACGGGTCAGACGAAGAACGCATCAACAAGGCTCGGCAGCTCTACAAGATGGCCGGCTACGAGGACCACAGTCCTCTGTCGATTACCCTGATGTACGACGCCGGCGGCATTCACGAAACGATCGCTCTCGCCGTAACTGCTATGTGGCGCGACGTACTGAGTATCGATGTGACGATAGAAAAACGCGAATGGAAGTATTTTCTAGACACCCGCGAGCTGCGAGACGATTGGGATGTAATGCGCTTTGCCTGGGTAGGCGACTACAACGCGCCGAATACCTTTCTCAATATTTTTCGATCGGGCAATGAGCAAAACCTCGCCGCCTATTCAAGCACCGATTTCGATAAACTGATGTCGGATGCCGCACAACAGAACGATGCACGTGCAGCCGCGGAGCTCCAGCGTTCTGCCGAGGCCGTCGTACTCAACGACTACCCGATCGCACCCCTCTACTTCTACGCCAGCAAGCACCTGGTTAATACTTCCATTGGCGGTTTCACGGACAACATCGTTGACCGCCATGCCAGCCGTTTCCTGTTCAGGAAAGACCCCGGCGACCCCTCTGACCTCGCAGACTAGAATTGCATGAAATGTGCGCTGCCGCACAGGGTCGAGCTGTACGTTATGTAAATATTGGCGAACCCAATAGTGCTTTCAGACGTTATGCATTACAGACGCCAAAATAACAGTGCGCCCCGATGAGCGAGTACGACTCTGCAAAGAGCCGATTCACAGCGCTCGTTCAGGAACACTTTTCGGCACTATACGGAGCGGCGCGACGTTTGACGTCGTCGCCGTCAGATGCGGAGGACCTGGTACAGGACGTTTGCCTTAAGGCTTTCGAGAGCATCGACGAACTTGAGCGAATCGAGTTTCGTCGGGCCTGGCTCCTGAAAGTTCTGTACCACAAGTTCATCGACCGGCGACGCGAATTTTCACGTTCGCCGGTCGATCAGGCCGATACCGGTGCGGATTCGTTCGAACCTGAGCAAATCGCCCGGAGCGAGATTAGGCCTGACGAACAGCTCGACCAGGACGCCAGGATTGTCCAGATAATCCGGGCGATGGGCATCCTGAACAAGGACGACTGCAGCCTGCTCGCACTGCATGATATTGAAGGTTACTCGTTGGACGAGTTGCAACAATTAACAGGATTGAAGACAGGAACGATCAAGTCGCGCCTGTACAGAACCCGATCAAAACTTGGACGACTGCTCTCCAGCGAAGCACTGCAACAGCCGATCCTGAAGGTCGTGGGTGGCAAGAAATGAACTGCACAGAATTTTCGGAACAGGTAACAGCGCTGACTGCGGGGACGATGCCCGAAGGCAACCGCGACGAATACCTGGGACACGCGAAAGTCTGTGCCGGCTGCTCCGCAGCCCTGCGTGGCCGCCACGCTACGCTGCTAGTAGAAATGCTGCCCCTGGAAGAACCGCCCGCCGGATCATTTGAGCGCATCGCGACCAACGTGACGCGGAGCCGGCCACAGCGTGACACATCGCGCTCCTTCTGGAGCGGGGCCGTATTCGGTGGTGCCGTCGCCGCATCATTGCTGGCTATTGTCCTGATGTTGGGCGTATTCCAGCCGCCAGCCGATCCAGCACAGACTGTGGCGGAGTTCTACGTATCCGCGGAGGAGCCGCGGATGATGCACGTGGCTATCGAGGTAGACCGGGCGTTACCCGGCGCCGAGATCAGTATTTTGTTGACCGGTAATGTGGAGGTGCAGGGTTTCGGCAGCCGCCGTGAACTCAACTGGAGCGATGACCTCGATGCGGGCGTCAACAAGCTATCATTGCCGCTGGTTGCCAGCGGCGAGGGTGGCGGACAAATGGTAGTCAGGCTTAGTCACCCCGACAGCGAGCAGCTGTTCGTTATCGACTTACCGCTTGATAGCGAAGTTTCTTAGGACCAACGCCTGAGCGAAATATTTAGACGATGAAGAAGATAACTCTTTTAGTTGCGACCACGATGCTCCTGTTGAGCGGCACCGGTTGGGCCGCCGACGCTGCGGAAGCGACGATCCGGCTAATGGGTAACGCGGAAGCCGAACTCCCCGAAGCCGTGACCCGGCAAATCTCGTTGCCGGAGCATCTCCGCATGGAAACCGAGGACCAGGTAGCGGCTGTGGAAAAGGCTGAAAAGGGCCTTGCCAAGGCGAACGATCCCGAGGCACAGCGCAATCAGGGACAGGAACGGGCTGCCGAGGCCCGCGAAAACGGGTCCGAGATGAAAGAAAAGGCCAAGGAAAGCCGCGAACATCACGTGCGTTCGGATGATAGCCCCACACCACCGGAGCCGCCGCCCGACAGAAACTGATGCAACTGTGACCGGTGCCCCTGTTCGGGCATCGGATGGTGAACCAGATCACATTACATAAGCCCTTTGCTGTTCGCCAGCCGGGGCTTTTGTTATTGATATGACTGGATTTATTAAAAGATGCCATCACACGGATGATTCGCTTGAAACTCTCAGCGCTGCTGGCTGTGCTCCTCCTTGTCACCTCGACAGGTGCGGTGGCGGCCGATCCTGCGATGGCGTGGGAGTCGGGCAGTGAGGCATTTGCCGCAGGGCGATATGACGAAGCCCTAAGCCACTTTGAGGCTGCCCGAGACAGCGGTCTGGACGGCCCTGCCGTGCACTACAACATCGCTGTGAGCCAATTTTCGATGGGCAACTACCGAGATGCTCGCCACACCTTCCAGCTTATCGCAAGCCGGTTTCCCTCGATGCGAGGACTCGCCGAGTACAACGTCGGTCTCGTTGAACGGCGACTCGGCAATCCGGACGCTGCACAGCGCGAGTTTATTGCTGCTTATCGTCACAGTGGCGATGAAAAGGTCAGGGCCATGGCCGCTTCACAAGTCACTGCTCTCGAACGTGAGACCCGCTCCGACTGGTACGGATTGGTGGGCATGCAATTCGGGCATGACGACAACGTCGCCCTGCGTGACAGCCTGGGCCTGCCGGCCGGCGTCAGTGCTGAGAGCCCCATGGCTGACCTGTTCGCGACGCTTCGTGGTCCGCTATCCCGTGGTCTGGAACTGGATGCCAGTCTTTACGCCGTTACCTACTCGGACGCGGACGAGTTCGACCAGCTGGAACTGCGCGTCGGTGCCTTGTACACGGTCGATCGGGGCGGCTGGCGGCACCGGGGTGGGGTATACGGGGTCGCGGGAACGATCGGCGGCTCCAGCTTCAATCGTGAAGCAAACCTGGACCTGCGATCGACCCGCTACCTTAGCGAGAATGCGTCGTTTGAACTGCGCCTGCGTTACGACGAAATCAGAAGTTCACAAGTTCTCTTTGATGGCATTGAGGGCTCGCGTTCGAGGTTGGACCTGCGATATCGCTGGAATGACATCGGCCACTCACTGGCCGTTAGGCTGGGCCTTGAAGACAATAACCGGCGCGATGCCAACGCATCCCCCTCGAGACAACGAATACAGGCCGATTACGGCTACCAGGTCAACGATCGCTGGGGACTGGAGTCAATGATCACATTCCGCAGAAGCGACTATGACGACCTCGCCCTGCGACGTACCGAGGACTTGTTCTCTGCTGCCCTCCGGGCAGTGTACGAGACGAGAGCTGCCTGGCAGTTCTCGGGCAGCTACCAATACTCGAAGAACGACTCGTCCGACCCATTGTTCTCCTATCACCGAAATCTCCTGATGCTGGGGTTCCAGCGTCTGTTCTAGCGATTACATAATATTGAAAATGATTTGGAAATTATGTTCAACGGGAGTAACCGGCACCCTAAATTTATCGTTCTTTCAGTGTAGTCGAGGTAAGCCGACGATGGCACAACAGCCATGAAGATCCAGAAACTGCGGAGGACCAGAGTGGCGCCGTCGTCGGCTCTATCTAAGGCTTGGCCAAGTCGGGGCACGGGGAGCTAACTCCCGGTAATCAGTCGCTTAGGTGGCGGTTATCCAGCTCCCGGTACGCTGCCTGGAACTCGCGCTGCAGAAGCGCAACCGCGGTCAACATCGCACTCTCACTGTCGGAAGCCTCAGCGTCAATCGTCTCAATCCGGTCACATTGAGCAGCCATCCGTTCGGCGCCGATCTGGCGACAAAGACCCAGCAAACGATGTGCCTGGCGTCGCACGGACCGTATATCATTATCCCTGGCGGCAGCTTCGAGCTCTCGAATCCATGCCGGCACCCGGCTCAAGAACTGGTCAGCCAACTCACTGAACAGATCGCCATTGCTGGAACGACCAATCTTCTTGAGCTCCTCGATTATGGTCATATCGAGCACTTCGTCGCCGGTAGACCCCCTGCGCGAGCCAACAGTGCCAGCCGCTTCTAGGATTTCGTCAGATGTCGTAATGTGTAAAACGCGCTGTAATGAGGCTGCGATGTCTTCTATGAAAACAGGTTTGCTCAGGAAATCATCTACACCCGCATCAAATGCTTTCTTCTGGTCATGTGCCATAACCTTCGCCGTCAAGGCGATGATAGGTGTGTGCTTGGCGCCGCTTTCGCGCGATCGAATAGCACGCGTCGCTGCGTTGCCACTCATGCCGGGCATTTGCGAGTCGATCAATATCGCCGCGTAATCTTCCTTTTCGCTGGCGTCGATGGCCTGCTCTCCATTTGCAGCCAGATCGACCAGGAAACCAAGCTGCTCGAGCATCCGCTGTGCCACGAACTGATTGACTTCATTATCATCGACCACCAGTACTTTATGGCGCGGCAAGGAGTCCGCAATTTCAGTGCGGGGCTCGTGTAGCACATGTCGCGGCCCTAGTTGTCGAGCTTCAATTATAGCCTCCGCGGCTGTCTCACTGCTTCTCTGGAGAGTGACTGTGAACCAGAATCGGCTGCCAGCACCCGGCTTGCTATCCAACCCGATTACACCGCCCATCAAGGTTGCGAGTTCTTTTGATATCGCAAGACCGAGGCCGGTACCGCCGTATTTACGTGTGTCCGAATCGTCCACCTGGCTGAACTGTTGGAACAATTTATCCTGCGCCGTCTCTTCTATGCCGATGCCGCAGTCCTTGACGCTGATCCTGAGTTCGACATTCGGGCCATTGTTGGAGTGCGCGTCGGCAAGCTCGCAAGTCACGCTGATATCACCGTCTTTGGAAAACTTGATTCCATTGCTCACCAGGTTCGCGATGATCTGCCCAAGGCGAACCGGGTCACCACGCACAGCATCGGGAACGTCATTCGCAATCAAGTAGCTCAATGTCAGGTTCTTACGTTGTGCCTCAGCCGAGAAAAGCCGCGTAACCTCAGCGAGCGCCCCCTGCAGGGAGAAGTCCACTTTTTCGAGGTTGATCTTGCCTGCCTCGATCTTGGAGAAATCCAGCACCGAGTTGATGATTGTGAGGAGCGACATGCCGGATGAATGCATAACCTCGGCGTACTCGAGTTGCTCGTCGCTCAGGTCCGTGCGCAGCAACAGGCTCGCCATACCAATCACGCCGTTCATCGGCGTGCGAATTTCGTGACTCATGTTGGCAAGGAACTGGCTCTTGGCGTCGCTTGCGGCGTGCGCCTTGTCGCGGGCAACCGCGAGTTCCTTGTTCCGTTGCACAGCCTCGGCCTCCCGGGCAGTCAATTCCCTCGTACGATCGACGACCATCGCCTCAAGAACAGCGGCACGCTCGTCGAGTTCCTTGCGGTTACGAACGACAAGCAATGCAATGAATACAAACGACACGACCAGGATGCCGATGATCAGGGCATTGACCCAAAAGACCTTGCGCTTATCTGCTGCAATGACCGCGTCGATCTGAGCGCCGATGCCGCGAGACAGATTGAGAATTTCGTAAAATACGGCATCGAATTGCTGGTCCAACTCACCGCCGATAACGCCCGTCGTGTCCTTCCCCTCCCAGCGAGAAACGACGAGTTGATCCAGTTCTGCCACCTGCAGATTCAGTTCATTGAGGAGCCCGCGAGCTTCCGGCAAAGGGTCGATCTTACCCAGGCTCGAGTCGCGGCCGTATATCACCGCGTCGATCAGTTCCTGTGCCTCACGGATTCGGCTCCGCACATCACGCTCAATATCGATAGAGGTGTCCCCGCCCAGAGCCTCCTCGAACCACAGGTGCGCCGTGGCGATTTCCTGCTGTACGTACTGGTTGAACCGAATCTGGCGCGGGTTGCGCTCCAGGCACTGTTTCGTGAGGTATTGCGAGTAAATGACGATGGAAATAGCAATGAGGCCGATCACCGTGATTCCGGTCATCATCGATTTCAAGGAAAAATATCGCGTGCTCAATTGCATCTATTTTTATTCTATTATGATTTTCTTGAGCGGCGCGACGCTGCGGTCATCGACACCGAATCCTAATGCCTATAACTACTACAGAAATCAACACATTACAATAGGTACCTTCCGAGCGAGTTAACATACTTCTGACAATATGCGGGGCTCATTTAGCCAACAGAAAATGCGTGGCTGAAGTAAAGATGGCGCTGGCGGGACCAGGTTTCTGCCTGCGGCGAACAGGAGTTTTAGCTAACTCCGGAACTGCGGAGGACCAGAGTGGTGCCTAAGCCCACTATCGTCGCCACAGTCATTCGCCATGATCCCACCAACGCCAATTCGGTGCTGCTCTTACTTGTTCTTCGGGCCCTTACCGCGCGGTGGGTCTTCCACGATCGTGCAGTCAAGGTCCTTTCTCAGATGCGCTGCAATTGCCGCCGAACCCTCGACCAGACAATCTACCGCCCCTACTCCATCTGGTAGATTATCGAAAATCTTCGGCTTGTTGCCTTTGCCAGCGCGACCATCTCTCAGGGACGTTACCTTGAAACTGAAATCTTCCAGTTTCTGGGCCGCA
>Ga0224504_10000652_pt1 | contig 15442 bp, 18 predicted proteins | sample SF_Oct11_sed_USG_3_FD_170160 | JGI IMG/M metagenome (GOLD analysis project Ga0224504, IMG submission 170160) | Sediment microbial communities from San Francisco Bay, California, United States - SF_Oct11_sed_USGS_24 | ecosystem: Environmental > Aquatic > Marine > Sediment | place: USA... | reverse complement strand
CGGATTCCGAAACGCCGGGCCTCGTAACTGGCGGCGGCCACGACGCCGCGATCGCCGCTGCCACCGACGAGCACCGGCAACCCGCGTAGTTCTGGCCGGTCTCTCTGTTCCACGGACGCATAGAACGCATCCATATCCACATGCGCGATACAGCGCTCCTGATCCGTGCCCGCCGTCATGTCGCCAGGTGCTCGTCTGTATGCCCGGGGACCGGCATGACGAGACGTTTCACAGCGAAATAGCCGTGACGGTGACCGTCGCCAACAACATCAGGAGCAGGCTGGTGAAGTAGGCCAGCCCGAGCGTCACGTACTTGAGGGCGGTCAGCATCCGCCCCTGGGTGTAGACGACCCGCATGGCACGGAACAGGTACAACGGAATGTAGACAGCGCTGACCGTATTGAGCAGGACTACCGGCGTATCGGTCAGACGATCGCCGTTGAACAGCCAGCCTGTGGCCATATTGATGGCCAGCAGCAGGTAAAAGAACGAGTGGTAGTGGACCAGGAAGAGAAGGTGCTCGACATAGAAACGGCGGCTCAGGGGATAGAGCGCTTTCATGATGAAAGACATGAAGGGCAGGAAGACGAACATCATCAGAGGGATGTTCTCGAGCAGCGCCCGGCCGAAACTGGCGCCGTGATCGGCGACGATCTTCTCGCAGGTTGCCTTGAGGCGCTCTTCGGACAGCCATGCCCTCGTCCAGGCCAGTTCTTCCGGAATGTCCACCCCGAAGTCAGCGCACTGGCCAGGCTCATCGGTCGCCTCTGTCTCGTCAGGAGGCGCCTCTGAATCTGGCGGCGCTTCCGGGATCCCGTCGGCCTTTTCCGGCTCCTCCCCGACCTGAATCTGCATACCGATATCCCCGTCATCACCTTCGCCGCCAGGGGTCACCTCGAAGCGGGTATTAAGGGAAAACAGGAAGAAGAACAGCAGGCTCAGACCCAGGAAGAGGCGCAGGGCGGGGATATAGCGTGCTCGCTTGCCGAGCAGGTAATCGCGGGTGAGGCGTCCGGGATGGAACACCAACTGTCCCAGGGTACGCCACAGGCGTGAATCGAGGGAGGTAAGTATCTCGCTGGCTTCCTTGACGAGCTCCCACACCGAGATCATCCGGCCGCGGGCACGCTGGCCGCAGTAAGCGCAGTATTGACCACGAAGGGAGGCGTCGCAGTTGGCGCAGTTCGAGTCGGATGATTGGGCGGCGGAGAATTCCTGCCCGGCGTCATAGACACGCCGCGATGCCTGGAAACGATCACCGAATCGCTCGACACCCCTTGATCGCATGGCCTCGGCGTGCTGGTGCAGATAAGCCTGTAGTGCGTCGCGGTTCTCGAGGCGGTACATGACCACACTCTCGAGGCCATCGCTCGCCGGGTCAGCCGCGTGGTGGATGCTGGCACCGAGGAAGCCCGGGAGCGTCAGCATCTCCCGGACATGTTCTTCGAGCCACGTATCGAAAGCCGCCGCGATCGAGGGATCCGGCGAGAGCGTGACCTCGTAGATAATCTGTCCGCTGCCCATGCGGACAGAATTCTACGTCACCGCCGGAGTTTCAGCCGCCTACTGCGACATCTTTCTCCATTGGCGGCTTGGCAGCCTTGGCCTCGGTGGGCTTCTTTGTAGTCGCCGGCCGGGGGCCACCGGTACCGGGTGCGGGCCGTCTCGCCAGTTCCTCGGAGGTGAAGTCGTCCACGTCGATGATCTTCATAATCCGCGCGTCGGCTTCACGCAGCCGCTGGCCTTCTTCTTCCGTCAGCACTGCTGCGGCCACCGCCTGATCGATCTGGCCGTGGGCATCCGGGGCGCTGATCTTACCCTCCTTGATGCCGCGTCGGATCTTCTTCTCGAGAGGCGTGATGTCGATCGCCAGGCGCATGACCTCATCCAACTCACCCAGCGGGCTGCCGCGCTCGACGCTGCGGTAGATGCCGCCACAGACACGCTCACGAGTCTCGCTCGGCGTGATCATCAACTCCACTACCCGGCGCGACAGTCCATCCGCCGGTGCATAGTAGGTCCTGCCGCGCGGGAAGATCAGCGCGCGCAGCACCGCGGCCACCGGGCGGTTGGGGAAGTTGCGCAAGAACCCGTGGAGCTGCTCCTGGGCCTTGTACAGCAGGCTGCGACACGCCCACTCAACGACCGGAAGATCGCTGGCAGGCCGTCCCTGGTTCTCGTAATGCTTCAGCACGGTTGATGCGAGATACAGCGTGCTCAGGATGTCACCTAATCGAGACGAGAGCATCTCCTTCTTCTTCAGCGCGCCGCCAAGGGTCAGCATCGCCACGTCCGCCGCCAGGGCGAATGAGGCGCTGAAGCGGGCGATGTGCTGGTAGAAGCGACGGGTCCCGTCCGCGCTGTCGGGGGCGCTCATGTAACGCGCCAGCGTTGCCGCGGAGACGAGCGAGCGGGCCGCGTTACTGATCGCATAGCCGAAGTGCCCGAACAGGGCATCGTCGAACTCCACGAGCCCGCGTTGCCGGTCCTCGTCCCTGGCGGCATGCAGCTCGCGCAGCACGAAAGGATGGCAACGGACCGCACCCTGGCCGAAGATGATCAGGCTGCGCGTCAGGATATTCGCGCCCTCGACGGTGATCATGACCGGTACCGCGCCCCAGCCGATCCCGAGGTAATTGTTCGGACCCAGCATCACGCCCTTGCCGGCGTGTACGTCCATCGCGTCATTGGCGACGGATCTGGCGATCTCCGTACAGTGATACTTGAGGATCGCCGAGGGGACCGACGGCTTCTCGCCCGCATCGACGGCGGCGATCGTCACGGATCGGGCGGCGTCGCCGATGTAGGTATTGCCCGCCATCCGCGCCATGACTTCCTGGATGCCTTCGAAGTGCCCGATAGGCATGCCGAACTGCTTGCGGATCCGGGCGTAGGCGCCAGTTGCGAACAGGCCGGCCTTCGCGCCGCCGACGGCGTTCGAAGGCAGCGAGATGCAGCGCCCGACGGACAGGCATTCCACCAGCATGCGCCAGCCCTGCCCCGCCATCTTGGGTCCGCCGATGATGTAGTCCAGCGGCACGAACACGTCCTTGCCGGAAGTCGGGCCATTCTGGAACGGGATCGTCAGGGGAAGGTGTCGCCGACCAATCTCCACTCCCGCTGTGTCCGTCGGGATGAGAGCGGCGGTGATCCCGTAGTCTGATTTTTCCGGATCGCCAAGCAGTCCCTCGGGGTCATACAGCCGGAACGCGAGGCCGAGGACCGTGGCCACGGGAGCCAGCGTGATGTAGCGCTTGTCCCAGGTCAGGCGGATGCCGACGATTTCCTCGCCGTTGAACTCGCCCTTACATACGTAGCCCTGATCAGGTATCGATGCCGCGTCAGAACCGGCACGCGGGCTCGTCAGGGCGAAACAAGGGATTTCTGTGCCTTTGGCCAAGCCAGGCAGATAGTGGTCTTTCTGCTCTTCCGTCCCGTAATGCAACAGGAGTTCCGCCGGCCCGAGTGAGTTGGGGACGGCCACGATGGAACCGGCCGTACCGCTGTGTCCAGACACCTTGATCAGTACCTGGGAATGGGCATAGGCCGAAAACTCCAGGCCTCCATAGGCCTTCGGAATAATCATGGCGAAGAAGCCCTTGTCCTTCATGAACTGCCACGCTTTCGGCGGCAGGTCCCCCAGCTCATGGCTGACTTCCCACTCGTCGATCATCTGGCAGAGCTCTTCGGCCGGACCGTCCAGGAATGCTTGCTCTTCCTCGGTGAGTCGTGGCGCTACCGCCGCGCTCAGCTTGCGCCAGTCGGGTGCGCCGGAGAACAGTTCGCCTTCCCACCAGACTGAGCCTGCCTCAAGGGCTTCTCTTTCGGTAGATGACATGGAAGGCAGCATGCGCCGGTAGGTGGCCAGCAGGGGGCGCGTTATCCGGGTGCGGCGAAAATCACGGAAGTTCAGCGCGACCATCAGGCCGAATATGGCCCACAGGATGACGGCCCACAGCCCCGGCGGGTCGCCGATCAGGCTGTATGCGACAAGGGCGGCGCCTGCGGCGGCGGTGGAACCGGACAGGCTGACCCGCCTATATGCAAGGGTCAGTCCGCCGACGACGAAGAGAAGTACCCAGAATACGGATAACACTGTTTATTGCCTCCTGACGGTTCCGGCCGCAACCGTCTTTTCCGTTGCAGTGCGCAATAATGACTATACCGCAGGAATGCTGTGGTGCGCCAAAAGTTCCCAGATGAGTCGCGCCGAACCCACGTAAGCTATTGAAATAAAAAGGGCGCGTCAAAGACGCGCCCAGAGTGGTCTTTTCACATAAGAACTCAGAGCAAGTCGGAGACGCCGTCTCTTTCCTCACGCAACTCGGTGTCCGTGGAGTCCATGCGCTCGCGACTGAAGTCATCGATATCGAGCCCCTGCACAATCTCGTAGCCGCCCCCGCTACAGCGAACAGGGAACGAATACACGACGCCCTCGCTGATACCGTAGCTGCCGTCGGCGGGTACCGCCATGCTGACCCAGTCGTCTGCCGGCGTCCCCATCACCCAGTCATGGATGTGGTCGATGGCTGCCGAAGCCGCGGAGGCCGCTGATGACGCCCCGCGGGCCTTGATAATTGCCGCGCCACGCTGCTGGACGGTCGGGATAAATTCATCGGCCAGCCAGGCATGGTCCACACGGTCCGTAGCCTTGCGCCCGGCCACCAGTGCATGGCTGACGTCAGGATACTGGGTAGCCGAGTGGTTGCCCCAGATCGTCATGCGCCGGATCTCCGCGATCTGGCTGTCGGTCTTGGCGGCAAGTTGGCTGATAGCGCGGTTGTGGTCCAGACGAGTCATGGCAGTGAAGTTGCCTGGCTTCAGATCAGGGGCATTGGACATCGCGATAAGGGCATTCGTGTTGGCCGGATTGCCGACCACCAGCACACGAACGTCGCGGCTGGCGTTTTCATTGAGGGCGCGACCCTGGGCGGAGAAGATTTTCGCATTGCCCAGCAGCAGATCCTTGCGTTCCATGCCAGGACCGCGGGGCTTGGCGCCCACCAGCAGCGCGTATTCGGTGTCCTTGAAGGCGACGTCTGCGTCGTCCGTGCTGATCACGTCGTGCAGCGTGTCGAACGCGCAATCCCTGAGTTCCATCTCGACACCCTGCAGGGCGCCGAGAGCCGGGGGTATTTCCAACAGTTGCAGGATGACAGGTTGATCTTTGCCCAGCATCTGCCCTGACGCGATGCGAAACGCGAGCTGATAGCCAATCTGGCCGGCGGCACCAGTGATCGTAACTCTGACGGGATTTTTCATCTGGGAATCCTCTTTGTTTCCTGGGTTGGAGACGGCCCCGTGCGACGGTCCGGCCTCAAACCTGAAATTCTAGCAGTCACAGCAGATCGGGACACTCGCGGGGGCGGTTCGAGAAAGGGTTGCAATGTTTAATTTTGGTGTTATAGTTAACTACAACACCACGTCACCGAGAATCAGGTGACGAGTGTAGATGGAGGATCGACCATGTTGATTAACAGTTTCAGGGCCCGGCGCGCTTTAAGCGTTCTTTGGATCGTCTTGGCGGCTGCCCTGCTGCTCATTGCGACAGCCGCCCCCTCGTCCGCGCTGGACCCGGCTGACTTATCACCGGTGGCGGTGAGTCCGCAGGATGCTCCCGACAACAGACTGGCAACCGCTCCCGAGGACCTCAGCTAGGCGCCGCCTGGAGGGCAGCGCCGAGGAACATCGATGGACCCGAATTGGAACGACAGCCAGCCGATCTACAGGCAACTCCGCGATCGAGTCGTGGAGATGATCCTGGAGGGGGCGCTCGGTGACGGGGATGCGTTGCCGTCCGTGCGGAGCGTCGCTGCCGAATATCGCCTGAACCCGCTGACCGTGTTGAAAGGCTATCAGGAACTCGTTGATGAAGACCTGGTTGAGAAAAAACGGGGTCGCGGCATGTTCATCCGTGAAGGCGCAAAGACGAAGTTGCTCCTCGGCGAGCGTGAACTCTTCATCAATGAACAATGGCCGTCGGTCGTCGCAACGATCCGGCGATTGGGTCTGGACATGGAGGATCTGATCCAGCAGGCGGAGGCGCAGCTCTCCGGTGACGACGGGGAGGGCGAGCAGTGACGACTTTGGTCAAGGCCAGCGGTTTATCGAAGCACTACGGTGGCGCCGCTGCGCTGGACGGAGTGGACTTCCAGATCGAGCAGGGCCGAATAGTCGGACTGATCGGACCTAACGGGGCCGGTAAGACGACCGCGCTGAAAGCGGTGCTCGGGCTTACCTCCTTCGAGGGCGACCTGCGTGTGCTCGGTCGGGATCCGCGCCGCGAAAGACATCAGATCATGCAGGATGTTTGCTTCATCGCCGACGTCGCCGTGCTGCCGAGATGGCTGCGAGTAAAGCAGACGCTCGAGCTTGTGCAGGGGTTGCATCCCAAATTCAATCGAAGCAAGGCTGAAAGTTTCCTGGCCAAGACCTCGATCAAGCCGGACAGCAAGATCAGCCAGCTCTCCAAGGGCATGGTGACCCAGTTGCACCTCGCGCTGGTGATGGCCATAGAAGCCCGCCTGCTGGTTCTCGACGAACCGACGCTCGGTCTGGACATACTCTTTCGCAAGCAGTTCTACGGTTCCATCCTTGGCGACTACTTCGATGAGAACAGGACGATCCTGGTGACCACTCACCAGGTCGAAGAGATAGAGCACATCCTTACGGATGTCATGTTCATCGACCAGGGACGGATTGTCCTTGATGAAAGCATGGACAGTATCTCCAATCGATTCCTCGAAGTGGCCGTGAACCCTGATCGGGCCGACGAGGCGCGCAGCCTCGGCCCCGTCAGTGAGACCGAGGTGTTCGGGCGACGCGTGTTCCTGTTCGAGAACGTCGACATTGACCATGTGCGACCGTTGGGTGAGGTCCGGACGCCGGGCATCGCCGACCTGTTCGTGGCCAAGATCAAGGAGCAGGCAGCATGAGTCCGATGAGGATGCTGATCAGACGGGAGTTGTGGGAACACCGTGCCATCAGCCTGGTACCGCTGGCCTTCGGTGCGTTGTTCATAGCGGTCAATCTCCTGGCGGCACTGGGCGTGGTCAAGGTGCACATAGATGCCGGTGGTCTCGGATTGTCGGAGATGCTGCAGTCGCTGGATGCACACAAGGCAGGCGCCCTCACCCAGATCGGCATGGCACTGATCGCGGTCTCCCTCAATACCGTCATGCTGCTCGTGACAGCCTTCTACCTGTTGGATTGCCTGTACGCAGAGCGCAAGGATCGCAGCAATCTTTTCTGGAAGTCGCTGCCCGTCTCGGATCTGAAGGTCGTCGGTTCGAAGCTGTTGACCGCAGCCCTGGTGATCCCGCTGGTGACGCTGGTCATATTCACCGCGGTGGCTCTCTGCATGTATGCCATCACTGGCGTCACCATGCTTTTTTCAGGCACGGGGCTGTTCCTGTCGGCCGGTCCATTGGCGCTGGCAGAAGTCGCGTTGACGCACGCATACGCCCTCGCAGTGCAGTCGCTCTGGTACTTGCCGATCTTCGCCTGGCTGCTGTTGGTCTCGGCATGGTCGAGGCGCGCTGTCCTTCTATGGGCGATCCTGCCGCCAGTCGCCGTGCAGGCGGCGGAAGGACTGCTGCTGGGGACGACACACTTCGCCGAATTGATAAAGGAACGTCTGGTCGGCGTCTATCCGCTGGCGTTCGCCGATGATTCGCACCAGCAGCTGCACTGGCAGTACGAGGGTGAGCACGCCGACGTGGATCTGGAGTTTTCGGATGGCCTTCTGGCGCTCGTGGATCCGGGGTCGCTCATCGGCAGCCCGGGTCTGTGGGGTGGTTTGATCGTCGCTGCACTTTTCTTTTCGGCTGCCGTCTGGGTCCGCCGATTCCGCGACGAGAGCTGATCTATACACACCTGAAGCTGAGGACTACTGCGGTGGAAAAGACTTTCAAGGCACTCGTTCTGGCGCTCGTCCTTTGTTCGATGACCGCATGCATCATCGTCGTCCACGAGGACGAGGATGACGTGGAAGCCACCTGGGTTGGCAACTACTCCCCTACGGCAGAAGATGAGAGTCTGGCCCGGCATATTGGCGATGCCTTCGAAGGAGATTCGACCCTGGGCGCCGAAGATCTGCGGGTGTCAGTCAGGCGCGGCGTCGCGACCCTGCGGGGAGACGTCAGTGATGTTGCGGCACTGGAGCGCGCGGTGGACGTGGCCGCATCGGTGGAGGGCGTCAGCCGGGTGGTATCCAGGCTGACCGTGGACGTCTCTTCCGGCTGATACACGACTGCCCGAGGTGGGCCCCGCGTCAATCCTGCGGTATAAACGGCCCCTGCCAGGTGACCCGCTCCCTGTGGCCAGCCGGAGGACCGTCAGCCAATGAGATCCATTATGCCCACCGCCCGCCGGTCTCTGCTTTGCCTGGCGCTGGTCTGGCTGAATGCGGGCGCCCAGGAGCCAGCAGCGCCGGCCTCCGCGCCGTCGGCAGGAAGCATCACGGTCACCGGCATTTCCCCCGAACGCTTTAATCCAACGCACGGCACCGTTTTTCTGGAGTTGTCGGGCGCCTACTTTTCCGCGGACCCGCGTGACGTTGCGATCTTCGTGAATGAGAGTCAGCTGCCGATCAGCGACCTGGTAGTGACCCGGCGTATCGTCGCCGCCAGTTACGTCATGCAGGCCGGCGTGAATACCGTGTCGTTCCGTGCATGGGATGCCGCCGGCAAGACTCTGAACGGCGAGATTCGTGTGTGGGCGGGCGATCTCGATATCTCGGCACAACTCACCGACTCATTGAATCAGCCCATGGAGGGTGGCTCGATCGTTGCCACTCTTGCCGACGAGCCGGGCGTTACGGCGACGGTGATCGCTGCTGATGGTAGCGCGCTGATTCCGAATCTCCCGGTCGAGAGAGTGGTCCTGCAGGCCCGGCACCCCTCCGGCCTGTCCGCCAGCATGACGGTGCCGGCACTGCAACGGCGCGTCACACTGGTGCTCCGCTAGCCTGACGGCGTCTCGTCCGCCGACTTGGGGCGTGCCCGTATTGCGTACTTCTTCAGGTAGCCACGGAACTGGTGATAGCTCAGACCCAGCGCTTCCGCCGACCGGCCCTGGTGGTACCGATTCTCCGACAACGCGCGCGCGATCAAGCGGCGCTCGACCCCGGAGATGTAGTCGCGAAAGTCCCGCGGAAGCGTGACGCTCTCGAGCACTTCCTGCTCTGGTGACGGATCGTCAGCTCCGATCCTGTACGGCGAGTCAAACGGGTCGAACTGAATATCGACAACCGGTTCTTCCGGGGACTCCGTGCGATAGACGGACCGTTCGACGGTGTTTTTTAGTTCCCTGACGTTGCCCGGCCACCGGTGTGCCAGTAAGGCTGTCTCGGCGGCAGGGGAGAAGCCGGCGAAAAACGGCCGTCGCATCTCGGCTGTGAAATTGAGCGCAAAGTGCTCGGCGAGCAACAGCAAATCCCGCCCCCGGGCACGCAACGGCGGCACCGTGATCACGTCAAATGCGAGCCGGTCCAGCAGGTCGGAGCGGAATCGACCGTCCCGGGCAAGGGCCGGTAAGTCCTGATTGGTCGAGCCCACTACGCGCGCGTCCGTACGCAGCGTTTCGGAGCCGCCGACGCGCTCGAATTCGCCATACTCGATAACACGCAGGATTTTCTCCTGCATGCGCACCGGGATCATGGCGAGTTCGTCCAGCAACAGGGTCCCCCCTTCTGCCCGCTCGAATCTGCCGGTGTGCCGACGAGCGGCCCCGGTGAACGCGCCTGCCTCATGACCGAACAGCTCCGATTCCAGCAGGCTCTCGGTCAGCGCGGCACAGTTGAGCTTGACCATCGGCTGGTCCCAGCGGTCGGACAGGTAGTGCAGGCGGGATGCCACCAGCTCTTTGCCGGTCCCGCGCTCCCCTATCACGAGGACGGGCTTGTCCAGGCGGGCGGCACGGGATACGTGCTCCATCATCGCCAGGAACGGCGGGGATTCGCCGATAATCGACGTCTGTTCAGGAGATTGATCTGTCATATAGGCTAAAGTTTAGCTGATACCGCTAGAGAATTTAGTCTAAACAACTAATATGATCTGATCATTGTATCGACCCACTACGAGAATTTCCATTAAATCAGTGGGTTATAGAGTCCGTCATGAGCTGGCACGGTTTCTGCGAGAGAGATAGCAGGCAACCACCGAATGACAGGAGAGGCCGCATGGGCATCTTTTCAAGATTCACCGATATCGTGAATGCCAATATCAACGCCATGCTGGAGAAGGCAGAAGATCCCGAAAAGATCGTTCGCCTGATGATCCAGGAAATGGAAGACACTCTGGTCGAGGTGCGCTCATCGGCCGCGCGGGCGATCGCAGACAGAAAGGAACTGGACCGTAAGTTGAAAACGGTCGCCAGTGAACGGGACGAATGGGACGACAAGGCCGAACTGGCCGTCCGCAAGGGGCGTGACGATCTGGCACGAGCCGCCCTGGCCGAGCGCGAACGCGTCGAGCTGCGCGTCGCTGCTCTGCGGGAACAGCACCAGCAAGTGGACGAGGGGCTCGCCCGGCTCAAGGAAGACATCGGTCGCCTGGAGGACAAGCTGGCGGACGCGAAAGCGCGCCAGAAAGCGCTGGTTATGCGTCACCAGACTGCCAGTCATCGCCTCGAGGTTCGCAAGGCCATCCACGAGAATCGGATCGACGATGCGCTGGTGAGGTTCGACCAGTTCGAGCGTAAGATGGAAAACATCGAAGGCCGGGTCGAAGCATACGACCTGGGGCACAAGAAAGATCTGCGCCAGGAACTCCATGGCCTCGCTAACGAAGAGTCTATCGAGGCCGCACTGTCGGACCTGAAGCAGCGGATTGACGCTGACGATAGCAAAGGTCAGGCAAGCTGACGGGGAGCACCCATGCCGGAAGTAATTGGCGTAATTCTCGTCTCCTTCGTACTGCCGCTGATCGTCGTGTTGCACTACATGACGAAGTGGAAGTCGTCGAAGGGACTCTCCCGCGAAGACGAGAAGATGCTCGAGGAGATCTGGGAGAGCGCCCAGAAGATGGAGAGTCGCATCAACGCGCTCGAGACGATTCTTGACGATCAGGCTCCCGACTGGAGGCGGAGAGTATGAACCGTGACGATATGGAACGACTGGCCGGTAAGTTGCGCGGACTGCGAAGAGACCGCGAGAACGGTCTGTTTTTCGGCGTGTGTGCGGGGATCGCTGCGCGCTTCGATGTGGAGCTGACCGTCGTAAGACTCGTCGCTCTGTTGTGCCTGGTCGTCGCATTCCTGCCGACCGCGGTCATCTACCTGATGGCCGGCCTGCTGCTGCCCGCCCAGAGTCTGACTTTCTACGGCAGAGGCGAGAGTCGTTTCTGGCGCAACGGTAGTCGCCGCGGATCGAGGAGGTTCTGTTCGTGAGTCTCGAGAACAACGAACGACCCGCCTATCGCAGGCTGTACCGGGACAAGCAGAACGGCATGTTGTGCGGTGTCTGCGCCGGCGTCGCCGATTTCTTCGGCTTCGACGTGACCGCGACCCGCGTGCTCACAGTCATTCTGCAGTTCCTGTTTCCGGCCACTTTCCTGTGCTATCTGTTGATGTGTTTCCTGGTGCCCAAAAAGCCCGGCGAGATCTATAGAGACAAGAAGGAAGAGCAGTTCTGGAAGTCGGTCCGGACTTCGCCGGTGGCGACGGTCTCCTCGGTGCGTCACAAGCTGCGGGAGATTGATGTCAAAATGCAGAGGATGGAGCGCTATATCACTTCGCCCGGCTTCAATCTGGACAAAGAATTCCGCGACCTCAAGGATGACTGACGCGGTCCGGGTTGGCGTCGTGAGACTGACCGAGACAGGCTACGAATGAACGTATACGAACTCGTTTTTGCCATCGTCCTGATCGTCACTATCGGCAAGGTGATCGAGAGCAGGCGGGGCCATCGCCGTCGCCGGTCGGCGAACGCCGATACGCAGACCAGCACGAACGAACCTGCGCGGCTGGAGGCGCTGGAGCAGCGTGTCCAGGTGCTGGAAAAAATCGTCACGGACCAGGGCTACGAACTGCGCCAGAAGTTCCGGGACCTGGAGGACTGAGACCGGCTGCGTGATATCTTGACCGGGTGCTGAATTCACCACGGACCCGGAACATGCCGAAGCTGCGTCTGCTCGTTCTGAGCGTGCTGCTCACGGCCTGCACGGGCCCGCGACCGGATCTTGGGCGACTGTACGCGATGCAGGCAAATCCGGAGGGTCAGCCCCCGGTGGTGGTTATCCACGGCATGCTTGGCAGCCGACTGGTCAGCCAGGGCGACGGTCGCGAGGTCTGGCCCGGGTCCACCTGGAAGATCCTGTTCCACGACTACCGCTCTCTGGCGCTGGAGATCGACGGCGAGACGCTCGAGCCGCTGACAGATGACTACCGGGTCCGGGGCATCACCGATCGAGCGGCGGGCAGGGACTTCTATGGCCGATTGATCGAAGTCCTGCGAGACGCAGGCGGATACGTAGAGACGTCTCCCGGTCAGCCCGTCCCTGAGGCCAGTAAATCGCTCTACGTATTCGCCTATGACTGGCGTCGGGACATCGTCGAGAATGTCCGCGAGCTTGACGCGTACATAGAGAAAATCCGCCGCGACCATCTGCAGCCGGATCTGAAAGTCGACGTCGTGGCGCATAGCATGGGCGGTCTTCTGACCCGTTATTACATACGCTACGGCACCCTCGACGTGCTTGATGGCAACGAGTTTCCAGTGAACGGTCACGGCGGAGAGCGGATCCGGCGAGCGATCTTTCTGGGCACGCCGAGCCTCGGCTCGGTCAAGGCCATCCAGACGATGCTGGAAGGGTTCCCTGTCGGTCTGGATCGTGTCCCCCCTGAGGTACTGGCGACGTTCCCGAGCACCTACCAGTTGCTGCCCCATCCCATCAATCGCTGGCTCGTGAAAGCAGACGGCAGCGATCTCGATCGGGACCTGTTCGACATCGATTTCTGGCGCCGATTCGAGTTCTCGGTCTTCGATCCGAAGATCCGCGCCCGCATCGCTGCGGACTTCGAGCGGCCGGGCGACGCAGAACAGCATCTGGAGATCCTCGAGCGTTACTTCGAGAAGCGGCTTGAGCGAGGGCGGCGATTCGTGTGGTCGCTGACGGTCCCGATGACCGATCCGCCGCTGTCTTACGCTGTCTTTGGGGGCGACTGCGCCCTGACGCCGGCGCGGGTCCTGGTGGAGGAGGTCGGCGGTGATTCGGTCATGCGGCTATGGCCGGACCAGATCGAACACCCGTTGCCGGGGGTGGACTATGATGCTCTGATGCTGGAGCCCGGAGACGGCGTGGTGACCAAGGCTTCGTTGCTCGCTCGGCAGGAGCTTGATCCTACCGTCGCCCGACACCGTTACAGTTTCTTCCCGCTCGGCTCCGCATTTTTCCTGTGCGAGAGGCATGATGCATTGACCGGCAACATCAATTTCCAGGACAACCTGCTGCACGTCCTCCTCAGCGCGGATGACCCCGGTCGCTAGTCATCTGTCATCCTGCCGCGCTCCGCTGGCGCCAACGAGCGGGTGGGTGGCCCTTGCCCTGCTTGGTGCGCTGGCGCTCGCCGCCTGCGAGGCATCGACCGAGGGGTCGGGACAGGTGGTGCGGGTATTCGACGGCGACAGCTTCGTTATGCGCACGCCGGATGCGACGGAACTCGAAGTCAGGCTCTTCGGTATCGATGCGCCAGAACGTAATCAGCCCTGGAGCCGACGCAGCCGGGAAGCGCTGCGTCGGCTGGTACGCGGTCACCGCCTGCGCATAGAGCCGGTCACGACGGATACCTACGGCCGGACTGTCGCGGTCGTGAGCCGGGTGTCGGACGGGCTGGACGTCAACCGGGAGATGATCAGGCAGGGCGATGCATGGGTGTACAGGCGCTACACAGATGATGCCGCTTTGATCCGGCTGGAAGATGAGGCCCGTTCAGCGGCCCGCGGGCTCTGGTCCCTGCCGGACAGTGAACGTGTGCCGCCCTGGCAGTGGCGTCGGCAAAACCGTCGACGCTAGCGGGGCGAAGACGCCACCTGAAGCCGCGGAGAGTCACATTGAGGCAACACCCCCACATCGAGCTGCGCCAGCTCAGCAAAGCTTATGAGTCGCGAGGTCGGCCGCGAGCGGTGCTGGATGGTGTCGACGCGCTGATCCGTCACGGCGAGTTCGTGGTCCTGGTGGGGAGGAGCGGGTCCGGCAAGTCGACCCTTCTGAACCTGATCGGCGGGCTGGACCGGGCGAGTTCCGGTGACGTGCTGGTGGATGGCCAGCCGCTATCGGACCTGGACGAGGACGCACTGTCGCGCCTGCGGCGCCACAAGGTCGGCTATGTTTTCCAGTTCTTCAACCTCGTACCCACGTTGACCGTGGAAGAGAACCTGTTGCTGCCACTGGAACTGACCGGCGTCGCCGAGGCCGAGGCAGCAGGCCGCGTCAGTGAGTGGCTGGCGGCGGTGGGACTGGCGGATCGTGGGCCCGACTACCCGGATGAATTGTCCGGCGGGCAACAGCAGCGCATCGCGCTGGCGCGGGCGTTGGTCCACCGACCTGGTCTGCTGCTTGCCGATGAGCCGACCGGCAATCTGGACCTGACGACGGCAAGAGAGGTCCTGCGCCTGCTGGATGACCTGTGTCGCCGTACCGGTACAACGCTGGTGATGGCCACCCACAGCCCCGAGGTGATCGGCATGGCGGACCGGGTCCTGACGATCCGGGACGGCAGCCTCGGTCCGTTGGACGAGGGATCGTGAGTCGACTCATCGCTCTGTCCGGCCGGCGATTCTTCATCCGACACCCGTGGCAGCTGGCGCTGGCGGTGGCTGGCGTTGGACTGGGAGTCGCCGTGGTGACCGGGGTCGATCTGGCCGGCAATGCAGCGAGCCGCGCCTTCGACGCGTCCAGGGCGGCCGTCGCTGGCAGCGCCACGCATCAATTGGTCAGCCAGTCCGGCGACCTCGCCGACACGACATTCTCCCGGCTCAAGGTCGATATCGGCGTCCTCTCCGCAGCGCCCGTACTGGAGGGGCGCATAAGCCTGAGCGATGGGCGCGTTGTGACACTCAGCGGGATCGATCCGTTGTCAGAAAAGTCGTTCCGCGACTATGGCACCTCGCTCGATTCCGGGACCGGATTGCGGGGTCTGCTGGTCGATCCGGCAGCGGTCCTCGCCACGCCCGGGCTCGCGGCCAGCATGGGGTTGAGGCTCGGAGACTCGATCGAGGTGGAGGCTTCGGGTCGCAGGCAACGTCTGCGTCTCGCCGGATTCCTGATGCCGGGAGCAGCAGAGGGACCCATCCTGCAAGACTATCTCTTCGCTGATATCGCGACCGCACAGGAGGTCCTCGGCGCAGTCGGCAGGCTGACCCGTATCGATCTGATCCTGAGTCCGGCAGAGCTCGAACGGGTGCAAGCCTGGCTGCCGCCGGACCTGGAACTGGTGTCCACGG
>Ga0224504_10000649_pt1 | contig 15488 bp, 14 predicted proteins | sample SF_Oct11_sed_USG_3_FD_170160 | JGI IMG/M metagenome (GOLD analysis project Ga0224504, IMG submission 170160) | Sediment microbial communities from San Francisco Bay, California, United States - SF_Oct11_sed_USGS_24 | ecosystem: Environmental > Aquatic > Marine > Sediment | place: USA... | reverse complement strand
TTGCACCACGCCGCGCTCGGCTTCGTCAACGCGATAGAAGCCCGTGAGCCCCCACGCAAGCAACAGCAATACGATAAGTGCGATACCGCCTGCACCACCGGGGCCACCACTGCCACCACTGCCACCGCCAAGAATACTGCCAAAACGCTTCTGCCAGTCCCGTACTATCTGGTCCAGCTCAGCAGGCTCGTCCCCACCACGTTTCCAGGGGTCTTTGCCATTTCCATCTTCGTTCCACGCCATAATGTTATTCACTCATTAGCTGCAGGTGCCGACCGCTTCACAGTCGGCGCCAGTTGATCCTCGGCGAGATTTTCATGCTTGAGGAATCGCCGCAAGTCCTTTTCCGTCATTTTCAATTCGAGCGCCCAGCCACCATCTTCCAGAACCTCTTCATTAAGGACAGCACCAAGCTCAAATAGTTTGGCGCGCTGCCGTCCCTGGGCGGATTCAAGGTGAATGTGGCGGTGCACGGTTTTCTGTTGCAGGCGTTGGGCAATTGCTTCCTTGAGAAGCTCCAGTCCTTCGCCTGTGACCGCTGAAATCCAGACTGCGCGCCCCTCGCCCTGCCGGTTATTGGTAACGCGCGGCTTCCTGTCCAGCTTGTCGATCTTATTGTACACCCGTATCTGGGGTACCTGGTCAGCGTCGAGCTGCTTTAGTACCGAGTTCACCTGGCGAACCCGTTGCCAGCGATTCGGATCGCTGGCGTCAATAAGGTGCAGGATCAGGTCGGCCTCGCGCGCCTCCTGCAGGGTCGATTTGAACGCCGCAATCAGTTCATGCGGAAGATCCCTGAGAAAACCGACCGTATCGGCAAGCACCACGTGACCACCTTCCGGTAGTTCAAGACGCCTGACCGTCGGATCCAGTGTGGCAAACAACTTGTCCTGGACGTACACACCGGCATCGGTCAACGCGTTGAACAGCGTCGATTTACCCGCGTTCGTGTAGCCAACCAGTGCGACCGTGGGAATCTCAGCTCGCATACGATTGCGCCGATTGATCGTGCGGCGTGTATCGACCTGCTCCAGACGCTCGGTTAGCTGTCGGATGCGTTTCCCGACGAGCCGACGATCGGTTTCCAGCTGAGTTTCACCCGGGCCACGCAGACCAATACCGCCCTTCTGTCGCTCAAGGTGAGTCCAGCCGCGCACCAGGCGTGTGGACAGGTGCCTGAGCTGCGCCAGCTCGACCTGCAACTTGCCCTCGAAGCTGCGGGCGCGCTGAGCGAAGATATCGAGAATCAGTCCCGCGCGATCAAGCACACGACAACAAAGCTCCTTCTCGAGGTTGCGCTCCTGGCTCGGACTCAATGCAGCCCCGAAGATCACGAGCTCAGCTTCGCCGTCTTCGATGAGCTTGCGCAGTTCATCGAGCTTGCCCTTGCCAATGAAGTAGCGCGGATCGGGCCGGCGACGAGAACTGACGAGCTCGCCAGCAATCACCGCACCGGCAGACCGGGACAGCTCGGCAAACTCTTCGCGTTCAGATTCGTCAGGTAATCCGTCGGTACTCGCGTGGACAAGCACTGCTCGCTCGCCACTTTGCGGTCGTTCAAACAATCACGACCTCCCGGACTGGATTCCGCGGTGTGGACTTACTCGTCACCATCTCCAGGTTCATCGTCCGGCAGCGGCAAGCGAACGTTGCGCGACGGGACAACTGTCGAAATAGCATGTTTGTAGACCATCTGGTTCACGCTGTTCTTCAGCAGGACCACGAACTGGTCAAACGAGTCGACCTGCCCCTGCAACTTGATGCCGTTGACGAGGTAAATTGACACGGGGACCTTTTCCTTACGCAGGATATTCAGGAATGGATCTTGAAGTGTTTGCCCTTTAGCCATATTGGGTCTCCTTATTTTTATTCGTTTTGAAAACCGCATCCCGGTGGCGCCGGGATGCCCTAACGGCGGTCTTCAGCCTAAGCGTTGAAAAAGTCTATCACAGGGACTGCGCCAGAAAACCGGATATAGCGTTGATTGAGCCCGCTTCAAGGGGGTCTGCAAGTAATACTTTGGTCTCGGATCGGAGCCAGGTGATCTGCCGCTTGGCCAATTGCCGCGTCGCAAACAGGGCCCGATCCCGCGCCTCCTCCAGACTGTAGTCGCCCTCGAGGTACTGCCAGAACTGGCGATAGCCCACGGAACGCATCGCGGAACAGTCTGCTACCAGGCCGGGGCGTTCCCTGAGCCGCTTCATCTCGTCAACAAAACCGCCAGCGATCATCAGGTCCAGGCGCCTCTCGATCCGCTCGTGCAGCAACGATCGTGGCTCGATGTTGAGGCCGACCTTGAGATAGCCGATGTCGTTTCTTGCCGGTGCAGAATTACGCTGCCAGTCTGACAATGGTTGACCACTTGAACGATAAACCTCCAGTGCGCGCTGGATCCGTTGCCGGTCTTTCGGTTTGATACGTTGCGCCGCCTGGGGGTCGACAATCTCGAGTTCCTCGTGCATTGCTGGCCAGCCCCGCTCCGCAGCCTCGGCATCGATGGCTCGACGAATCGCTTCGTCCGCAGACGGCAACGCCGCGATGCCCTCGGTGAGCGCCCGGAAGTACATCATCGTCCCGCCGACCAGCAACGGGATTCGTCCTGCCGCAAAAATCTCATCCATTTCCCGGTACGCATCACGCACGAACTCACCCGCGGAGTAACTCTCTTCCGGCTCACGAATATCAATGAGGCGATGTGGGGTGCGGGCCAGCGTATCCGGATCGGGTTTGGCGGTGCCAATGTCCATGCCCCGATAGACCAGCGCTGAATCCACACTAATTACGTCGCAGGGAAATCGTTTGCACAGACTGATGGCGAGATCGGTTTTGCCCGACGCAGTCGGGCCCATGAGCAGGATCGCTGTGTGTGTCATGCGCCGGTGTCAGCGTCCGCGCAGGAACAGGCGGTCGAGTTCCGACATCGTAATCGTCGTCCACGTCGGGCGACCGTGATTGCACTGGTCAGCACGCTCGGTTTTTTCCATCTCGCGAAGCAGGGCATTCATTTCGTCAAGCGTAAGCAGGCGGTTGGCGCGCACCGAATGATGACAGGCCATTGTCGCCAGGAAATCGTCGCTGGCGTCATCAACGCGATTGCTTTGCCCGGATTCCGACAGATCCGCCAGTACGTCGCGCAACAGTGACTCAACGTCGGCGTTCCGCAGCAGTGCCGGTACCTCACGAACCGTCAGCGTTGTTGGTCCCGAGCGGTCGACAACAAGTCCCAGCTGCTCCAGCGCGGCACCGGAATGCTCGACAAGGTTTGCTTCGCTTTCGGCAACAGAAATTGTTTCCGGTACGAGCAACGGCTGGCGAACCAATGCGCGATCGTCGAAGCTCTGCTTGAGTTTTTCGTACGTTATGCGCTCATGAGCCGCATGCATGTCAACAACAACCAGGCCGTCCCTGTTCTCAGCAAGGATGTAGACGCCTGCGAGCTGTGCGACAGCGAAACCGAGCGGCGGCACCTCGGCCGCATGCTCTGGAACATCGGCGAGCGATGGCGCAGTTGCCATGGATCGATAGGTCGCCAGGGTTTCGCGTACGGCTGAGGGAGACGGGCCATGCGGCAATGGCATGGTCCCCTGGTTGAAGACTGTATTGCGCGTCATGGGGATCGGAGTGACGTCATGGCCGCCCGGTCGCGTGTCCTTGAGCGCGACTTCCACGGCTTGCGAGACGACACCGTGCACGCGGCGACCGTCCCGGAATCGAACCTCGTGCTTCGCGGGATGCGCGTTGGCATCGACACCTTTCGGGTCCATCGTCAGGTTGAGCACATAGGCCGGGTAGCGGCCATGAAACAGCACGTCCCGATAGGCATGGCGCACAGCATGCGCAAGAGTCTTGTCCGAGATGCTTCGACCGTTCACGAACCAATACTGCAGGTCGGGCTGGCTGCGGTTGAACGTTGGCAGCGCGATCCAGCCCGCTAATGCGATGCCCTCCACCTCACGCTCGATGTACACACATTGCTCGGCAAACGCGTCGCCACAAATTTTGGCGACACGATGACGCTGAGCGTCCTCGTCCTTGGCCGCGGCCAGCTGCAGCAGCGTGCGCTGATTGTGAGTGAGCGTGAATGCGATCTCGGGACGCGACAATGCAAGCCGCCGGATCCACTTTTCGATGTGTCCGAACTCGGTTCTTTCGGTACGCAGGAACCGACGCCGCGCCGGTGTGTTGTAGAACAGGTCGTGTACCTCGACGGTTGTTCCCTGCGGATGAGCTGCCGGTGCCGGGCTGCTGATGCTGCCGCCATCGGCTTCGACCTGCCAGGCCGATTCTTCATCCAGCGAACGGGAACAAAGCGTGAGCCTGGCGACCGAAGCGATACTCGGCAGGGCTTCACCGCGAAATCCGAGTGAGGCAACGGCTTCGAGATCATCGAGACTCGAAATCTTGCTGGTGGCATGCCGTGACAGCGCGAGCTCCAGTTCTGCCTTGTTAATGCCTTTGCCGTCGTCACGAATACGAATCAGCTTTTGCCCGCCCGCGAGGATATCGATCTGCACCGACTGCGCACCCGCGTCCAGACTGTTCTCCACGAGTTCCTTAACCACGGACGCCGGCCGCTCGACGACCTCGCCGGCAGCGATCTGGTTAATCAGGTGACTGGGGAGTTGCTGGATGGGCATAACGAAAAACGGCGCCTAAGGAAGGGGCGCCATTTTTTCAGATCGGGAAGGAAAAGTCCCCTATCCGCCGGCGAAGATTGGAATACTCAGTGTCTGGCCGACTCGAATCTTGTCGTTGGAAAGCTTGTTCGCGCGGCGGATATCCGCAGCCCGCACGTTGTAGCGCTCGGCGATCTCCGACACGGTATCGCCGCGCGCCACCACGTAGCGAACCTGTTTCGCCGGCTGGCGCCTGAGGTCCATGGCTATCTGCGTATCAGGCGGCGGATTCGTGTAGAAATAGTTACGGATCCCCGAAAGGACGGCGTTTGCCAGCCGCCCCTGGTGGCCTTTGTCCCTGAGTTTCGCTTCCTCGGCGGGATTCGAGATAAAGGCCGCTTCGACCAGGATCGAGGGCAGATCCGGCGATTTCAGCACCAGGAAACCAGCCTGCTGCACGGCGGTGCGGTGCATCTTCGTGACCTGGCCCATCTGCTTCGCAATGTTGTGGCCAACGTCGAGGCTCGCACTCAGCGACGCATTTTGCGACAGGTCCATAAGAACCGACGCGAGCACGTCATCCTTGCCTTTCAACGACACGCCGCCGACGTTTACCGCCGCATTCTCTCGCTGCGCGAGCTGCATGGCCGCTTCGTCACTCGCGCCTTTCAACGAGAGCGCGTAGACCGAGGCGCCTCTTGCGCGTGGGTCGTCCACGGCATCAGCATGAATCGAGACAAACAGGTCCGCCTTGTTGCGGCGCGCAATTGCCGTGCGTTCACGGTGATCTACATAGACGTCGCTGTTGCGAATAAGCACGGCCTTCATGCCGGGCTCAGCATTGATACGTTTCGCCAACTCGCGGCTGATCTGCAGCGCGACATCTTTTTCCCGAGTGCGCTTCTGCCCAACTGCACCTGGATCATGGCCACCGTGTCCTGCGTCGATCGCAATCACGATATCTCGCCCGGGCCGGTATGCCTCCGACGCACGTTTGACGGTCGCCGGACCACCGGTCTGCTGCAAATCGATAACAAGCCGGTCGCCGTAAGTGGCATTGGGGCCGGCAGTAAATGTGCGGGAGCGGACGGCGGTATTGAGATCGAGCACCACTCGAAGCTGGCCATCTGCGCGCACGGCGCTGCGGATCGAGCGAACTGCGCCAGCGCCTTGCGGCATAGCTGTCAGCGCCTTGGCCAGGCGACTGTCTTTCAGGTCGATAACGAGGCGATCAGGGCCACGCAGGGTGAAAATGCTGTGCTGTACCGAACGGCTAAGGTCAAGAACGACCCGTGTTTTGTTACTTTCTGACCATATACGGACATTTTCGACGGTGGAGCCGGCAAACGCTACAGAAGTCAGCGTGAGTAGCAGCGCACACGTTATGAGTCTCAGTCGAAGCATCTTGGAGAATCGCAAAGCCAGATTTATGGATTATGTCGGGTGAGTATACAAACCTGAGCGCAAAATCCAAGAGTTTTCGCTGAAAAATTATATAGATACCCCCCCTTCTTAATCTACTCGCTGAGAGGGGACAGTCACCTTTTCAAATAGTGACAGTCACTTTCTCAAAAGGTGACTGTCACTATTTGGAGGCGGCGAGGCGTTTGCCCCGATCGCTGAGGCCTTCTACCTCGATCGTACGGCCGACGCCGTCGTAGGACAGCGTTATTGCGAGATCAGCCTGGCCCGTGAGGCCCGGGGCTCGATCCGGCCACTCCACGATGCGGCAGCCGTCGTCCAACTCGTTCCAACCCAGGTAGCGAAGCTCATCCTCACCAGAAACACGATATAAATCAACGTGATATATATTGCCCCGGGCAAGGTTATAGGGCTCTACGAGGGTGTAGGTCGGGCTCGGCACGGCACCCGTATGGCCAGCGGCCTTGATAAACGCCCGTGCGAGAGTCGATTTGCCCGCGCCCAGTTCCCCGGTCAACAGCAGCGTCCAGCCCGCGAGGTCCTGTGGCAGTGCGTCGAGCAATTCCCGGCCAAATGCTGTGGTGGCCGCCTCGTCAGGGAGGAACCGCTTCACGGGTTCAGCACCGCCCGCAGCTCCGCCATCAGGTCCGAGGCAATCATTCCGCGCTCACCCGCCAGCGCCGCACGGTCACCTGCCCGGGCATGTACCTCGACACCGATCGCCGCGGCATCCGTCATATTCAGGCCCTGGGCCAGCAGCCCCGCGACAATGCCCGTCAAAACATCGCCCATGCCGGGTGCCGCCATGCCCGGATTGCCGGATGAACAGAGGATGGGCGTCGAATCCGTCGACACCAGCGACCCTGAGCCCTTCAGGACGACTGTACCCCCGTATTTCTCGGCCAATGAGGCCAGCGCAGCGGGCCGATCAGCCTGGATGTCAGCGGTGCTCGTATTGAGTAGCGTTGCCGCTTCGCCGGGGTGCGGAGTCATTACCCTGTTGTTCGCCTTGTTGGGAGTTTGCGCCAGCAAATTCAGGGCGTCCGCATCCCAGACAGCGGGTAGTGATGAATTGGCGACACGGTCATATAACTCCCGCGCCCATGCGGACTGCCCCAGACCTGGCCCAAATGCGATGACGTCAGCGTTCTCAAGCAACGGCTCCAGGTCCGCCGCACCTGCAACGCCGTGCGACATGAGTTCGGGTCTGGTCGCGACAAGAATGGCCGCGTGGCTCGGGTGCGTTGCAATACTCACGCGCCCTGCCCCGGTGCGGAGCGATGCCTCACCGGCAAGACGCACGGCACCAGGCATGCCTTGCCCACCGCCTATCACCAGGACATGCCCGAAATCTCCCTTGTGCGCGCTACGTGCCCTGGGTTTCAGGGCTGCTGCAAGCTGCATGTCGTCTACACAGCGATAAGCCGGGGCTATTCCGTCACGATAGCTTTCGGGTATCTCGAGATCCGCGAACCGAATGGCGCCGCAGTACGCCGGCGCGTCACCAAGAAACAGTCCGGATTTCAGGCCAACGAAGGTCACCGTCAAATCGGCCCGGACCGCGGTGCCCAGCACCTTGCCGGTGTCGCCGTGAATGCCGGTTGGAATATCGAGCGCCAGAACGGGGGCCGGATGCGCATTGATCCTGGCGACTGCGTCTGCAAACTCACCACCGACCTCGCGTTCGAGGCCGCTACCGAGGATGCCGTCGACAAGCAGGTCGGCCTGATCATCAAGATCGCCGGCCCAGGGCATGACCACCCCCCCTTCGGCCGCAAAATCGCTCCAGGCGGTCGCTGCATCGCCTGTCAGCTTGTCGGGATCGACAAGCGTGAGTACGGACACCATGATGCCATCCTGCGCGGCCAGGCGCGCCATGACGTAGCCGTCGCCACCGTTGTTGCCGGCGCCACAGATTATCTGCCAGCGTCGAGCGTCGGGAAATCGTTCCCGGACTTCGCGCACCGCGGCAGCCGCAGCTCGGCTCATCAACGTGTAGCCGGGGACGCCATGGTCCTCGATGGCCGTGCGGTCCGTTTCGCGCACGGCGGCAACTGAATAGATGTTGGGGGGCAAGTTCTGCATCGGGACGATTATACTGATCCAGCCTCGAAAACTACCTCGTGAACGTACATTGACCAGCACAGCGGACCAATACGGCAATACCGATATGGCGATTCTCAAGCAAGAGATCGTCGGCTGGTGCCGTGAACTCGGGTTCCAGCAGGCTGGCGTCAGTGACATCGACCTCGCGCTTGCCGAACGCCGTCTGAACGAATGGCTTACTCAGCGGTTCCACGGATCGATGCACTACATGGAGCGGCACGGCAGCAAGCGCAGCCATCCGGAGGAACTGGTGCCAGGGACCGTGCGCGTAATCTCCGTGCGTATGGATTACCTCGTGGATGACCAGGAGAACGCCAAAGCGCTCCTCGACCACGAATCACAAGCTTATATCTCCCGCTATGCGCTTGGCCGCGACTATCACAAGGTCATGCGCGGCCGTTTGCGTACGCTGTCGCGGCGCATCGAGGAGAGAATTGGCAAGTTTGGTTATCGTGTGTTCGTGGATAGCGCGCCGGTACTCGAAAAGGCACTGGCTGAGAAAGCCGGACTGGGTTGGGTTGGCAAGCACACCAACGTTATCAATCGCGACGAAGGTTCATGGTTCTTCCTCGGGGAACTGTATACCGACCTGCCGCTGCCCATTGACGAACCCGAAATGTCCCATTGCGGAACATGCACAGCATGCATCGACGTGTGCCCGACCGACGCGATCATCGCGCCCTACTCGCTGGACGCGCGTCGCTGCATCTCATATCTCACGATTGAGTCGAAAGATCCGATCCCACACGAGTTTCGCAAAGCGATGGGTAATCGTATTTACGGTTGTGACGACTGCCAGCTGTTTTGCCCATGGAACAAGTTTGCAACGCGCACGGGCGAACCCGATTTTGCGCCGCGGCACGACCTCGATAGCGCATCACTGGTTGAGTTGTTTGCCTGGAGTAAGGAGGCTTTTCTGGAAAAAACAGAAGGCAGCGCAATTCGCCGAATCGGCCATGAACAGTGGCTGCGCAACATCGCAGTAGCGCTCGGCAACGCGAAGACAACGCCCGAGGTTGTCGCGGCGCTCAAGTCACGGCAGCATGACACATCAGCTATGGTGGCCGAGCACGTCACCTGGGCGCTTGCGCAACACGCACAGGAATAACTGGAGACACAATCATGTTTGAGGCACCGAAATCTGCCTATCTCGTGCCATTCGATGGCAGCTTCAAAGTGACGGAAGCCAGCACCGCGCCGCAAACCGATGGCAAACCGCACAAAGGCAAGCATCGACGCCAGCGCACTGAAGACCTCAATAAGCTACAGCGCGTCCTGGCCGCGGGTGACAAGCATTCGATTCTGCTTGTATTCCAGGCAATGGATGCAGCCGGCAAGGACAGCACGATTCGCTCTGTGATGCAGGGCGTCGATCCGTCGGGCTGCCAGGTCTTCAGTTTCAAGAAGCCCTCAAGCCTGGAACTCGATCACGACTTCCTCTGGCGCACCACCTGCCGCCTCCCTGAGCGTGGGCGCATCGGCATATTCAATCGGAGCCAGTATGAAGAAGTGCTCGTGGTTCGCGTGCATCCGAAAATACTTGGCTACCAGAAGCTCCCGGGCAAAATCGACATGGCTACCGTCTGGGACGATCGCCTGACCTCAATCCGCCAGCAGGAAGAACATCTTGCGCGCAACGGCACAGTGATTCTCAAATTCTGGCTCAACGTCTCCAAGGACGAACAGAAACGCCGTTTCCTGTCGCGTCTCGACGACGCAGAAAAGAACTGGAAATTCGAACCTAACGACGTCAAGGAACGTCGCCATTGGGACGACTACATGCGCGCCTACGAAGACGCCCTGAATGCTACCTCGCGACCATGGGCGCCATGGTATGCCATTCCCGCCGATGACAAACCCTACATGCGGGCCCGCGTCGCCGATATCATTATTGATGCAATGCAGAGCATTGGCCTGCAGTACCCCAGGCCCGCCGCTGAAGATCAGGCAGAGTTCGCAGAGGCACGAAAGGAGCTTTGCGGCGAAGAATAGTGACGTAGTTCACACGTGTTATGTGGGCTGGTCGGCAGTCCACGATTGCTATTCGCGCGACAATGGCCTGATGCAGGAATCTCTCGCCATCAACTCGGACTATAAGCGCTCGCTGTTCGACAGCCTTGAGCTTTTCCGTGGCGTCAGCCCGGATGATGTTCAGACGCTGCTGCGGCGCTGTGATCGGCGCGACCTCGCGGCGGGCGAGCTTCTCCTGTCGCCAGGCGAAAAGAACGAACACGTGTTTGTCGTGCTGTCCGGCAGCGTAAATGTGCACGTTGGGTCTCCTGATACGCCAGTGATCGCGACGATGGAGGCCGGCGAGTGCGTCGGAGAAATGTCGATCATCGAGGATCGCGACCCATCCGCGTATGTTCTGGGCGCCGAGGATACGCACCTGCTGGTCATTCACCAGACTATTTTGTGGAATATGGTCGACGCTTCGCATGAGTTTGCGAAGAACCTGCTGGTTGTATTGTCTGAGCGCGTGCGCAGCCACAACCGTGTCATTGCCGATAACTTTGGCGAACTCAAGAAATTCGAGCGCCACGCAACCACTGATGCGCTCACCAGCCTGGCCAATCGGCATGCGATGGAAGACAGCTTTCCCCAGCAAATCGCCCAGTGCATCGAAAATAACAAGCCTGTATCGCTGATGATGATCGACGTCGATAATTTTAAGCAGTTCAACGACATGTTCGGTCACATCGCCGGGGATCGCGCACTGTCCGCTGTATCGAAGATCCTGCGCGCCCAGTTTCGCCCGCGCGACTTGTTGGTCCGCTACGGCGGCGATGAATTTGCCGCCCTGCTACCGGATGTCACGGCAGAACAGGGGGTCGCCATCGGCGAACGCATACGACAGGTAGTTTGTGGCGAAACGGGGGATGGCACCGATTCCCTGATTCAGATTCCGCTCAGGATCTCTATGGGCGTCGCCGAACTGCAACCCGAGCAGACACTTGATTCGCTGATCCGAGCTGCCGACAAAGCGCTCTATCGTGCCAAGAATGCCGGCAGAAACACGGTATCGACCTAGGACCGATTAGATCGTAACGACGATATTGTCGATCAGGCGCGCCGAGCCGAGCCGCGCTGCGGTCAACACCACCAGATCATCACAGTCCCTGTCCGGGACTTCGAGATTGAGTGCCCGACGAATCGCGAAATAGTCAACATCGAATCCCGCGGCAGCCAGGCGCTCACCTGCCGTTGCCTCGAGCTCCGCAAAATTACGTCGGCCACTTTGCAGCTCCTGCCCGACATAGCTCAGCGTCTGGTAGAGCACCGGCGCTATGGCACGCTCTTCGTCGCTCAGGTAGCTGTTACGCGAACTCATCGCGAGGCCGTCGTCGTTTCTTACTGTCTCACCCGTGATGATGCTGATGGGCAGACCCAGATCCTCGGCCATACGACGAATCACGAGCTGTTGCTGGTAGTCCTTCTGTCCGAAGACGGCAACATCAGGCTGTACTATCGCGAACAGGCGTGCCACAACTGTCGTGACGCCATCGAAGTGACCCGGACGCGTCGCGCCGCAGAAGTTTTCAGTCAGACCTGGAACGGACACCGTCGTCGCTTTGTCCGGGCCGAACGGATACAGGGTCTCGACATCCGGAGCAAAAATCATGTCGGCCGCCGAAGTCTTCAGGCGCCGCTTGTCGCGCTCCAGCGTCCGCGGGTACTCGTCGTAATCCTCGTCCTTGCCGAACTGCGTCGGGTTGACAAAGATACTGACCACCACACGCTCAGCATGTTCACGAGCAAGCTCGACGAGCGAGAGATGTCCGGCATGCAGACTCCCCATCGTCGGCACGAGCGCGATGTGCTCATCATTATGGCGCCACTCGGCGACTTGTTCGGCGAGTTCCTGCTTGGTATGGGTAACTAACACGTTTTGTTATGACCTGCTAAGAGAAGCAATGCTGCGGCTCGGGATAGGTTTCTTCCTTCACCGCGCAAACGTAGGACTGCAGCGCCTTAAGTGGCGAGTCGCAACCCTCCTGAAAATTTTTGACGAACCGCGGTGTGCGTCCCTGCGTAATATCAAGGATGTCGTAGAGCACGAGAATTTGTCCATCGACATCTGGCCCCGCACCAATGCCGATGACCGGCACTTCGAGTGCCTTTGTCACCGTCTCTGCCACCTCGTTCGGTACACATTCGAGCAACACTATATCAGCGCCGGCATCCTGCAAACGCCTTGCCGATTCCAGCATTTCCCGGGCCTTGTCCGGCTCCCTGCCCTGTACCTTGAACCCACCGATCTTGTGCACTGATTGCGGCTTCAAGCCGAGGTGCGCGCACACGGGAATGTCGTGACGAGCGAGGTGCTCGACGATATCTACCTGATCGTCGCCACCTTCGAGCTTGACCATCATAGCCCCGCCTTCCTGCATGAGACGCACCGCATTGTCGAGCGCCTGGCCAGGTTTGGTGTAACTCATGAACGGCATATCTGCTACCAGGAACGCGCGGCGTAATCCGCGCGCAACCATCTTGCTGTGATAGATGATGTCATCGACGGTCACTGGCACTGTGGTGTCGTGACCCTGGATAACCATGCCGAGTGAATCACCAACCAGCACGAGGTCAATACCGGCAGTGTCGACCAGTGCTGCATAACTTGCATCGTACGCGGTGACGCAGGCGATCGCCTCGCCTTCGCTTTTCATTTTGCGCAGCGTTGAGACATTCACCGGTGGCTCCGGCATGCCGCGTTGTTCTAGCTGGGTGTACATCGAGTGCTACCTGTCAGGCGAGTGCTGCGGCTATCGGGTTGAAGAAGTGGCGACCGCCGGTGGTTCGTTCAATTTGCTGGAACAGCTGTTCATAGTCCGCGTCATTATTAACCGGATCGATCTGCGACGCATTAACTATCAGGAGCGGGCCTTCATCGTAGGCATGAAAAAACCGCGCATATGCGTCCGTCAATTTTTCCAGATAAGCACGATCGACGTACCGATCACAGTTCGCGTTGCGCCGCGCAAGCCGTTGCATCAACGCGTCGACGGATGCCTGCAGGTAGATAACGAGGTCGGGTACCGGCGCGTCGACGGCCAGGTTGGCCGCAATCTGATCGTAGAGCTTTAGCTCCTCGGTATCGAGATTCAGCTCGGCGAACAAACGGTCGCGCGTAAACAGGTAATCCGAAATCCTCACCGTGGAAAACAGATCAGACTGGCGCAGGTCCTCTATCTGCCGTGCCCGCGCAAACAGGAAAAACATCTGTGCCGGCAATGCCGCCGAACGGCCATCGCGATAAAAGCGCTCAAGAAACGGGTTTTCTTCCACTTCTTCCAGCACCAGTTCGCCCGACAGGCTTTCAGCAAGGCGCCTCGCCAGTGCCGTCTTGCCAACACCGATCGGTCCCTCGATAGCGATGTAACGAGATGAATTGGCTGAGGTTTTCAGCGGGCTAACTGACACAGGTTTCCTTCAGGCAATACGAGAAATGCTCGGCTCATCCAGGTTAACCGGAATGCTGGCCACCCGGCCCAAACCAGGAATGACAAGATCCGGCGCGATCTCCACAAGCGGCAACAATACAAAATTTCGCTCGCCGATGCCCGGGTGAGGCAGGGAGAGCTCCGCCGACTCGATTTTTTTTCCGGAATAGACCAGTAGGTCAAGATCGATGACGCGTGGACCCCAGCGAGCCTCGCCCCGCTCGCGCCCCTGGCGGTTCTCGATAGCCTGCAGTTCCCCCAGGAGATCTGCCGGCGATAATGTCGTCAACACGGCGGCAACTGCGTTGACGAAATCGGGTTGTTCAATGCCCCCAAAGGCGGCTGATCGATACAGCGATGACGTGGCAATGAGCCGAGTGCCCGGAATCGCCGCGAGCAAGGCAGCGGCATTCTCTACCTGGCGTGCAGGCCCCTGCAAATTGCTACCGATACCGACATAGGCCGGATACCGGTGCAAGCCATGTGTCACGAACTCTGTTCCGGCTTCTTGCGGCGTCGACGCCGTGGACGACGTTTCTTGTCTCCCGTCGGCTGGCCAAGTTCGAAACTGTCCGCACGTTCTGCTGCAGATTGGGTCTGGACGTCGGTCCAGAACTGAGCCGTCTCTGCGCTTCCCTGGCCGACTTCGGACAACAGCAGCATGAAATCGTAGGCTGCCCGGAAGCGACGGTGGTCAAGCAGCTTCATTGCACGCTTGCCCCGCTTGGATGCAAAGCGCGGCTGCAGCGACAGCATTTCTCGCATAGGCACCGTGAAGCGTTTCGGAATCGAGATTCTCTGCTGCTGCTGAGCAACGATCTCGTACGCTGCGAGAGCCAGCGACTGCGATTCCGACATTTTTTCTTCGGAGCGCCGAATTTCCGCCAGCTTTGCGATTGGCATCCAGAGGAACACGCCGAGCAGGAACATCGGCGTAACCGACTTACCCTCTGATACGCGGCGATCAGTATTTTGGAGAGCAGCCCGCGTGAAGCGCATGAAATCCTCATCGCTCGCAAGCTCGTGGTCGGTGGCCGGGAACATCTCTTTAAAGAGGCCGTGATCTCGCAGCAGGTCGAAGGTCCGCTCGGCGTTGCCCGCCTGGAACAACTTGAGAAACTCATCGAACAGGCGCGCGGCCGGCACATTCGTTAGCAGGTGTGAATGATGGTCGATCGACTTGATGACAGGCTCATCGATCTCGAAGCCCAGCTTCGCAGCAAAGCGCACGGCACGCAGCATCCGGACCGGGTCCTCGCGCATACGCATCTCGGGGTCCCCGATCAGGACGATGCGTTTCTCTTTGATGTGCTGGAAGCCGTCGGTGTAATCCCAGATGCTGAAATCCGCGATGTTGTAGTACAGCGCATTGCAGGTGAAATCGCGGCGCCAGACGTCCTCGTCAATAGAGCCATACACGTTATCGCGCAGTATGCGGCCTTCGTCGTCGCTGTGATGATCGTCATGATCGTGAATTGCCGCAGCACGAAAAGTGGCCACCTCAATGATCTCGCGTCCGAAGCGCACATGTGCGAGGCGGAAGCGGCGGCCGATCAGACGACAATTGCCGAATAGCGCCTTTACCTCCTCGGGCGTCGCGTCGGTCGCGACGTCGAAATCCTTGGGATGCAGCTCCAGCATGGCGTCGCGCACGCAGCCGCCCACCAGGAAAGCCTGGTAGCCAGCTTTGTTCAATCGATACAGAACCTTGAGTGCGCTCTTGGAAAACTCGGCCCGGGTGACGTTATGGGCGGCGCGGGGAATGATGTTTGGTTCTTTCGACCCGTTATTCGGGTTCTTTTTCAACGATGTGTCCGTCTGAAGGCCAGTAATTGCGCCGTATGATAGCAGCCCTAAGCCCGTTGCCCCAGAATGTTGCAAATCAGACCCAAACAGGCCTTGA
>Ga0224504_10000648_pt1 | contig 15502 bp, 16 predicted proteins | sample SF_Oct11_sed_USG_3_FD_170160 | JGI IMG/M metagenome (GOLD analysis project Ga0224504, IMG submission 170160) | Sediment microbial communities from San Francisco Bay, California, United States - SF_Oct11_sed_USGS_24 | ecosystem: Environmental > Aquatic > Marine > Sediment | place: USA... | reverse complement strand
TTGACCAGGGTACTCGTTTCGAAGCCTGCACCGCGCGGGAGCCATCAGGTGCTGAATATCCGGAGGAAATCGCATGCTCCTGGGACGCGTGATTGGCACGGTGGTACCGGCAATGCTCGTTGACGAATTGTCCGCGACGCCACTGCTCTGGGTGCAGCCGCTCGACAGACAAGGCAAGCCTGACGGGGAGCCGCTGGTGTGTGCGGACGGCACGCGCATGGCGGGGCCGGGCCAGGTTATTTACTGGGTCGCGAGCCGTGAAGCCGCGCTCGCGCTGGACCCGACCTTCGTCCCGGTCGATGATGCCATCGTCGGTCTCGTTGACGAGGTGCACAACTACACGAAGAAGGAGCTGGACTGATGATACTCGGCCGCATAACAGGCAACGTCGTGTCGACCATTCATCATCCAGTCGTCGAAGGACGCAAACTGCTGCTCGCCGAGCGTCTCGATCAGCAGTGTAAACCGACGGGTGCGTACATCATTGCCCTGGACGGTATCGGGGCAGGCAGGGGCGAAACTGTCCTGATTCTTGATGAGGGCAGCGGTGCGCGGCAGATTCTCGACGACGCCAGTGCGCCGGTGCGATCAATCGTCGTTGGTATCGTTGACGAGGTAGACCTGGGCTCCGGCTAGCGAACTTCAAACCCGTCGAGAAGGCCGGGTTCGATGCGACCGCCCAGCTGCTGAATGACCTGGGTCGCGCAATGCGTCCCGTACTGTGCGCACTGGCTGAGCGGCAGGTCGTTGGCCCAGCCAAACAGGAAGCCGGCGCAATAAGCGTCACCGGCACCGGTTGTATCGACAATCTCTTCCACACCGGCTGCGGCCTGAACGATCTTTTCATTCCCATGGACGATGACCGAGCCCTTTGCCGAACGCGTAATGGCAAAAAGATTGCTGTACTCGGTCAGCGCCATGAGCGTGTCGTCGAAGCGATTCGTCTGGAGCAGGGCGCCGACCTCGTCTTCGTCGGCAACGACGATATCGACACCGTCGCGCACGAACTCCTCGAAGGAATCACGGTGCCGTTCCACACAGAACGAATCTGAAAGTGACAACGCGACCGCGGTGCCATTCCGGCGGGCAATATCGACAGCTTTGCGCGCGAGCGCCGGGCCTTCCGCGATGTCCCACACGTAGCCTTCGAGCAGAATTGCCCTCGGGGACCCGATAGTGTCTTCCGTGATGTCCGCAAGGCCGAGTTCGAGGCAGGCGCCGAGGTAGGTCTGCATCGTGCGCTGACCGTCATCGGTTATGAGTACGTGACTGCGTGCCGTAGGGGCGCCATCGGCCGATTTCTGCAGACGGATGTCCACCCCAAGCGATTTCATGTCGTGATTGAAAATTCGACCAAGCTGGTCGTCCCGGACTTTGCCGATGTATGCCGTTGAACCACCGAGGTTGGCGAAACCGGCCACCGTGTTGGCGACCGAGCCACCGGACATCTCGGTAGCGGGCCCCATCTGGTTATAGACTTCGTGTGCACGATCCTGGTCGATCAGTGTCATCGAACCCGCCTCCGCGCCGATGGTCTGCAGGAAGTCGCGATCTACGTGCGCGAGCACATCGACGATGGCGTTGCTAATGCCGAGAAGCTGGACCGAGTCTGTCATGATGAGCCTGTCTGTGGAATGAAAACGGCGCATAGCCTACCACCGCGCAGCAGCTAATTGATATGGCGAAGTCGTGCATTAGCCGGTATCGTGACGCCATAACAAATGCGGTGCTGGTCGGGGTGCAGATGCTATTTGAACTTCTGTGGCTGATGACGCTCAATAACAACTGGTCGGGTGGGGAATAAGACGATGCGACGTTCGGGGAGTTTGCTAATTCCACTCACGTTGATCCTGATGTACTACGCGTTCTGGGTCTTCCTGGTTGTGTTCGCGCTCAAGCGGTATCCGGCGCTGGTGGAGTACCTGCCGATGGGCGGTGTTGATGACCTTCAGGCGTCAGATATGGACACGTTCGAGCCGATATACACGCGGGCGGAACGGGAACTGCTTTCTCCGTCATCACCGATCCGACTGTTGCTTGCCTCCATAGGTGCGGTGATCGTCACCGTGCCGGTTTCCTGGGCGTACTTCATCACGAGCCGTGCCCGTCGTATCGACCAGTCGTTTTTGCAGACCATCATCATTCTGCCGGTCGTCGTGAGCGGCATCGCTATGATCGTCGTCAACAGTATCGCGCTCGCGTTTAGCCTTGCCGGTGTGGTTGCAGCTGTCCGCTTTCGCTTTACACTGGACCAGCCGTCGGACGCAATGTATATCTTCGTGGCGATCGGCATTGGTCTCGGCGCCGGAATTGGTGCCGTGAGTATTGCGGCGGTTATTTCGTTTACGTTTGTGATTGCCACGCTCGTCATCTGGAAACTGGAGTATGGCAAGACGCTCGCCGGTCCATTCCTGACGATGCTGACGCGCCGTGATGCCGGCGAAGACGAGTACTAGGAGTTCGTCGGAAAAGATGACTGAAAAAGAGCAGCAAAAACGCAGCATCCTGTTGATCCACGGACGGGATTTCAAGCCAGCGGCGGCCGCGTATCTGAAGCTGGCAGCAACGGCTATGCGCGCGGGCCTGGAAAGAGATTTTCCCGACTGCGTGGAGTGTTTCGACCAGCTATCGATTGACCTTGCGTGGTACGGGGACATGAACGCAGACGTCCTGCAGCGCAAGGGTAAAACCTACGATGAGAGTCTCGATGTCGGTGACCGGCAAAATGCACTGCGAGCCCTACGCGAGATAGCCCCGCGCAAGAGGTTTGGGATTCGCGCCTACGATAAGCTGCCGGGCAAGTCCGCGTTGCCTGAGTTCTTCATGGATGTCAGTGCGCCGCTGCTTGGCGCGGTCGGCTTTCGCATGCCCGTATTGGGCAAAATTGCGAAAGACTTCGCGGCGTACCTGAACGATCTCGAGTTTGCAGAGGAGGCTCGCAGGCGCTTGCGTGAAAAGTTATGCGCGCTCATGGATCGTGGCGACAATATCATGCTCGTGACGCACGGCACCGGCAGCGTAGTCGCCTACGATGTCCTCTGGGAGTTATCGAATGACACCGAGACGTATAAAGATTACGGTGAACACAAGGTCGAACAATGGTTGACGCTTGGTTCGCCGCTCGGTGATCGCACGCTGCAAAAGCGCCTGCTCGGAGCGAAAGAGCGCGACGAAAACCGCTTCCCGAGCAACGTGATTTCATGGCACAACCTGGCGGCCGAAGACGATTACAGTTGCCATGACACGACCCTGGCCGACGATTTCAAGAAAATGATGGTGCAGAAACGAGTGAGTGCGGTGCACGACTACCGCATATTTAACCTGGCCGTTCGCTACGGGAAATCAAACCCGCACAGCTCGATCGGTTATTACATCCATCCGCGCCTGGCCAAGATTCTTTCCGACTGGTTGCCCTAATCGGGGCCGACGCACTTGCGTACCAATTGGGATTGGACCAACTTCGGGCTTTCTATGATTATGTAAAACCCGTCAAGGTAGCGCAGGGTCTCCTTGCGGGTCTTCTGCCGGTAGGACTCATTCGACGTGACGAGATCGTAGATTCCCTCCTTGCGGTCAATAAATCGCTGTACTGAGGCCGTAACGTGCTCATTGTTGGCGCAACGGCCGCGATACAGGCGCTGCCGCACATTCCGCAGGTTGAAGTTCGGATTGGGCTCCGAATGCGGGGCATTCACGATGCCAGTCATATCGAAATCGTAGGGAATGGGCAGAATACTGCCCTTCTCGGCGCCGAATAAGACGTAGTTGTGGCAGCAGGTCTCTCCGGGCGCCGCACGTATCGGTGAAAAATCGGTATTGCCAATCAGGAATTGATGCAGCGAACTCAGGTTTGTATGGGGTCCATCGAGAAACCTGACTTCAGTCGATGGCGTTGCATTCACTTTCAGGCCGATACGCTGGGCAACCTGGTTTCTGTGTTCGATGACGAACGCGAACTCGGTGATCTCGTTATCATTCTTGTCGGTATCGACATAGGTAACGCGCATCAGGCGGACGCGAAAGCTCGCGTCTGTCAGCAGGTTAAAAATACGATACGCCAGGTGTTCTGACAAAAGGGCCTGGGAATAAGCGACGGAACCAGTGCGGCAGTGTGTCACGAGTTTCATCCTTTTCGAGCCGGCAAACACGCTGTCCTTGACGGACGATTTCTTGAAGTTGAGTCTCAGTGGCGCCCATTTGCAGGTCGTGGACAAACGGCGAAAGCGGCCCCGTGTACGAATATTCAGATCGACGGTGACGTCACCGGCTTCGGCATCGGTATACGTTAGCGTGGCCGGCTGCTCCTCATTGGTGCTCCGATCACGCATGATGGTTGTGAACGGCGCCCTGATTGTGACGTCCAGAAGGTCATTGCTGGTAAACAGCGGTGCTGTTTTGACAGCCGTGGTTGCGCCACTCGCGGTTGTGCCGAGCGTCAGTGCCAGTAGCAAAAAAAGTGCTCGCGGCATCGTCATTTTTATTGATCTGTCTTCTGCTCAGGTGGTCAAAGTCTAGCATAGCCACTACACTGAACGACCCATACCCAACGGACAATGGAACGTGTTTATAGCCCTGCGCAATTCGATTATTGTCCTTCTCTTGCCAGCGCTTCTGGTGACCGGATCCCATGCCAGTGACTGGCGCGCGGATGGTGTGGAACGGGTCGTCGCTATCGCTGATGTTCACGGCGCGTACGATGCAATGGTGGAAACACTGGGGCACGTTGGCATCCTGGATGAGGATCTTGCTTGGGCAGGCGGTGCATCCTACCTGGTCATTGTCGGCGACCTGCTGGATCGTGGACCACGATCCCGTGACGCACTCGACCTGCTCATGCGGATCGAAGGCGAGGCCGAGGCGGCTGGCGGCAAGGTTCAGGTGTTGATCGGCAATCACGAGTCGATGAACCTGATTGGTGACCTGCGTTATGTCAGTAAATCCGAATACGAAGCATTCGCAGACGACGAAACACGTGCACAGCGTGATCGCTGGTTCCGCGCGTGGGAGGATCGTGCCGGTCCGGGCCGCATGAACCAGCAGCGCTTTGACAGCATGTACCCGAAAGGCTATTTCGCGTTGCGCGAGGCATTCGGCGCCAACGGCGTTTATGGCAAATGGCTGCTTGAGAAGAACGTGATTGCCGTGGTTAACGGCACCGCTTTCGTTCATGGCGGGCTGCCGCCCGAAGTCGCCGACCTTGGGCTGGACGGCGTCAACCGCGGTTTGAAGCAGGATCTTGTGGACTACGTCAACGCCCTCGCAGTTTTGACGGAAGCGGAGGTGTTGCTTCCCACCGACTCGTTTTACGATCATGAAAAAATTATCGAGGAATACATGGCGCCTCTCAACGCTTCGCAGGCGGTGCTCGACGCCGTGGCCGCCATGAGAAAACTCGGCGACGCACCGGTACTGCATTCTGAGGGCCCGCTTTGGTACCGCGGGAACATTGCGTGCAGCGAGATCATCGAAGGGCACCGACTGCAGGCATCGCTTGACGCAATTGGTGCGGATCGGGTCGTCGTCGGGCATACGCCTACACCCACGCGCAAGGTATTGCAGCGTTTTGGTGGTCGCGTGATCGAAGTCGATACCGGGATGCTTAATTTCTACTACAAGGGCAGCGGCAATGCGCTCGTCATGGAAGGTGATGAGCTGCGGGTCTTTAACCAGTCCGGCACCGAACCCTATGAGCCTATGGCACATCCGCGCCGCGTTGGCAGGCGGTCAGGAGCCCTGTCAGCCGATGCTCTGGAACAGTTGCTGGCGACCGGAGAGATCGTCTCTCCGCCCAGGGAAGAGGCGGGTCGTACGCTGGTCGACGTATCCGATAATACGCACACGGTGTCCGCGATCTTCAGCAAACGCAGCAGCAGAGGGTTTTTCCCGGACATTGCCGCCTACCGTCTCGATCGCCTGCTGGGACTCGATATGGTGCCCGTCACCGTGCGCCGCAAGGTCGGTAAAACCGAAGGGTCGTTGCAATTCTTTCCCGAAAAAACCAGTGACGAGGAGCAGCGCTCGTCGTCGGGAAATGGTGGCTCAGCGCAATGCGAGTTGCCGCTGCAGTGGGAGGCAATGTATGTCTTCGATACCCTGATTTACAACGAAGGTCGGAGTCTCCAGCGCATGCTTTACGATCCTTCCGGTTGGCGGCTGATTCTTGTCGAGCACGACCGTGCGTTCAAGAACGCGAAAGGGCGTCCGCCCCACCTCGCGAGAGCGAGCGTGCCGGTCAGCGACGGCTGGCGAGACGCATTGGCGGCACTCGACGATGCCCTGCTTGCTGAACGGTTTGCCGACGTACTCGACAGTCGTCGCCTCAAGGCGCTGGGAAGGCGGCGCGACGAACTAATCGCCCGCTAAGGGGGTACGATGGGACGCTTGACAACACACATCCTCGATACAACTCATGGCGGTCCGGCGCAGAACGTCGACATTCGTCTGTTCCTGGTTGGCAGTTCGCGCGAACTTGTCGCGAGCGTCACCACGAACAAGGATGGACGGACACCGTATCCCCTGCTTGAAGACGAACTCATGGCCACGGGCACTTATGAGCTCGAGTTCGATATCGGCGATTATTTTCGCAAGCGCAATGTTGAACTTGGGACGCCGGCGTTTCTCGACACGGTCGTAATCCGCTTTGCTGTCAATGGGGACGAGGACTATCATGTGCCGCTGCTGGCCTCGCCGTGGTCGTATTCGACATACCGGGGCAGTTGAATATATGTCTGCGAACACCATTCGCTTTGTGATGAACGGCAAGCTTTTGGAAACAAAGGTAGGCGACCCGACGCGCACGGTGCTGCAGTTCCTGCGCGAGGACCTGCGCATGACCGGCACCAAGGAAGGCTGCGCCGAAGGTGACTGTGGTGCATGCACGGTCGTAGTCGTTGAGATTGACCGCAGCGGCAATGACATCGAGCTGAAGACGATCAACTCGTGCATCCAGTTCCTGCCCACACTGGATGGCAAGGAACTGATTACGGTCGAAGGTCTGCAGGGAAAAGACGGCGGACTCCATCCTGTGCAACAGGCCTTGGTCGATCAGCACGGTTCGCAGTGCGGCTTCTGTACGCCGGGTTTCGTTATGTCGCTGTACGCACTGTATCGGACGAATCCGGAGCCATCGCGCCAGGAAATCGACGATGCACTTGCAGGTAACCTGTGTCGTTGCACAGGTTACCGACCGATTATTGCCGCGGCCCGGGTTATGCATCAGCAGGACGACGACTGGAATTCACAGCAGCATCTCGAGACGCTTGTTAGCGTGCGGCGTGACGGCGATCTTGCCCTCGAGAGCAACGGCCGGCGTTTCTTTGCGCCGCAGGATATCGCTACATTCGCGAGGATATATGCGCAACATCCCGAGGCAACAATTCTCGCGGGTGGCACGGATATTGGCTTGTGGGTGACAAAACAGCACCGTGAACTGGAAACCGTCATTTATACGGGCCGCGTGGCAGAGTTGCTCAAGCTGCGTACGTCAGCAAGTCACCTTGAGATTGGTGGAGCGGTCTCAATCACCGCAGCGAGCGCCGCAATCGTGGGACAGTACCCTGACCTCGACGAACTGTTCCGGCGTTTTGCATCGCCACCGATACGCAACGCGGGAACGCTGGGCGGCAATGTCGCAAACGGCTCCCCAATAGGCGACTCCATGCCGGCGCTCATGGTGCTTGGCGCAAGTCTTATTCTGCGTCGTGGCGACGAGGAGCGGGAGCTTGGTCTCGACGATTTCTACCACGACTATCAGGTGAACGACCTCCAGCCCGGCGAGTTCGTTGCCTGCATTCGGGTGCCGCTGGCGCGCGACGGGCTGCGAGTCGCCAGCCACAAATGGTCGAAGCGATTCGATCAGGATATTTCCGCCGTATGCACGGCCTATAGTCTCGAACTCGACGGCGAGACGGTGATCGAATTTCGCATGGCCTGTGGTGGCCTGGCGGCAACGATCAGGCATGCCGAGCGCTGTGAACAGGTGATCAACGGTGCGCCATGGACTGTAGAGACAATCGACCGAGCCTGCGCCGCGCTCGCGAAGGACTTTACACCAATCACTGATATGCGGGCATCTGCGGACATTCGGCTGGTGGCCGCGCAGAATCTGCTGCGCCGCTTCTGGATGGAATCGCGGGGCGAGGTAGAGGCAACGGTGTATACGTATGGTCGCTAGAGCCATCGGCAAGTCGCTGCCCCACGACAGCGCGCACCTGCATGTTTCCGGGCAAGCGGCCTACACGGACGACCTGCCCGAACCGCGCGACCTGCTGCATCTCGCAGTGGGTATGAGCGCCGTGGCACATGCCAATGTCCGCGATCTCGACCTCTCGGCTGTGCTGGCAGCGGCCGGCGTCGTAGACACGTGCACAGCGGCGGACATTCCCGGCGAAAATAATTACGGATCGATAATCAAGGATGATCCGCTGTTGGCAGACGGACTCGTACAGTATGTCGGGCAGCCCTTGTTTGTGGTCGCTGCAGAGACGGTTGATGCCGCCCGCAAGGCCGCGCACAAGGCGAAGGTGGACTACGACGAACTCGAGGCAATTCTCGACCCGCTCACGGCTGTAGAAAAGAAGTCGTTTGTCCTGCCATCCGAGACGTTGGTAAGAGGCGATCCCGCGACCGCGCTCGAGGCAGCACCGCACCGGCTGCGGCGGCGCGCAGCGCATGGCGGGCAAGACCAGTTCTATCTCGAAGGCCAGATCGCGATGGCCATACCCCAGGAAGATGGCGGCATCCTCGTCTACAGTTCGACGCAACATCCGGATGAAGTGCAGGGCATCGTTGCGCATGCGACGCAGCGGGACGCCAAGGATATCGTCGTGATCTGTCGGCGCATGGGCGGTGCCTTTGGCGGCAAGGAAAGCCAGGCGGCCCTGATCGGATGCATTGCGGCGCTGGCGGCGGACAAGACGGGCAGGCCCTGCAAGCTGCGGCTCGATCGTGACGACGACATGATCATGACGGGCAAACGCCACGACTTTGTAATTGACTACGACGTGGGTTTCGACGACGACGGTCGTATCCTGGGAATCGATTTCGAATTTGCGGCGCGCTGTGGCATGTCGGCAGATTTGTCCGGCCCGGTAAACGATCGCGCCATGTTTCATTGCGACAACGCTTATTATCTTGAGAATGTCCGCATTCTGTCGCACCGTTGCAAGACGAACACAGTGTCCAACACGGCGTTTCGTGGATTCGGCGGTCCGCAGGGGATGTTCGCTATTGAATGCGTCATCGACGATATCGCGCGGACCCTTGGCAAGGACCCGCTTGCCGTGCGGCGCCAGAACTTCTATGGCACCGAAGACCGTAACGTAACCCACTACCAGCAGGTCGTCGAAGACAATATCGCCGACGAACTGTTCGATCGCCTGCTGGCAAGCAGTGATTACACAGAGCGCCGCAAATCCATCCGCGCGTTTAACGCCGAGAGCAAGGTATTGAAACGTGGCATCGCCATCACGCCGGTCAAGTTCGGCATCTCGTTTACGTCAACGTTGCTAAACCAGGCCGGTGCCCTCGTCCATGTCTACAAGGACGGCACCGTGCTGCTAAACCACGGCGGCACGGAGATGGGGCAGGGCCTGTATGTCAAAGTCGCGCAGGTCGTTGCCGACGAACTTGGCATTAGTATCGAGCGCGTGCGGACGACGGCAGCTGACACGAGCAAGGTACCCAATGCATCCGCAACCGCAGCCTCGAGCGGCTCGGATATGAACGGCAAGGCCGCGCAGAAGGCGGCAGCGAAAATTCGCAAGCGCATTACGGCGTTCGCCGCGAGGCACTATGGTGTATCCGAAGCGGAGATCGATTTCCGTGATGACCTTGCGCATATCGCGAGCCGGGTCATGGACTTCCCGGAACTGGTGCAGCTTGCGTGGGCGAACCGGGTCTCACTGTCCGCAACAGGTTACTACCGCACACCGAAGATCAACTATGATCGCACGACGTTCACCGGCCGCCCGTTTTATTACTTCGCGTACGGTGCCGCGGTAACCGAGATTGTTGTCGATACCCTGACCGGAGAGAATCGGGTATTGCGCGCCGACATCCTCCATGACTGTGGAGATTCATTGAATCCGGCCGTCGATCTCGGTCAGGTCGAAGGTGGCTATGTGCAGGGCGTCGGCTGGCTGACGTCCGAAGAGCTCTGGTGGAACCACAAGGGCGTTCTAGGTACGCACGCACCGTCGACATACAAGATACCGACCTGCTCGGATCTCGCGCCCGACTTCCGTGTCGAACTGCTGCAAAACTCAGCCAATCGCGAGAAGACTATCTACCGTTCCAAAGCGGTTGGTGAGCCACCATTAATGCTCGGCTTGTCAGCCTTCTTCGCTTTGCGCGACGCGATTGCGGACGAGGACCGGGCCTTGCCGGACCTGCAGGCGCCCGCCACGCCCGAGGCGATCCTGCGCGCGCTGCAAGGTGGTGGCAATGAATGAGTGGATCGACGAGCTGAGTGACCTGAGTGCGGCAGGCGAACCGGCCGTGCTCGTGACCGTTGCAGGCATTCGTGGTTCAGCACCGCGAGAAATAGGCGCGAAAATGATCGTCACGGCCAGCGAGACAATCGGCACGATTGGTGGCGGGCAACTGGAGTATCAGAGCACGCGCGTTGCTGTTGGCATGCTGGCCGAGGAAAAGCTTGCGCTGCGGAGCTTTCCGCTGGGTTCGTCGATGGGCCAGTGTTGCGGCGGAGTCGTGGAGATTCTCTTCGAGCCGGTTGCCGGCGGAATGCCGGCCTGGTTGCGTGACTTGCGCGCACTGCACGGCCAGCGCGAACCGGCGGTCGTCGCGACGCGCATTTCGCAATCAGCGCCCGCGAAGTTTGTGGTTACTGCCGACCGTATATTCGGTATCGATGAATCGGCGGCAGAGGATGAACTGGTTGTCGCCGCGCGAGCAATTCTGGGCGACGGACCGGGCGCGCAACGCAATGTGCAGGAGCTCTACGAACCGGTTGTCAGTTCCGATTTTAATATTGCCGTGTTTGGTGCCGGGCACGTGGGTGCGGCGGTCATAAGTACGCTGTCGCGTCTCGAATGCAATATTCGCTGGGTAGACAGCAGGCGCAATTTTTTCCGTAATGTGCCCGCGAATGTCCGGGCGATCGAGGCGGCAGAGCCCGCACTCGAGGTGGCTGCAATGCCGCCGGACAGCTACTACCTGGTCATGACGCACAGCCACGCGATCGATTTCGATGTCTGCGATCGTATCCTGCGACGCGGCGACGTGCGCTATTGCGGGCTTATCGGCTCGGTCTCCAAGCGACGTCGTTTTGAAAAGCGTTATCGGCAGCAGGGCATGCCTGCGGCCATGATCGACTCGCTCGTCTGCCCGATCGGCGTCGACGGCATCAGCGGCAAGAAGCCCGCTGAGATTGCGGTGTCGGCGGCAGCCGAGATACTAAAGCTCAGGGAGCTGAAAGCAGCAATAGCCGATGCGGAGTATCCTGATAATGTCCACCCGATAGGCAAATAGGAACAAGACGCATAGATGGAAGCGTATATCGCTGATTGGCTTAACCTCCTGGTGCGCTGGCTGCATGTTATCGCCGGCGTTGCATGGATTGGTGCGTCGTTCTATTTCATCTGGCTTGACGATCATCTCGAACCGCCGCGGGATCCGGCCGACGACGAGAAGGGCGTTGGCGGTGAGGTCTGGTCGGTGCACGGTGGCGGGTTCTATCACGCGCAGAAATACAAAGGCGCACCGCAGGCATTGCCGGAGCGCCTTCACTGGTTCAAGTGGGAGGCCTACACGACCTGGCTCTCCGGAATATTCCTCACGGCGCTGGTGTACTGGTATGGCGCCGAGGTTTACCTGATTGACCGCTCGGTTGCTGATTTTTCGGCGCCGATTGCGGTGGGCATCGCCATTGCGTTTATCGCCGGCGGCTGGCTCGTTTACGACGTGTTGTGCAAGTCACCGCTGGCTCGCGACACACGTGTATTTGGCGGCATCCTGCTGTTGCTGTCCGGATTACTTGCCTGGGGCCTGTGCGAACTGTTTAGTGGCCGTGGCGCCTATATCCACTTCGGTGCGGTGCTGGGCACCATCATGGTGGCCAACGTGTTCTTTGTCATCATTCCGGGTCAGAAGTTGATGGTTGCCGCGGCAGCGCGCGGTGAGATGCCGGACCCCATTCACGGCCAGCGTGGCAAGCAGCGTTCCGTGCACAACACCTACTTCACGCTGCCCGTCCTGTTCGTTATGACGAGCAATCATTTTGCGATGACGTTCGGGCATGAGTACAACTGGCTGATCCTGATCGGCATATCGCTGGCGGGCGCGCTCATCCGCATCTACTTCGTTGCGCGCCACAAGGGGAAGGCGTCGGCGCTGCCCGTCATCCTCGCCGTTGTGCTACTCGCAGCGATCGCCGCAGCCATTGCGCCGCGCTCACCGACGTCGACCGGCGCTGAAGTCTCGTTTGATCAGGTTCGCAACGTGATCAACGCGCGCTGCACAAACTGTCATTCCGATGCGCCAGTACATCCTGCGTTCCTGGTCGCGCCGCTCGGCATCAGCTTCGATACCGATGAACAAATCCTCACCGAGGCCGACCGCATCTACCACCAGACCGTCGTGACGCGGGTCATGCCGGTTGGCAACCTGACCCACATGACAAGCGAGGAGCGGCTGGTGATCGATACGTGGTATCAGGGCCTGCAGGCGGACCAATGACCGATTATCCAAGAGACATGCGCGGCTACGGCGCGAATCCGCCCGACGCTAACTGGCCTGATGGCGCTCGCACGGCGGTGCAATTCGTCATCAACTATGAGGAAGGTGGTGAGAACTGCGTGCTGCACGGCGACAACGCGTCGGAAGCGTTTCTCTCGGAAATTATCGGCGCGCAACCCATCGAAGGTGAGCGCCATATGAACATGGAGTCGATTTATGAATACGGCTCGCGCGCCGGCTTCTGGCGGCTCCACCGTATGTTCACCGGAAATCAGGTACCAGTTACCGTATTTGCGGTGGCGATGGCCCTCGAGCGTAACCCGGACGCCGTGAAGGCCATGCAGGATGCAGGCTGGGAAATCGCAAGTCACGGCTATCGGTGGATCGACTACCAGCATGTCGACACGGCGACGGAACGCGCGCATCTTGCGAAAGCCATCGAGATCCACACGCGGGCAACGGGCGAGCGCCCGACCGGCTGGTATCTGGGGCGCTGCAGCCCAAACAGTCACCGGCTCGCGGCCGAAAACGGCGGCTTTACCTACAACGCCGATTGCTATTCCGACGACCTGCCTTACTGGAACTACGATTTTGCGCCACCGCAGCTCATGGTTCCCTACACACTCGACGCCAACGACATGCGTTTTGCCACGGCGCAGGGTTTCAACTCCGGCAAGCAGTTTTACCGTTATCTGAAAGACACATTCAAGGTCCTCCATGCTGAAGGCGGACGGATGATGTCGATCGGTTTGCATTGCCGACTGGCTGGCCGTCCCGGCAGGGCGGCTGCCGTGGCAAAATTCCTCAACTACCTTGGCAAGCAGGACGCTGTCTGGATAGCGACCCGGCTGGATATTGCAGAACACTGGCGGAAGCAACACCCGCCGCAGGAGAACAGCTAATGGACCGTCATGATTTCATCGCATGCTACGCGGGCGTCTACGAGCACTCGCCCTGGGTGGCGCAGCACGTTGCTGCGTTTGCTGCAGACATCGATGACAGTGGCCGCCTTGCAGAGCTTATGGCCGACTGCGTGGATAACGCTGCTACCGAACAGCAACTCAAGTTGATTCGGGCGCACCCGGACCTGGCCGGCAAGGCGCAGATCGCGGGGGACCTGACCGAAGACTCGACCGAAGAACAGGCAAGTGCCGGGCTGGATCAGTGTTCGAAGGTCGAGTACGAACGTTTTCAGGCGTTGAATGATGCCTATAAAGAAAAGTTCGGTTTCCCCTTTGTCATGGCGGTACGCGGCAGTAATCGGGCCGAGATCCTCGAGGCGTTTAGTGCGCGACTGAAGAATGACTACGACACCGAATTCGAAACGGCGCTCGCCGAGATTCACAAGATAGCGCGTCTGCGTCTCGACGCGATAGCAAGCGGGCTATGACGCACGCGGCTAAAAAATGGGTACAGCTGGAGCGGCCGCGTCTTGGTTCACGCGTCACCTTTGCGACCGACGAGTTTTTCGGCGCCAAGGAGCGCTTAATCAATTTCGCCGCGCCGGTATTCATTGACGACAAATACGATGACCACGGTAAATGGATGGACGGCTGGGAAAGTCGCCGCAAACGCGAGCCGGGGCACGACTACTGCGTTATTCGACTCGGAGTGCCGGGGGTCATCCACGGCTTCGACATCGATACGAGTCATTTCACAGGCAACTTCCCACCGCAGGCCTCGATTGAGGCTTGTGTCAGCAATGAGGATGTTCCGGAAGATGGCTGGGTTGAGCTTGTGCCAAAGGTCGATCTTGCGGGCAACTCGCATCACTATCTTGATGCGCGCGACGACACAATTTTTACGCATGTGCGCTTACATATCTATCCAGATGGTGGCGTGGCGCGGTTGCGTATCTTCGGTGAGGTGAAGGCGGACTTTACCGATGTAGACGGTTACGTTGACCTTGTTGCTGTCGAACATGGCGGCCGCCCGCTTGCGTGCAGCGATGAGCACTACGGTTCCGTGCACAATCTCACGGCGCCGGGTCGTGGCGCCAACATGGGTGATGGATGGGAAACGGCCAGGCGGCGCGGCCCCGGCAACGACTGGGTAATTCTCGCGTTGGGTCAGCCCGGCGTAATCGAGCGTGCCGAAATCGACACCGCGCATTTCAAAGGCAACTACCCCGATCGGGTTTCGCTGGAAGCTGCAATGTTCGAAAGTGACGATGACGCGAACAATGATTCAGACAAGTGGCAAACATTGCTGCCCGAAGCGCGACTCAAAATGGACCAGAAGCATTACTTTGATGACGCTCTGGAGAAGATTGGGCCGGTCAGTCATGTGCGAATGTCGATCTACCCGGACGGAGGGGTGAGCCGGATTCGGCTCTTCGGACAGGTTCATGGCTGACGCCAGGATCCTGTCGTTGAAGCCTGAGCCGCTCACGCGGGAGCGCTTTGCACCCTATGGTGATGTCATCGAGGGGGCACTGGACAGTCCAAACGTCATGAATGAGGCACGGTTTCAGCGCTTTGATGACCTCTGCGACATTGACCTCGGCGACGGCGATGTGTCGATCAGCATAGCTCGCTGCCGTGCGCCAACGTTGCTGCCGTTACGTATCGATATGGTGGAGCGGCATCCGCTTGGCAGCCAGGCTTTCGTGCCGCTCAAACCCTGCCGCATGGTGCTCGTGGTGGCGCCGCCAGGTGAGAGTGTCGATGTGGACGAATTGAGGGCCTTCGTTACGAATGGCCGGCAGGGGATCAACTATCATCGCGGCACATGGCATATGCCCCTGATCGCCTTCGACGCAGGTCAGGATTTCCTGATCATTGATCGCGGCGGCAACGAGGCGAAC
>Ga0224504_10000644_pt1 | contig 15549 bp, 17 predicted proteins | sample SF_Oct11_sed_USG_3_FD_170160 | JGI IMG/M metagenome (GOLD analysis project Ga0224504, IMG submission 170160) | Sediment microbial communities from San Francisco Bay, California, United States - SF_Oct11_sed_USGS_24 | ecosystem: Environmental > Aquatic > Marine > Sediment | place: USA... | reverse complement strand
CCGCATAGCTTGTGATTCTGGCCAGCAAAACCCGCATCTTTCGCGCATCATAGCCGGCGATTTGATCGGCCAGCACCCGACGTTCGACTAACGCGTCCGGTACGTTTTTCGGCGGCGTGCCAGCGGCAAGCTCCGCCTGCACAACCTCGGTTAGCGACTTCCAGAAATCGCGACGCTCGGCTATGACGGTCGCCGGCCCGGTTGTGCCTCGAATAATCCCCAGCTTACCGGTCACGGGATCACGGCCCATGGTCATATGAGCCCCGATCACTGTTTCAATATCGCGTGCTTCAACCAGTGACTGGACCCCCTCAAAAAAAGGCACCATGTGCCAGACCCGGTCTTCGGATACAGCAGGGTTATAAAACATCGTCCAGCCATTAGGAGGATTAGCCGTATCAACCATAAACAGCATATTGGCGGGCTCTGCCACCATGACAACCAGACAGTTGTCATGCGAAGGCCCGAAGTAATACATGGACAGGGCCTTGTCACCCAGAGCAATCCGATAATAATCACGATAAGTAATATCAGGCGGCACTACTTCAGGATTAGGATTCTCTTCAAAGTTTTTCGCGCAGCGCTCCTGCGCTACAAACTCGGCACCCTCTTCTTTAAAAACAGCACCGCCGGACGCATGATCCCAATGCGAATGGCTATAAGAGACGAAGCGAACGGGTTGATCGGTAATCTTTGCTATTTCTGCTCTCATGACCGCCGCAGCCTCAGACTTCAAGGGATCTGTTGCGATAACGCCTTCATCGGTAACGATGAAAATACTTCGGTAAAAGGTATAGCGAAACCCGTAAAGCCCGTCAGCAATTTCTTCAACCTCCCACTTTTTCATCGGATTCTTGCTGCCCGGAAACAGAGGAGGAACATCACCTGTTTCAACTGCTGCAAAGGATGTACAGACAAAGAAAGCAGACAGTAGCAATGTCATTAGTAATTTTTTCATGTCAGCGCCCCATGTCATAGAAACCGGTAAAACGCCTGAGTATCAGTGGCAAGTCATCCCTGTTGTAATCAAGGTATTTCTCAAAAATCGCATATTCATCTTTCTTTAATCTAACCATGCTGTCGATGCCAACCCTTTTTTCTGCGCGCGCGATTTCAACCGTACCGTAGATTTCATTCCAGAATTGCGCTTGCTGCTTTACAATTTCGGCATCACCTAGCGTTGGCGAAAGACCTGCTGAACCATCGTCCAGTTCAATCGCTTCAGCGCGACTGGATGCAACATGGGTTATTCCGTCGCTGTCGATCAATGTCGATACCTCACCAAAGAATTGCCGCAAGTTATGCGGACGCACATAAGGCACGCGCGGGTCTTTAGGAAATGATGCACCAGGCGGGTTGACCAGATCGACTAACTGAATCAACTTTGCAGACCTCGCCACAAAAACCGTGAGGCAATCGCCGTGACTGGGACCGAAGTAATACAAATCAAGCGATTGATCACCAACCGTCACTGCATAGCGGTCGCCAAACGTAATATCCGGCATGACAACTGCCGCATTGGGGTTATCAGCAAAACGCTCTGCACAGCGTTCCTACGCGACAACCTTTGCGCCCTCGCGGGTGAAAACCTCCGCGCCTGAGACACGATCCCAGTGATAATGAGAATAAACGACAAATCGAACGGGTTGATCCGTCACTGTGGCTATGGCCTGCCGATAAGAGCGCGCCACCTCTGCATTGATCGGGTCTGTAACGATGACGCCCTCATCAGAATACAAAAACAGACTGCGATGCGCGCCATGGCGGAAAACCGCAACGCCTTCGGCCAATAATTCTACCGATCCTGATGATTGTGCCAGGGCTGCCTGCAGGGTCATTGAAAGGATGACTGCAAAGGCCGCTTGTTTCATGATTGCCAATAAATTGCGGCCCATACACTTCCCCTTGCGATCCCGTCTTCACACTAAAAGATAGCGGATATAAGCTCAATGGCGCCTGCGAAGTTCAGCCGCCACCAACCAGCGGCGCAAGTGGCGCCCAAAAGCTGATCCAATCAGCTAAAATCCCCGTAAAGATGCTAAACGGGCAGTGCCCGGGGGATAATGGAATCACGGGGTGGCATACATGGGACATATCAAGCAAAAACAGGCAGAAACAGCCTCATCTGCCCATACTACCGACGTTTCAGACTCTGGCACAGAAGAACTTGAGGGCAACCTGAAACTCTACAAATCTGCCGAGGGCCGGGTAGCGGTCATGGATTGGTACGCCAATGCAGTAGAAAGCATTGAGATGGAAGTCGATTCAAAATATGTCAGCACCCGGTTTGGCCGCACTCACATGCTGGTTGCAGGACCAGAAGACGCACCTGCACTCATATTGATACCAGGTGTATCAGGCTGCGCACCGTTGTGGCGACGTCAAATCCCTGAATTTTCTAAGCATTTTCGTGTTTACGCACTGGATATTGTCGGTCAGCCCGGTAAAAGCGATCCGATCACTCCTTCTTTTCTAAATGATGATTTTTCCTTGTGGATGACTGACGTTCTTGATGCCCTTAATCTGGAACGCGCCCATTTCGCCGGCACAAGCGTGGGCGGGTGGATGGTGCTGAGACTGGGTATTTTTGCCCCTGAGAGGATTAACAAAATTGTCATGCTCAGCCCGACCGGCATGTCCAGCGCCCGACTGCCCGTCAAAATCTGGATTACCAAATACCTCAATAAGCGCAAAGACGCCGACGCCCTTCAGGATGACCTTACCGCCAAATCGATAACCAACAAATCACCCGGACGCTCATTTGGTACCTTTGACCGCCAGCTCGCAAAGCTGATGGCCTTGTGCACCAGGCATTACCGTGTTGACCGGTCGCTGGGCATCTACGACGAGAAAACCCAAAAAGTTCATTTCATGTCGGCCATTCGGGTCATGAAAAAGTTTTTCCTGTCCGAACCAAAAAAACTTATTCGAAAATTCACTCCACCGGCACTTCTGGTATTCGGTGAACATGAAATGCTTTATAACCCTGAAAAAGTTGCCCAACGGGCAAAAAAACTCGTGCCGCATATCGAAACCGATATAATCGCCGGCGCAGGACATGCGGCTATCTACGATAAACCAGAAGAAGTAAACGACCGCGTTATCCAGTATTTGCTCGCCTGAGTGAAACTGACCAGCTATTTATAGAGATACAAATCATGCAACTACGTGACAATCGCCTGTTGGCAAGTCTGCTTGCCCTGCTCACCGTGTTGCTGCTCCCCGGAACAGCGCTTGCTCATGAGGGAGCCAGCCTGCCCTATGGCTCATTCATCGGCGGCCTGACCCATCCGGTACTCGGACTTGACCACTTTCTGGCGATGGTCAGCGTTGGCATCCTGAGCGCGCAGATTGGCGGCCGCGCCATATGGACTGTTCCGGCAACCTTTGTCACGGTGATGGCATTCGGAGGCCTGCTTGGCTATCTGGATATCGGATTAAGTGCGATTGAAGCCGGCATCGCCATATCCGTCCTGGCACTAGGTATCGCCATAGCAGCGGACAGGAAGATGCCATTATCCGTGGCTATGACCGCTGTTGGCTTTTTTGCAATTTTTCATGGCTACGCACATGGCTCGGAAATGCCTAACGCAGCCAATTCAGTTACCTACGCTGCCGGTTTCATGACCGGTACTGCAGCATTGCATCTATTAGGCGTGCTTGTCGGTGACATCGCACGTCGTTATTCGCATGGAAAAACAATATTAAGAGTCGCAGGTGGTGCAATAGCCATCACTGGCACCTTATTTCTGGTCGGTGCCTGAGCGCCAGGAGAAATTAAAATGAGCAGCAAATCTAAACTTTTAATCTGGGAAATGGTTTGTATAGTCTGGATAGTACTTGCAGGCTCATTGCTTCATTTCGCATTCGAACTCAGCGAATACTGGAAGCCGATGGCTTTAATCGCTGCTGTAAACGAAAGCGTCTGGGAACACATCAAAATGTATTTCTGGCCAGGCCTGTTTTTTGCGCTGGCGCAATACACCTATAGTCGTGGTTACCATCATAATTACTGGATCGGAAAAGCTGCGGCAATGGCAGTAACGCCCCTGGTCATCATTATTAGCTATGAAAGCTACATGGCATGGTCTCTGAGTACAGGCATTAAACCATCACTGGCTATCATGCTCTCAATCATGCTGATAGGTATCAGCGCGGGCCAGCTAACAAGCTACAAGATATTGTCTGCGGAACCGTTCGCTACCCCTCGACCTAAACTTGCACCGGCACTGATGGCAACGTTGATTCTCATGTTCTCAACGTTCACATTCTTCCCGCCCAAGGTATTTTTATTCGAGAACTTTGCCTGCTACACCTACACCGGCGAATACGGAATCCTCGAAGACTATGAACCTTATCGAATCTTCACCCGCGAAGGTGAAGAAGGTATTGGCGTGAATTACTGTGCAAACATCAAATCGATGAACCTTGCTAAAGCACTAAAAGATTCCCTCTAAACGATATCAGACATCCGGGTTCACGCCTGTAAGCTCAATGGAGACATCCCAAAGCGCCTCAGCCAGCGCAGGATCATTCATTAGCGCACCAGGCACTTCCGGGTTGCAATCAGCAAAATAGTAGCCACTGACCTTAGCAAGCTCAGGACTGCTCGCAACATAGCACTGTGTGGCTGCCCCTGCTTCCGTGGACTTCATGAATGTCCAGCCAATCAGATTGGCGGCCATCCGCTTCCACCATTCAAAATGACGGCCAAGGTTTGTATTGATGATGCCGGGGTGCACGGCGTTGGATGTCGCCCGGGTGCCCTGCAAACGGCGCGCAAGTTCAAAAGCGAACAATCCATTTGCCAGCTTAGACTGGCCATACATTTTATTAGGACTGTAATCTCTTTCGCCGGACAGATTGTCGAGCTCGATGCCAGCTTCCGGCGCCCACAAATGGCCCATGCTACTGACAGAAATGATACGACCCTGCTCCGCGGCTTTAACCTGATCAACAAGCTGCGTCGTAAAGGCGAAGTGTCCAAGATGATTCACAACAAACTGCCGCTCGATGCCATTCACCTGCTCCAGCTCAGGGAGCGCCATGATCCCGGCATTACAAATCAGTATATCGAGCGGTATATCCATAGCCCGTATCTGCGCAGCACAGTTATTAACTGAATCAAAATCAGACAACTCAAGCACCAGGGGCGTCACCTGACCGTCAATTGCCTCGGCCGCTTTCTCAGCCTTTTCAAGCGTGCGTCCAGTACCAATAATATTTGCACCACGCATCGCCAGTACGCGCGCCGTCTCAAAACCCAACCCGGAATTTGCACCCGTGATGACCACTGTTTTGCCCGTCAGGTCGAGACCCGCAGTTACTTCTTCGGCCGTAGAATCAGCCCCATAAGGACCCACCGGCACACCGGCCGGCCTTGCCACGGGTTCATCACTGCCACCGCAGGCAGGTAATGCTGCTGCTGCAGCCAGAGTGGCCGTATTTTTAATTACATCGCGACGATTCATTTGCTCAGACATGTGACTCCTCCATACCGGACGAAGTAGCATACCACCCCATGACACTCTTGCGTTTTGATGACATCTTTTTGGAATTCGGCGACAACCCGCTGCTAACCGAAGCCAGCCTCACGATTGAACCCAATGAGCGGGTTTGCCTGATCGGACGCAATGGCGCGGGCAAAACATCACTTTTAAAGCTGATCACAGGTGAGATACAGCCCGATCACGGGAGTGTTGAATTCAAAGCCGACATCAGAATCAGCAAGCTGGAACAGGCGCTGCCATCAGCGCTTGAACTCACCGCTCGACAATATGTTGCAGATGGCCTGGCCACTGTGAGCCAGTGGGTGGACGAATATGAGCAATTATCTAAAGGCGACCCCGGCAAACATGAGCTAAGAGCCATTGAAAAGTTGCAACAAAAAATAGAAAACGCAGATGGCTGGCATCTTGAACAAAGGGTTGAAACGATTCTTTCAGAGCTTCAACTCCCCGCTGACAAAAAAATGGGGGATCTGTCGGGCGGATGGCGGCGCAGAGTGGCACTGGCCAGAGCGCTGGTCAGCAAACCTGAGTTACTGCTGCTCGATGAGCCCACAAACCACCTCGATCTTGTCACGATCAAATGGCTTGAAAATACGGTCTATAACTACCCGGGTAGCGTTGTGTTTGTCACACATGACCGGGCTTTTTTGCAAAAGATCGCTACCCGCATCATTGAAATAGACAGGGGCAGGCTCATCAGTTGGCCGGGCAACTACAAGAACTATCTGAGGCGCAAGGAAAAAGCGCTGCAGGATGAAGAGCGCGACAATCAGTTGTTCGATAAAAAGCTTGCCGAAGAGGAGGTCTGGGTCCGTCAGGGCATAAAGGCTCGACGCACGCGCAACGAAGGCCGAGTGCGAGCTTTACAGGCAATGCGTGAAAAAGCAGAAAGCAGAATCGCCAAGCCTAAACAAGCACGCATTTCAATCGAAGAAGGCGACCGTTCAGGGCGAAAAGTCGTCAGACTGCGCAATATCAGTCATAGTTTCGATGACCAACCGCTTATCGAAAATTTATCGCTGAAAATTATGCGCGGTGATCGTATTGGTCTGGTAGGTAATAACGGTGTCGGGAAAAGCACCCTGTTAAACATCATTCTGGGAAAAATCACACCACAGCAAGGCATTGTAAAGCACGGCACCAATCTGGATATTGGCTACTTCGATCAGACTCGCCGTGAATTAGATGTCAACAAAACGATTGCTGACAATATCGGTGGCGGCAAGGATTACATCAGAATCAATGGCAAGGATCGTCATGTCATCGGCTACCTCACCGGATTTTTATTCAGCGCCAAACGTGCCATGACACCCGTCAAAGCGCTGTCTGGCGGAGAGCGAAACCGGGTCGTTCTTGCCCGACTGTTTACACGCCCCACAAATCTTTTGGTGCTTGATGAACCCACCAATGATCTGGATATAGAAACTCTAGAAGTACTTGAACAAAAACTGACCGAGTATGACGGCACATTGATAGTCGTCAGTCATGACCGGGAATTTCTGGACAATGTTGTGACCAGTATTTTTGTCTTTGAAGCCGATGGATCAATCAAGGAATATGTCGGCGGCTACAGTGACTGGGAACGACGCGGCCGCGAACTTGCTGAAATGGAAAACCCCAACAAGCGGGACCGCAAGGCAGACAAAAAAGCCGCTGCAGAAAAGAGCAGGAAGCAGGCCAAACTAAGCTACAAGGAACAGCGTGAACTCAATGAATTGCCGGGACGGATAGAAAACCTTGAGACAGAAACAGAGGCATTGCAGTCCCGAATATCGAATGCTGATTTCTACGCTCAGCCGCAGGATCTGATAGAGCGTGAACTGGCTGAGTTGGAAGAAAAATCAAAAGCACTGGAGGCCGCCATAGAGCGCTGGAGCGAACTGGAAGATCAGCAAACGCTTTACCAGCAGTCCCGCTGAAAGCTAATGCTACCAAGCCATACCCCGAACTCTGGCTGATATACATATTTTCTGTTACAATACGGGGGTCTTTTTATACATATAACTTGAGTGCTCCGAAATCGTCTGAGAGCGCCACCAAGCATAATCAGAACACTGATCAGCGTCAGGCAAGCCAATTCAGGTGCCTGCAGCAAAGTCAGGCAAGCGCGAGCAATACTTGTCTCCCGCCTCCGGGTCAAACTACCCCTGTTCTCCAGACTGCTGGCCGGCCAACGTCAGACCTCACTATCGTGAGATTGAGATTACGGAATAAGCTCAGAATGGAATACGATTGATATGCCTTCAGCAACGCCAAAAACAGCTCCACCACTTACAGAGCAATACGAACTCGAAGATATCGAGAAAGCCAAAGCCCCAAGCGGACTTGATGGCGCAGACTGGTTCCGTTACACGATTGTTCAGGGCCAGAACCGCATAACGGGATACCGTCAGGGTTCGCAAAGAACCGTTACGAAAGCCGTCAAAGACATAGTTGTAGAACTGAATGAACGTCGCGGCGGGAAAAAAGGCCGGGTTCACCTGACATCTTCACGCAAGCAACAAAAAAGCTCTTAAATAACAAAGTTTACAAGACATAAAAAAAGCCCCCACCGGGGGCTTTTTTTATGTCTGATTTTTCCACCCGGAAGCAATCTTTACCGGAATGCCGGCAATACCCTCTCGCCAATCAGTTTCAATCCATCCATGGGATCGTCAAACAATCGCAGCGACAGTTCAGTCAATCCGCTTTCAGCAAATTGCTTGTATCGCTCTATCTCCCGGTCAATATCACCCTCGTCACCCGCCGATGACATGCCCGCAATCAGATCATTAACGGTTTCATCAGGTACTCCATCAACTTTCCCCTCTGGGCGTCCAGTACGCCGAAGTCACGCATAAATCGAAGTTTTAATGAGCATGGCTATTTTCGAATAACCGCCAGAGTGCGTACACTGTTGTTTAATCTATGAGCATGACGCAGCACCTTGAAAAATATTAATCGCCAATGGCGCGTCGCCCGCTATCCCGAGAGCGATGAACTGATCGGGTCTCAACATTTTGAATGGCATGAATCAGATATGCCTGAACCTGAGGCTGATGAATTCCTGGTACGCACGCATTGCCTGGCGCCCATCCCTGCACAGCGAGGCTACCTGTCACCCAGCCATGATGCTTTCTTTTCAAACATTCCCAAAGGTGAAGTCATGCGCGGCCGGGGGGTCGGACAAATTATCGCTTCCCGGCACCCTGATTACCGTGAGGGTGAATTTTTTGTCGGCTCACTGGGCTGGCAGGACTACTCCATACAAAAACCACGCGGAGAAGATTTCGTATTCAGCACACGAAAAATAACTCACCCGCTAAGCCCTCTGTCGCACCACCTTAGTTTTCTGGGTCAGTCCGGCGTAACCGCCTATTTCGGTCTGACGGAAGCCGGTCAAATGAAGCCCGGAGACAACATCCTGATCGCATCTGCTGCTGGCGGTGTCGGCTCATGTGCAGGTCAGATTGCACGAATCAAAGGCGCTCGAAAAGTAGTTGGCATCACCAGTACGGATGAGAAATGTCGCTGGCTATGTAACGAACTCGGCTTTGATGCGGCTATCAACTATAAAACTGACAACATCAATCAAAAATTGGCTGAATTTTTTCCAGAAGGCATAGATGTTTACTACGACAATGTCGGAGGAGCCATCCTGGATACCGCACTTCTGCATCTCGCTCTGGGCGCCAGAGTCATCATCGCCGGCTTTATTTCGACTGATTACGAAATAAAGCCTTCACCGGGCCTGGTTCATTACAAAAACCTTCTGCGAAAAAGAGCCCGCATGCAGGGCTTCGTATTTTTTGATTACTGGGATCGTTACGATGAAGCGGAGCAATTCTTAAAAAAATGGCATGCACAGGGCGAATTACATGACTGTGAAGATCTGGATGAAGGACTCGAAAATATGCCCGAGTCATTAGCCAGCCTTTTTACCGGCAGCAACCGGGGTTGCAAGGTTTGCCGTATAGCACCCGATCCGGACTAAATATCAGCAACTTTAATTTTCAGGCTTGATACAAAATAAAAGCCCCAATCAGCACAAAGCCGATACCGGCGACATAAGAAAGCACTTTCTCACTGATATAGGCAGACAACAAACCGCCTGCGAGCACACCGACTGCTGATGCCACGACCAAAGCTGCCGAAGCAGCCAGAAATACGGTCAACTTACTGACCTCTTTGTCCGAGGCAAACAACATCGTAGCTAACTGGGTCTTATCTCCCAGCTCCGCAATAAATACAGCAGAAAAAATAGTGAAAAATATCTTTAAATCTATAGATGACATCGCAACTCACTGACAAAAAGAAAGATTAGAAAAGCGATTCAATGACACGAAGCAAGGTTAACCGCAGTTAAGCCCCGGGAAATACAGCCGAAAGATACCGGCCCTCTGCAACTGAGACTGAATCAACCTGATGCAATCGATACCTTATGCTTTCTTAACAAATAAAGATTTGAGCTGCATGGCGCCGATGCCCGCTATTTTGCAATCAATATCATGATCGCCATCGACCAGACGAATATTTTTTACCTTGGTACCTACTTTTACCACTGCTGAAGAACCTTTCACTTTAAGGTCCTTAATGACTGTCACGGTATCGCCATCATGCAAGGCATTCCCGTGTGCATCAGTAATTTTCTTTTCATCTGGCCAGCCATTCACGGCAGCGTCTTTCGACCATTCATGCGCGCATTCCGGGCAAACAAACATATTCCCGTCTTCATAGGTATACACAGAGCTGCATTCGGGACAGGCCGGGAGATCACTCATCCAATGCAAGCTTCACAATCAGCCCATAAGCATCAGGATTCACACAACGCCCTGACTTTCTTCACCGCAAGATCTGTTTCCTGATCCGTCTTGGCCTGCAACGCTTGCTGTTTAGCCTCGTGACAGGCACCTGCTTCACCTTGCTCCTTGGACGCAACTTCAGGTGTATCTAGCGCCGGATGGCCAGCGTGTTCACAGTGTACTGGTGAGGTCATACGAATATTAGCGCTACTACCCTGCTCTACAACAACGCAATCGCCAACTCGAATATTGTCGCTTTCAATAACCACTTTAGTCGTCAGACCATCGACCATGTCTACGGTGTAAGAATAAGCGACGTTACTGCCCTCAGCAGCTTTCGTCAGCAGACCACCGGCCGCAGCGCCGATCGCCGCTGAAGCAACAGCATCCTTGCCAATGACGGCACCCAGAATACCGCCGGCGACCGCACCTTTCGCCACATCCGACTTCAACTTGACCTGCTCAACGTCAATCACGGTTCCATACCGAACGACGATACTCTGATTAACATCACTGCGAGACATACCATCGTTGCTGCACCCGGCAACAAAAAACAGAATCACTAAAACCAAAAATATTTGCATGCACATTGACTGACGCATAATCAGACTGCCTCATAAATCATTAAATAACGGTATAGCGCTACCATACGGCCACGCAATGCCTGTATCAAGCCACTACCGATCCTCTGTCGCTACCCATCGTCTCATCTGAAGCAAATAAATAACGGTTAGTCATTTAAATGCGGCCTGCGACCGCAAGACTTGAAGCACATCTGCATCAGCCGGCAATCCGTTCACCAGCATAATTTCGACTAAATGATGCTCATCAAATGAAAAAGCATGGCCAGACTGATATCCACCCGTACCAACAGATCGAATCAAAACAATAACTTCCGGCTTTGCATCAAGATCAATATCTTCAAGCACAACGTTTTCAATGAAGCCATCACGTGACCGGATCAACCCGTGCGTGAAAAACGTGGTTTGGTCCCCTGCTCCTGCAGGTTGATACAAGCGAATACTATAGCTGCCTAGCGACCGCGCCTCTGACTCACCCTCGGCAATGGCAACCGTTTGCTCTGATGGCAATGTAAGGATCTTTATAAATCGCCCTGATTCAGCGGCCAAAATCATAGCTGGCATTGCAACTGCCATGCCTACAGCCATCAAAAAGCCACCTGCCCTTATCTTTGCCACTGCAGATGATGTCATCGCTACCAGGGCACTGCCTCGCCAAAGCGATCCAGAAAACAACCCGAATGCTCGATGGTCAACTTCTCAATCGCTTTAATCTGCTCTGCCACACTTTCAGCAGGGGGGATCTCAGCCCCTTCACCACCCAGCTCTGTCTGACACCAACCGGGCGCCATCGCGATGCTGATGATATCGGGCCATTCATTTGCAAAGCTTTTGGCAATCATGTTTAGTGCTGCCTTACTGCTGCGGTAAGAATACATATTGCCCTGCGTATTCTGAGCTACCGATCCCAGATCACTGGACATATTCACGAGTACACCCCGATCCGCCGTGGCCAGGTGATGGCGAAAAGCAGTAGCCACCTTGAATGCCCCAAGCAAATTCACTTCCAGTATCTGGCGCCAGATGGTGTAGTCCATATTGGTAAACCCCGAATAGGCCACGCACTCAGGGGCACCCTTCGGTCCGGTCGTGCCCGCATTATTCACCAGCACATCAATAGAAACGTCTTTTAATACTTCGGCCAGTGCATCAACGGCCGGGTGATCAACGACATCGAGCTCGCAAATACGTAACTGCGGCGAAGAAAGCCCGGCCAACTCCGGGGCATTCGGTCTTCGGGTACAGGCAATTACCTCCCAGCCCTGCTGCAGATATTGCCGCGCATATTCCAATCCGAGACCCCGGTTGGCGCCAGTGATTAATGCCGTGGGCATAGTGCCGATCTCCTTATTTATATTCGGGTCTTATGCCGCCTATGCAAACACCGGCACTAACCTTTCACCAATGATTCGAATCGCCTCTGCGGGATTGTCGTGCACCTTGAGCGCAATCTCATCAAGACCCGCCGCTTCGAATGCCCGGATGTGTTCGATTACCTTATCAATAGCATCGAGTCCGCCCGCAAAAGTGAGGTTCTCAATCAAAGCGTCAACCATGTCGTCCGGCACACCCTGAATCTGATCGCTGTGCGCGAGAAACGCATTGAGAAAAGCGTCTTTATTTGATTCTACAAATGCGGCTTTTTCTGCCCCGAGAAAGGGCTCCGTAAACCAGGCTTGCAGCAGGCCACGCCAAATCAGCTCCCTGCGGGCTTCAGCAAAAGACTCATCGCGATCTTCTTTGATGTGCCAGGCGAAAAAATTATTCAGCTTTAAATCGGATTTTGCTCTGCCTGCCTGCTCCAGACCGGCACTGACACTGGCAAGCACCTCATTCATTTTACCCAGCGGCGCATCCGACATCATGATGCCATCAGCGACTTGAGCCGCCATCTTGAGCATCTGCGGACCTGTAGAACCCACATAAATTCCGGGCGGCTCATCAACTGCCCATTCAGGCTGATAATTCATGAGTGAATAACAGTCACCTTCATACTGCGTCATCTGGTCCGGGCGAATGCCTTTTAGTGCTGCCACACAATCGCGCACAGCCGTGACACGGCGTTCGGGCTGCAAGCCTGTCACGCGTGATACCGAATGCCCCAAGCCGCCAATCAAAATTGAGCTGCGCCCGCCACACAGTTCATTAAAAGTCAGAATACTGTCTGCGATACGCTGCGGATGAATCTCATAAGGACTGACAGGCAATGTGCCCAGACGAATTTTACTGGTTGCACCTGCAAGCTGAGCCATCGTCAACAGAGGATCGCGGCGAGAGGGAAAACTCTGGTTCCAGAATGTCTGCAAACCATAGCGCTCTGCCAGCTGTCCAAGCTCATTAATTTCGGTGGCGGTTCGGCCCGCACCGAGGATCACATCTATTTTCATCGTTTTAAAATCAAGCTAAAAATCAAGTTACAAAAGATCAACAATATCCTGCAGCAAAACAGGATCATCGGGCGGTGTCTGAGGCGGATAACGCTTCACGACCTGACCCGAGCGATCAACCAGAAACTTTTCAAAGTTCCACTCTATGTCACCGGGGAACCCGTTGGCATCATCAGTCAGCCAGGCATACAGCGGGTGACGACCGGCACCATTCACGTCTATTTTCTCGCTGAGTGGGAACGAAACGGAATAGGCCGTTCGACAAAATTCAAGAATCTCCTCCGGCTCACCCGGCTCCTGCGCACCAAACTGATTACAGGGGAAGCCCATCACAACAAAGCCCTGATCACCCAGGTCGCCATATAACTTTTCAAGCCCCTGATACTGTGGGGTAAGTCCGCACTTGCTCGCCACATTCACCAATAGCGCGACTTTGTCTTTGGCGACAGAGAATAAGTTCTCCTCACCACTAAGACCATTTATTTCAAGACCCTGTAATCCACTCATACTTTTTATCCTTTTATGTAGCGCGTCCGGCTACTAATAACTGCATCTGACCCGCTGCCTTCAGTTTTGCACACTCATTGCGCGCACCCGACTCAGTAGTCCATGCTACCCCTGTTTGCATGACAGATTAAGCGCTACCCAAATGTTTCCTATCCGCGACGAAAACCCGCACTTTCTGACGCCCTATGTCACGATTGGCATTATCGCCGCCAACATCCTTGCCTGGATATTCCTGCAAGGCTTGGGAACTTATCCTGAACTGGCAAAATCTGTTTGTACGCTGGGTCTGATTCCGGGCTCGCTACTGGATACAGTTCCGGTGGGCACCCGTTTTCAGGTCGGACCCAATTCAATGTGCGTGATTACCGAGAGCAGTAACTGGTTCACGGTCATAACCTCAATGTTCATGCATGGCGGCTGGATGCACCTGATCGGCAACATGTGGTTCATGTGGATTTTCGGTAACAACGTTGAAGACTCAATGGGACATCAACGTTTCATTGCCTTCTATTTACTCTGCGGTGGCGCCGCCGCTGCCTTGCAAATGATTTTCAATCCGAACTCTGCGGTACCCATGGTGGGCGCCTCAGGCGCAATAGGCGGTGTCATGGGCGCCTACATCGTGCTGTATCCGCGTGTGAAGGTTCACATGCTCCTATTTCTCGGCTTTTTTGTAACCACCTTTGCGATGCCCGCCATGTATATGCTGGGCTACTGGCTGCTCATACAACTCATTGGTGGAGTCGGTTCAATCGGCGCGACTGGCGGAGGCACTGCTTTCTGGGCACATGTCGGCGGCTTTGTTGCCGGCGCTGCAATGGTGACCTGGTTCAAGGATCCGGAACTCGTAAACCGACACCCCTATCATGGGTGGAACTCTAAACAATCACCGACAAAAAGCTGGCGGCAGATTAAATAATAGGCGTGACTGCCTGTTGTCTGGAGTTCAGCGGCCTATGGCGTAATAGGCAGCGATTCGGTCGATTAGCTGCCGGAACTTGCGCTTGTTGTACCCGCGGATGTTTTCCCACGGCGAGGGGTCCAGCTTCGCCGACACCATGAAGCTTTCAGTCCCGCTATCCATTTCCTGCTTTACTGCCAGCATGATGCCTTCCCAAAATTCACGGCGTTCGCGAATAGTTCCAATCGGTCCGATGGATGCAGCCGGCGCAAACCGCCCCTTACCCTGCGGTAACGGCACCAGGTGAGCACCTATGACCGCGTTCAGTTGCTCCGCTGCCGCGAGCACCTCAACCTGTCGCAGGTAATTCACCGCATTGTTGAATTGAAAATCAGCGACCTGCGGATCCCAGGGCAGGTAACCGCCACCGGCCGGTCGCGGGGTAACAATGTCCACCGTGTAGATCATTTTGTGTGGCCGCGGGATCATGACAATGAGACAGGTTCCATGACTGGGGCCAAAGTAATAAAGATCCAGCGACTGGCCCCCAAGCTGCACACTGTAGGTATCAGTAAAAGTGATATCCGGCATCACAATATCCGGATTGGGTGACTCTTCAATGTTAGTGACGCAGCGCTCCTGCGCGACGAATTTCGCGCCTTCATTTTTGAAGATTTGCCCTCCACGAGCATGATCCCAATGCGCATGTGAATACACGACATACTTCACCGGTTGCTCCGTCACAGCAGCAATAGCCGCCCGGTAGGCCACGGCAGCTTCCGGTGATATCGGGTCAGTAACTATGACCCCTTCCGTGGTCACCATGAATAAAGAACGGTAGGCCCCCCAGCGAAAGCCGTAGAGTCCGTCGGCAATCTGCTC
>Ga0224504_10000643_pt1 | contig 15568 bp, 16 predicted proteins | sample SF_Oct11_sed_USG_3_FD_170160 | JGI IMG/M metagenome (GOLD analysis project Ga0224504, IMG submission 170160) | Sediment microbial communities from San Francisco Bay, California, United States - SF_Oct11_sed_USGS_24 | ecosystem: Environmental > Aquatic > Marine > Sediment | place: USA... | reverse complement strand
GTTTAGTGTATCAGTATCTCTCACTATTCTAGTGTCCATCTTCATTTTATAGTTCTTTTGCATTCCTATTAAAGTCATTGCTTTTAAACTTGGTAAATGTACGTCAGACATTCCAGTAGTATCGTATAAATATGACCAACTAGGAGACAATGGTAAAATAAAGTTATTTTCTTGATATGTGTTAGAGTCTTTTATATAAATTACATTTTGACTAGTCTCTCCTTGTGTGTAGAATTGCTCTACAAAGTTTAAAGTGTCCACTATCTCCTCTCCATTGTCAACTATTACTCCACTATTTTCGTTTATATATTCATAAGCGACAAAGCTAGGAGCTTCTCCATTGACATAGACTTGGCAAGATGTTACTGGTAAATCAAAAGCTGGTCCATAGTTATTATAGTTTGGACTTGCTGTTGCTGTTATCTCTCCACCTATTGCTGACGTTAAATCTACAAAGCTATTGGCAATAACGTTACCATCAGCATCATAGTCTAAAGCTGCTGCACCGTAGTACTGAGTGAATGAGTAGTATTCTATTAATCCACTAACTGGACATGCCTCCATATTATCTAAACTTACTGCTCCAAATGTATTTGTAGTATAATAGTTTACATCAGTTTCCCAAGTCAAAGCATACTCATTCATAGCTAAACTGACATAACCTTGACCAGCCACTAAGGGAAGTACTGGACCTTCAACCGTTGACCATACATATTTATCCTCTGTTGCATCAAACTTTAAATAGTAGTCTTGCGTGTCGTTCTTTATTCTTATTATGTTTTTAGTAATAAATGCTGTGAAATATTGGTCGTTCCAAGCAGAGTTAGTCTGTGAGTTTATCACATACTTTGTAGAGTTGTTAAATACAAAAGTCATGTCTTGACCACTCTCAACATATAAAAAAGTAGATTTATAATCTGCTGCTGATGGTGTTGAGTCTGTCGTTAAAGTGTATTCATTGAACGTATGCCATGCGCTTTGTAACTGATTGCCTGGAAAGTTTATTTGATTCATTATCTGCTGACCACCACTTAACAAATCAAAGTTTAAAGGATTTGCTTCTGTGATTCCAGCAATGTTGTAAATAAGTCTTTTAATTATTCTACTGAAATTGTATTTTGTTAAAGACCTTTTATTGTTTTCTGTTGCTAGTTCTTTTTGAAAGTTATTACTAGCAACTAACTCTGTTCCACCTTTAGAATAAAGCACATAGTTAGCATTGTTATCATCTTGCCATTGAGCATAAACCGATAATTGTACTATATGAAAAAGTCCAGAGCCTTGATGTATCTTAGCATTTAAATAAAATAGTATTTTTTCTAAAGCCTCATAGCATGACATATATTTAATAGTTCCACCAGCAACGCTAGGCTTTTGATAGAATGCACTACTTTTAACAATGATAAGTCTAGAGCAATCGTAATAGCCATCAGCTTGTGATATATTTGTCAAGCTAGACCACCATCCACCCCAAAAACCGTATAAACTATCAGCAGTAGGATTGTCAAGGAACACCTCCGATATTGGATTTTGATTTAGTATTCCTAAGATTAACGATTGTAAAGTATAGTAACCTCCTTCAAAGTCTCCATTACTATCTGCTGTTTTTATAGTTGCATCAGTATCTCCACTCCTTTCATTATAGATGTTTGTTATAGTGTTAAAGTCCTTTGATTTCAAAAGCTCTAAACCATCAATGGCTCTAAGCTGTATAATTTGTGGATAGTCTATGTCTTCCATTATAGACTCATTCATCACTATAACACCAGTCCAAAATCTAAATACTGGAGATAGTGCAGCAAAATCTACTTCTGTACCAGAGTTATTCATATAAATCCTAGCTATATATTTGCCCTCTTGTTGAGACATTATATCTAAGATTCTATTTCTGTCATCGTTATCTCTTAAAATAAATTCAAAAGTAACTTCTGAGCTATGTATTGGAGTGTCAGCCTTCTCCCCACGACCACTATATGACAATTTAAAGCCATCTCCTCCAACATTAAAGTCACTACTAGCACCTACATAACCATCCTTTAAGATATGCAGTCCGTAATAGATTCCATTATCGTCTCTAAAATTTGCTTTATTTGTTATTCCGTATGCCATTAATAACTATTTTTTCTTCGTGAGTATCTGTCGTTAGATAAGAATATATCCTCGCCACTTATCATCCCTTGTACTTGTACCGTCTGACCTCCTATCATATCTTTTAACTTATTCAATGGAGCTATGACCTCTGGATTTGTATTTGCTCCAGCATATTCTCCCATAAGACCAACGGTTGGTCCAGAAACTATACCACCATCGGCAAAGGCTGGTAATGGTGTAGATGCGATAGTGCCTATTTGAGCAGCTCCTAATGCGCCAACAGCTACAGCTAAACCTATTCTAGGCAATGATTTAACTACTGCTGATGCTGTGTTTACGATAGCCTCAAAAATAGCAACTGCTTTAGCTCGTCTAGCTCTTTTCTTTTCTAACTCTGCTTTTTTCTTTTCGAATTTTTCGTCAGACTTTAAAACCCTCTTATTTTTTTCCTCCTCAGAAATAGCCATTGCCATTATATTATCTATTTCAGTTTGTCTTACTAACTCCAATTCTGTTAGTTGCTTTTGATGCATTTGTGAGAATAGACTACTAACGCTTCCAATTATTGTAGAAATCTCTGTAAGTGTATTCATTAAAGTAGCAGTAAACTCTTCCGAGAAACTAAAGAACGCTTCGTTAAAACTCTCTAAACCACTAGGCTCTATGTCTGCAATAGTTTTTAAAGTTTCTGGAATACTTGTATCTGTTGCAATAGCACCAGTCTTTTTTGAACTTAATGTTTGTGGGATAGCAGACTTTTCAAAAGATATTTTTTTAGTGTTTTTTGCTATCGTATCACTTAAAGTAGATAATTTCTCAAAGTCTCCAACTACTGGTCCTAAATCTAAATCTTCTGTTGTCTCTTGGTATTCGTGCCATTCATCATTTAGGTCTATCATTCTCTTTGTTAGATAGCCTACAGCCAAAACTACTGCACCAATGGCAGCACCTACTGGAGTTATTGCAGCGACAAAGCCTATAATTAAAGGAATGACCGTTGACAATGTACTAACTAAACTACCTATGACTACTATAACTGGACCGATAACAGCAGCTAGTCCTCCATATTTTATAATAGCTTCTTTTTGTTCATCATTTAGACTTCTAAGTACTTTTATAACATCTAAAACTATCTTTTTAAATGGCTCTATATTTTCAACAATTAACTTACCAAACTCCTCAGAAACATCGCTCAATGAGTTTTGTAGTTGTTGGAATGGTCCTAATCCAGCTTTTGCTGCTGCCTCTGCTGCTCCTCCGTATTGTTTCTCTAACTCGTCTAATATTATAGTTTGAGCATCAGCAAGTTTGTTTGTTTCTGCTAAAGATTTTATAATAGCTTTTTGCTCTTCTGAGAATTGAATACCACTACGACTCAATGCAGATAAGTTAGCGACTGGATCATTTAACGCTTTACCTAATTGTATAGATGCACTCTTTAAATCTCCGTCTAGTCTAGTTGCTAAGTTTAAAGCAGCCTTTTGAGTTCGTGCAAATTGCTCTCCAGCTATATTAGTAAAGGTCAATAGTTGAGCAGTAGCATCTTTTAGTATTACCTCATCTCCAAAGATTGTTTTAGCTTGTAAATCTGCTGCCATCTTTTGAAGCTCTTGAGATGTAAAACCAGCAGCGTTTCCAGTAGATATTAAACCAGCCTCAACTTGTGCTAATGCTTTTGCTTGTTGGTCAAATGCTGCCACACTAGCAGCACCTAGAGCGACTATTGGAAGAGTTACGTTCCTTGATAAAGTCTGCCCAAAGGATTTCATATTGCCTCCAAACTTTTTCATTGAACGCATTGACTTTTTCAGACTGCTCTGGAATTGCTTATCGTTTAAGCTTAATTTAATACTTAATGTTTTCTCAGCCATTGTCTTTATTTAGCAATTCGTATTTCTTTTTAATATATTCTGCTCTCTTCTTTTGTTTCTTAATGTCGGTCTTTACTTTCTTTTTTTCCCATTCAAACCTCATCAGCTTTTGTGGTGTTAGGTTTTGCCCTTTCTTAGTATGTGGCTGTAAATTAACACAAGCCAACCAGCGTATCCTTTCCCATTCCCATTGCTGTTCTTTTTCTGCTCTATCGTTTACGCCCTTTTGCATACAGATAAACTCGTGAAAAGTTAAACTCCAAAAGTCTTGAGGTAATAATCCGAAGCCATAACCTATAGCCTCTAAAGTATCCCAAGTTACTTCTTTTTTTTCGCCCCTTTCGGAGCTTTCACGTTTCCCTCTGTCTCAAATTTAGCAGAGAACTGACTAGAAAATACCTCTAAAACTTTATTCAAAGCCTCAAAATCTTCGTCTAGTAAATCAGCGACATCATCAACATTTAAAGAACACTCTTTACCACTCACTCGTGATCCGTCTTTTATTCCGTTTAGGATAAGATAACAAGCATCGTCTAAACTCATTCCCTCTCCTAGCTTATCTAAGTCAGCTAAACTTCTTCCAGTATCTTTACAGAATAACCTCAACGAGTTCATTCCAAATCTTACTGGGTAATCTGTTCCATTTATTATAACTATTTCGTACATCTTTGTTAGTTTAAATTATTGTCAGTTGGAGCAGAGCCGAAGCCCTTACCCCAACCAACAAAGAAATTAATTATGCCTTAGTTAATGCGCCAGTTCCCTCTATTGAACAAGAGTAAGTTGGAGCATCTTCTGTACCACCAGAAATCTCAAGAGAAGTAATAAAACCATCTCCAGAAATTGTGTAACCAGCAGCAGACGCTAGAGCAAAAGTAAAATCTACTGCTGTTCTGTCCATCATCTGGTCAAATAATTCTGCTACATCAGTATCTCCAGCAGTTGCCTCAAAGTCCATTAAACCATCAGCCGATAAGCTGAAAGACTTTTGACCACCTAATAAGTCTCTAAAACCAGCAGAGTCTTTTGTTGAGATGTCTATTGTATCTGTGTTAATTGAAAGAGATACATTCTGTGAGTGCATCAATTTCGCTTCTACTCCTCCACTACTAGGAGAAACTTTTAGGATTAAATCCGTACCGTTAAAAATTGCCATTTTCTTTTAATTTTAAAATTTATAATTAGCTAATATCTAAATCTTTCTTTTTAGACTTCTTCTTTGTTGTATCTATTGCATCATTATGCTTTAAGAAGTTAAAGACTGCTCTTACTACCTTGTAAGTTTCGCCCTCTTCATATTGTACCTCTCTACATTCGATGTTCTTTTTTATCTTTACTTTATACATATCTATCTATTTATGTTAAATCTGTAATCTTGTGCTATACCATATAAACCAATACTACCAGCACTATCATCGTATAGCTCATTCTGGTCTTGGTAAAATATCTTATCAACTACTACACCACTATACGTCCCACTAACATAGTCTAAAGCTGTACGAATATATCCAGCAAGAGTTACCATGTCAGCGTAGCTATTGTGATATATGCTTATTTGTACTCTGACGTAATCGTACTCACTAACTCCGTTCTTAGTGTTGTTAGGCTCATCTCCAAACATCTGATATGTGATGTATGGTAGCTTAACGTCTGTAGGGAAATTATAACGACTAGGAAATATTCTTAAGTTGCCATCAGTAGTAACTAAAGGAGCTACGTTTGAGTCGTTGCTAAGTATGTTGTATATTACTTTACCTATCTCCATTACTTCATTCTTTTGTCAATGAGTTTTTTTATTTCTCCTATTACGCTATTTAAAGCTGTGTTACCTTTACTAGAAGCAGTCTTATCTAACATTCTTAGTCCAGGAATACCCCTAAATCCATACTCTAAAAAGTAAAAGTAAAATCCACTTTTTTCTTTATCAGCAAAAGACTTTTTAACTCTTGGTCCTATATATACCGTTGGTGGTTTGCCTTTAACATTCTTTCCGTTGATTATAGCCAAAGACTTTTTAAGTTGCTTAGATTCAACTGGCACAATAGACTTTAGCTCTTGCAGTATTGGCTTAGATGCTTTTCTCATTCCTTGCCTTAGTAGTGTCTTATTTTTACTATCAGACATATTAAGCTTCTCTAAGTCCTTAATTAAAGAATTTAGTTCTCTCTCATCAATGGTAGCTGTAACAAAACCAGCGTGACCACCTTGATTACCTCTTAATATTTTAGTAGTTCCTATTGCCATTATTGCTCTGGAAATGGATTAATACCGTTATCTATTAATATGTTGATCCAATCTAATTCGCTAGTATATAAATCTACATTGTCCCACTTAGTCTCTAAACATTGATAAGTTTCTAGCACTCCATACGATACTATCGTATCGCTATCGTTCCATACTATGTAGTAGCTCTTTACCTCTGGGTAGCATATTTCTGTTAATCTTAAACTCATGTTGTCAGTTGTGTTAGTTCGCTATCACTTAAAGCCTCTTTAAATACTGCTAGTGCTTTGCATTTACCGTAGAAAGAATTACTTATAGAGCCATTAAAGTTTAATGTATCAAAAGTATTCGCTGATGGCATACTAGCAGATGTATCAGTTCCTATTAGAGTTCCATTAATATATAGCTTAACTTCATTTTCTTTATATAATAAAGCTATTTTTGTAAAATCAGTAATATTAGAAAATCCAAACTTATTAATTTCTGCTTGAGTTACACCACCTACTACTACTCTTGATTGTATTTGTTGATTTGTAGCTGTATAATTTATCCTAACTCTGTTATTATTCGAGCCATCACTAATACTTATCATTCTAAAATCTACACTATTAGCCAAAGCAGCTATCTCTGCATATAACACACCCTCTGTTGAGTTTATTAAGTCAGCACTACCAGCACCAGTTGCAGTCTCTGTAGCTCTTACCTCTTGACTTCCCGTTAGTGTTGGTATGTATGATGTAGCGTAGGACAATGCTTCTGCTTGTGCGCCCCATATTTCAATATCTCTTGCTGTTGCACCACTATAAGTATTTATTGATATTAAACTTGATGCTGAACTACTATCGTAAGTTTCTACTCTATCCCAATTACCTGTTAATGTGTGTGTTATTGCTGAACCATTTGACAATCTTATCGTTTCTCCTAGTGTACCTTTAACATAAAAACTAGCTGTTAAACCACTTGATGTAGATATATAAAGACTATCATCTGCATTCATTTGCATTCTTGTAGAGTTTTGTGTGCCATCAGGAGATATACCATAATTAGAAGTTAAAGTAACTGATGCTTCTTTACTCCATTGTGTAAAATCCTCACTATAAGGAATAAGATTAGTAGAAGTAGGCTCTAACAATATATGACCATTATCTCCATTACTATCATAGTTTATTCTTGGAATGTTGTTGGTGTCTATTATTTCTTTGACTGATACGTTGTCTATTGTACCTATAAAATCTGCATCAGCTCTAAAAATAAATTGCGTTCCTCCTGCCCCTGTTAATACTTCTGTAAATGTACCGTTACCTGATTGTGCAGTTGTAGTATTTCCTGAGTTTATGCGAACAAATATATTACCTGTTCCTGAATAATTGGATATAGTATATGTTATTTGGTATTGTTTACCTGTTTCTGTTGCAAGGTTTTGTGTTAAATCTGAATTAGCTGATTGCGTACCATCACTCGTTGCTACACCATCTGCTATACTCCAACCAGCTCCTTTAGTCCAATCACTATCAGTAGCAAAATCTCCATTAGTAATCAACTCACTTCCAAGAGTTCTACCTACCATCTCGACTAAGCCACTAGAATTAACTCGACTAGCTACACTAGCTCTAACAAAGTCAAAGTCCTCATAAGGCTCTACTACTGGTGCTACGTTGTAAAGCGTTCCAGCCTTGTAACCAGTAGGAGTTAAGATTATACTTGCTTTATTTAATAGTCCGTCTGCCATTAGCTTATATCGTTTAATGTTTGTAAGAATTGCTGACTAGCTGTAGTGTTCTCTACTACTCCTCCAGCAGCTACAACTCTTGTGTTTAGTATGCTTATATAGTCGGCTGGTGTTGGATCAAATATACCACCATCAACAATAGTCCAACCATCGTCCTCTATTAAGCTAAATCTTGAAGCATACGCAGACTCTGTAAATTGTGAGCCTCCGAAGTTTATACTTTCATTTTGTGATACAGATTGTGCAGCCCATGATATTAATGTAGCATCGTAGTTAGTAGTAGATAAACCAGTAGCGTTCTGCATAAAGTTAGTAAAGTTAGTCACACTTTCTATATTCCACGCTGCTAGAGATTGGTCAAATAAGTCGCAGTTGTAGAGCATTGCAATCATATTTTCTACATTAGTAGTGTCCCAACTATATATATCTCCGTTAAATTGTGACGCATTAAGAAAAGTAGCGTCCATTCGCTCAACATTAGAAGTGTCCCACGAGTTCAAATCTTGGTCAAAAGATAAGCAATTATAAAACATATAACTCATATTAGTTACATTACTAACATTCCAATTATTTAAAGGCTGATTAAATGTAGAACATTGATAAAAACATTGGTCTATTCTTGTTACTGAGCTAATATCCCAGTTACCTATTGCTCCATTAAAGTTAGTACAGTCTCTAAACATAGTATTAAAAGATGTACTAGAAACATTAGGAGCATCTGTAGCACTAGCATCTAAATTAGCGCATCCATAAAAAGCAGCGTTAGTAGATAAGTCTAATACTCCCCATTGTTTAACGTCAAGCATTTTAAGCCTATCTCCAGCGTTATTAAATTGCCATCCTTGTAATGTTCCCTCTATGCTTATTTCGTATTGTCCAGCACTACTATAAGTGTGTGTGACCTCTTGTTGATTGTAACTTGTTATTGTATCGCTAGAGCCATCTCCCCAGTTTACTACAGCGTTATAACTACCACCACTAACCAATGGCATCATAAATTGAGTATTTAAACTAGAGCCAATAGATGTATTCTCTGTGTCAATAGTAAACACAAATTGATTGGCAGCAGTCTGTGATAAATCTACTACGTCATTCTTTTCTAATAAAATGACCATCTTATCTTTACGACCTATTTCTTTTATACTCTTGATAGAGTAATTAGTTGAGCCATTAGAGATAAAGTATTGTGGACTTACTCCTATGTCCGTTCTATATCTTATTAAACATTCTATTGGCTGGTCGTTGATTAAAGCATCAGCATCGAAAGAAGTGTTTCCACCTTTGAAGTCAAAATCTCCATAGATAGTCACATAGCTATTGTCAGATACTACCCTCTCGCCATAAGCGTTAGTAGAGTAAGTCTGTTTAAATAGTTTTAACTTTCTAGCTATTTTGCCTATTATCATAATTCTAGCAAACGGTATGGAGTTAGTAAATGGTCAACCATCAAAGGCAATTCACTTGAAATAGTACCAGTAACAACATCTTGTCTGTTCTCGAAGTAACGCCCTACAATTATGTAAATGCTTTGAATTATTGGAGCTGGTATATCAGCAGCAGCTCCACCTACTATAAACTCAACCTCTACAGCATTAGGTCTTTCGTAGGTGTTAGGAAAGTTACCAGTCTCCGATTCATATATCCTTCCTGGTCTTACCTTAGTATCTACGTCAAAATTACTACCATGTAAAGTTTGTTCTGTGTTGTTGGTATCATAATATTTAATAAATGTAACTCTATCAACATCACCCACTTGTAAATCAATATAAGGAGGGAACTCGTCAAAGTATAAGTTATACGTTTGCGTAAGCAATCTACGTCTAGTAAATTCCTCAACTACATTAGTAGCTACATTAATCAAAGACGTGATATAGTTATCATCGTCATCATAATCAGAGTCTATTCTTAAAAATGACTTTGCCTCAGCTAAAGATATAGCAGTTTCAGTTGGTCCAGTTTTAAGTACTAGCTTACCATAAGGAACATAACCGTTTCCTCTTAATGTATTATAATTGTAGTTGTAGTAGTCCATTTAAAAATAATAAAGGAGAGAGTGTTTCCACTCCCTCCATTAAATATAAATTACGCTTCAATTAAGTTAGCGAATGCTGTGTCATTTTGTACAGCATCTCCATCAATTAAAGATGTAACGATTAATCTAGGCTCTCCAGTAGCACCACCAGTATATGGATCGTAAAGGAAATCCAATCCACCAAACTGAGCAATGTGTACTTTAGAGAAGTCTCCGAATAAAGCGTGAGCTTTACCAGCTGCTCCACCATTACCAACGTTAGGAGATACTAAACCAAAGTAACCGTTAAGCTCTTTAGATTGGTTGTCCCAAATTGGACTTACAGCAGATACTTGAGCAAGTGCTTTAACAATAGCGTAAGCGTTAGCATCTAATAAGTATGACATTCTAGCTCCTTGCATTTGAACACCAGCAGCGATTACAGCCTCTTCTAAAGCTAAGAAATCAGCAGCAGTTACACCAGTTGCACCAGCAGCAGCATCAGTAAAGATAGAAGTTGGAGCGTTAGCAACATCAGAACCAGCAGTCAATAAAGCAGACTCTATTGTAGCTGCAATGTTTTGAGCCATGTTACGTCTTAGAGCAGCCTCTAAAGATGCGTTCTGAGCCATTGCCTCGTTAGAAACATTTACTACAGATACAATCTTCTTTGGAGATAGTGTAAGACTTGTAGCAGTACCAGTTGGAGTTCCAGCAGTTCCACCACTCTCTGGCAAGAAATAAGAATTTACTCCAGAGATAACTGGGAATTTCATATTGTTTACACCAGTATATACGTTAGCACCAGCAGAAGCCAATACTAGATTAGCCTCTAATTGGTCTGTGAAAGACATTACTTCTGTAGCGTTTACAGCACCAGTCTCAGCAGCAGTTCTTGCTTCTAATATCATTGATGGTACAGCTAAACCTTTGAAGTTTTGACCAGTGTAACGAGCCTCGTTTCTAGCCTCTTGGTCTAGTTCTTTGTATAGACCTTCAATCTTTCCAGAAACAGCTTGACGCATAGCCTCTTGGAATGAGAAAGACTCAACCTCTTTTGGAGTGTTAGTTCTCTCTTCTTTTACAGCGTTAGCTGCTTTTAGAGCTTCAAACTTCTCAGAGCGTGTAGCCATTGAGTTAAGCTCTTCTACTTTATCATTCAAGGAGTCAAACTCTACGGTCTCGTCAGATGTTAAGTCACGACCTTCGGCAGAAGATACAATGCTTTCCATTTTCTCGATAACCTCAGCTCTTTCCTCTTTGATTACTTTTGAATTTTTCATTTTTAGAAAATTAATATTAATATTTATTTTTTAAGATTGTCAAACGCATTTTTTGGAGGCTGCGTTGTTTTAAATCTTCATCTTCTTTTTGTGCCTCTATTTTTTCAGCCTCTAAACTTTCCTCAAGTTTTTTAGCCTCTTCGTTTTCTTTCCACTCTTCCATAGAACGTAAAGCGACTGAGCTACTAGCCTCATTGTATGCTGGGTATGTTACAGAGCTTACATCGTAAAGCCTAGATACTTTGTTTATAGTTCTGTAGTTTGTTCCGTCTTTTACCTCCCATGAGTCATCCTCTACAATAAATGCAAAGCTTGACTGGTTGATAGTACCATCTTTTAGTAACTCGATTAAGTCTCTTGACGTTGAAACATTAGGATTTAACTTAGCTTCATACTTTAGACCTCTCTCATCAACTGATAGTCTTAGCGTTCCATTTGTCGTTCTTGCTAATGGTAAACCATCGTGATTGATTAGGAATCTTACATCGTCCTCTAAACGTCCATCAAAAGCACCAGGAGCGATAAACTCTCTAAAACCTCCTAAGTCATTTGACTCTGAGTTAAATACTGCTCCATAGCCTACAACCATTGGAGTCTCTCCGTCCATTCTTAGCTCTAAGTCTTGAACGTCAAAAGTTCTTACTTCTTTATTTTTCATACTATTAGATTTTTCTTCTTTTTCTATTTCTTTAATCTTTCTTTTAGTCCAAGAGAAGCCAACATCTCCACCCCATAAAGCCCAAGCTATTCGACCAGCAGATGGATAACCTTCGTCTCCACTATAAAATCCTTTGCCTTGTTTGTCAACCTCATGTCTACTAAAATAACTAAACATTCTTTTTATCGTTCTTATAGATAGGTCAACTCTATTCTTTAAATCTCTAGCTCTTGCCACTCCTACCTCTGTGCCTCCACGTCCAAACTCCTCACGCCATTCTAAGCCCTTTGTGGCCTCGTCTGCCATCTCTTGAGTTGGCTTTGTATTTATATCAGCTAAAGCCATTATTTATCCTCTTCCTCTATGTCTCCAACTGGAGCAAAGTTTAAAGGCATGAACAACTGGTCGCCCTCTGGACCAACTCTGTTTAAGTCCTCCATTCGTCTAATCTCATTAATAGACAAAGCTCCTATACTAGCCATCTCTCTGTAATAACTTGCACGAGATGCACTATCTCCACGAAGTAAAGCATTTGCATCTAACTTAATAGTAAACGAGCCAAACTCTGTCTCTCTAAAAAGTTTACGGTTAAGCTCTTGCTCTACCATTACCATGTAAGGCATTAACGTAAATCTAACAAAGTCAATGCTCAAAGCCTCTATACTTGAATAGTTAGCTGCCTTTTCTAAGTGACCAATTAAAGATAAAGGAACTTTAAAGATTCTAGCTATCTCTTCAATCTGAAAACGTCTAGTCTCTAAAAGCTGATACTTGTTAGCATCTATATTAGTCTGCTCGAAAGTCATGCCCTCCTCAAGGATTGCAGTTTTACCAGCAACAAATGATCCAGAGTAAGATTGATTCCAACTATTTTTAAGCCTTGCTACTGCTTCTTTACTTAGTTTGCCAGGATGCTTAATCACTCCACCTACTTGAGCAGAGTTTCCTAGATAACTATTGGCAGTATCATTAGCAGCTATTGAAGTTGCTATTGTTGTGTTTTGAGCTTGTAGTACGCTTACACCCTCACAACCGTTAAAAGATAAGTTAAAGAAGTGTAACATATCCTCCTTCATTACTCCTATCTCATAGTCTTTGATGTCATAGTATATTTGCCCATCATGCTTGATGACCTTAACATCTTGAGGATTGATAGGAATTAATGATACTGGTCTTGCGTTGCTATCTCTCTCTATATAAAAATAAGCATTCCCTTCTAGCAGTAAGTTGGTCATTAAAGTGTCTAGGAATGTATATGGTGTCATGTACTCGTTAGGATTACGAGCTAGTAGTCGGTAGATTGGATGGCTAACGTCAGTAATCTTATCGTCATCATCCTCGACTCTGTAAACTTTTATCGGCAGACTAGCGATAGATTCGCTAATAACTCTCACACAAGCAAAGACTGCACTAAATGTTAATGAAGTATCACGAGTGACAGCCGTTCTGTTAGCTGCACCATAGCCACCAAAAACAGCTCTTAAAAAGTTATCTCCTCTTTTTTCAGAACGGAGAAAGTCAAATAGTCCCATAAATTTGTAATTACTTTACAAAGATAAGAGAAATCGCAAAAGTGAACGACTAAATCCAGACTATTCCTCTATCGTCATAAGCTGAGTCTTGGCTATCGTCATTCATATAACATCCTAAAGCCATTACTAGACTGACCATTCCATCAATCTTCTCAGTTGATTTACTCTTATCCATTTTAATATTACCAGCTGGATCAGACTTCATAGCTAAGTTAGAACACATCCAACGTAGTACTTTATTACCAGCGTGATTAATCTGTTTGCCTAGTACGAGCTTCTCAAGTTCTTTAGTTGGTGCTGACATACTAGCGAAGCCTTGCCCATAGCTTTCCATTGGCAATCCGTCCTCTGTTAAGTCTATGACTAACTGGCTAGAGTTCCAACGGTCATAGGCTATACTCTTAATGTTTACAACCTCAGCAACTTCTTTTATTCTACGCTTTATATAGTTGTAGTCTGTTACATCGCCCTCAGTCAATTCCATAAGTCCTTCTTTTTCCCAACCTATATAATCTACTTGGTCACGTCTTGAACGGATAAAAGCATTTTCTTTAGGAGCAAAGAAGTAAGGAATAACCGTAAACCTATCATCCTCTGGAATGATTAAAACAAAAGCTGATATATCTCTAACACTAGCTAAGTCAAGACCAGCGTAAGCAGTCATCCCTTTGTAATCTTCTAAGTGTATTGGAGCTTTGTTACACTCCATCCATTGCTGGTCTGATAGCCACTTACTAGCTGATGACATCCATTGGTTAAGATGTAGCATTCTAAAAGTGTTTTCATAGCTAGGCAGCTTGATAGCTTTTTCTTGTTCTCTTTTAAGATAGTCTAATTTAACAACACCAGTTTCTATTCCTGGATTGGCTAATCTCAATGCTTCCTCTGTAGTCCAATCAGTTTCTAAGTCACAGAAATACTTAACGTAATAGAATGAATCGTCTTGTATTATTCCCTCAGATACTTTACGACCATACTCCTCAGTCTTGTAACATATAGACTCTCGATTGTATCCAGCAGTCGTAATGGCTATTGTCATTGGCTGACGTCTACTACCTACCGATGTTGTCAAAGCATCCCATAGGCTTGAGTCTTTTTGCACAAAGAACTCATCCATACAAATAAAACTAGCGTTGTATCCAAACTTACTAGATGCCTCTGAACTAATAGCCTTAAATGCTGAGTTGCTCTTCTCGTGTATAATAGAGTTCTTAAATACTTTCAGATTTTTGTTTAGTTGATTGTCAGCTCTAACCATGCCACTAGCTACGTCAAATATTATACCAGCTTGTTGTCTATCTCCAGCAGCAATGTAACACTCAGCAGATGGCTCTCCATCGGCTAGTAACATATACAAAGCTATTGCACTTATAAGAGTTGACTTTCCGTTCTTTCGTGGCAGACATATATAAGCAGTCCTAAATCTCCTTAAATCACTATCTCTATATTTCCAACCAAATAAATCTCTGACTATAACTTTTTGGAATGGCTCTAACTTAAATGGCTTACCTCCTAACTCTCCTTTGATATGCTTAATGTGATTCTCTATAAAATAGACTACTCTATCGGCTGCCTTCTCATCAAAGTAAAAAGTCTTGTCCTCTTTAAGTTTCATTAGTCAAAGAAGTTAAAATCGTCAGTACTCTCTTCGTCTTGGTCTGGCATACTAAGCGAAGCTCTACTGCTCGGAGTAAATCCAAATTGCGTAGCAATTTTCATCGCATTCTGTAAAGCGTTTTGCATTACTTTATATTTAGGAGCAATCTTACTAGCTCTCAATCTACCATCTTTGTCAACCGTCTGCTCTGTAAAGTTGCCTTGTAACTCTTGAGCTATCTCTCTATAGATTCCTATCTCGTTGCAATAGGCTGCCAGGATCGATAGGTCTGTTAGATGCAACATCTTGATATTAGCTAGTTCGTTAGTTACTAAATCCCATTCATCAGAGCCTTGTTGATTGAGAAAGGAGGGAGCTGAAGGCATTGAGACAACTGCCGAAGTCTCCATCTCGTTTCCCACTAATCGAGACTTTTCAATAGTACCTTTCAACTCCTTAATCTTTGTTGGTATTTTTTTTCTCCCTCTCATTATCTGAACTTAAACTGGTTTTAGTTTGGTAAATCTATATCCATACGATTTAGCTTTAATTATGCGTATAAAAAATGAAAGC
>Ga0224504_10000642_pt1 | contig 15571 bp, 11 predicted proteins | sample SF_Oct11_sed_USG_3_FD_170160 | JGI IMG/M metagenome (GOLD analysis project Ga0224504, IMG submission 170160) | Sediment microbial communities from San Francisco Bay, California, United States - SF_Oct11_sed_USGS_24 | ecosystem: Environmental > Aquatic > Marine > Sediment | place: USA... | reverse complement strand
AACATCGGCCGGCGGTGATATCTACGTCGAGCGCGGCGACACCCTGTGGGGTATCGCGAGCCGCATGCGTCCTGACAGCCGTCTGACGATCAACCAGACCATGATCGCGATCTTTGAAGCGAACCAACATGCCTTCTCGGGCAACATCAATCGCCTGAGCGCCGGAGCTTCGCTGAATATTCCAAGCGCTGATGAGGTTTTCCAGATCAGTCGTGGCGATGCGTTCTCGTCGGTCAAACGTCAGAACGAAGAATGGGGTGGCCCGGCAGGTTACACGGCGCCGGATACGAGCTACGCAGATACGTCCACCGATACCAGCTACACGACTGAGCCCGATACGACGGAGACGCGTCCCAGCCTGGAACTTGTGCCGCCTGACGAAGAGCCGGCGGGACTCGACTACGAGGATGATCTCAGCACGTCCGAACCGATCACCCGGGAACAGGAGATCGCGGACCGCATCGCGGACCTGGAAGCGGCCGATGTGCCGGATCAGCAATCGCTGCTCGAAATTCGGGACAACGAACTTGCTTCGCTGCGCCAGGAACTCGCCAATATTCGTGGTGAGATCTACGAGCCGCCGGTCGACGACGCGCTGGTGGACGATGCAGCCGACGACACGTTCATTGACGATGCGGCGACCGATGACGAGGCGTTGCTTGCCGATGATGCCTCGGTCGATGACGAAGCCGCCGCCGACGAAGCTGCGGATGAAGAAGCGGCGCCGCCGGCAAGCAGTGTTCGTACGCCGCGTGTGAGCGAGCCCAGCATCATGGATCGCATCATGGAGATTCTCGGTAGCTGGTGGCTGAAGATTGGTGCGGCCGTCGTCCTGGCTGCCGGTGTGTTGCTCTGGTTCCTGCGCCGCGGCAGCGGGGATGATGACGACTCACCGTGGGAGACGCTGGACAGCGACGAAATCGCAGCTGGCGCCATGTCAGCGACCGAGACCCTGCGGGCACCAGCACATGATGACGAATCGATTGTGGTGGTCGAACAGGATACCGGCATGCGTCCGCTGGAACCTGAGTTTGGCGAGGCAACCGAGAGCATCGAGACCATTGAGGCTCCTGCACCGGATCTCGCAGCGGCGACTGGCGACACCGGTGAATTTGGTTCCCTGGAAGACACCTTTAGCAGCGAGACCGCGGTCAATCTCGATCAGACCGATCCGCTGGCCGAAGCCGATTTCCACATGGCCTACGGTTTGTATGATCAGGCCGCCGATCTCATCAATGGCGCCCTTGAGTCCGACCCGGGTGATACGGCGCTCATGTCCAAGCTCTGTGAAATCTATTTCGTCTGGGGCAACCAGGACGCCTTCGTCGATGCTGCCGGACGCCTGAAGTCAGCCGTCGGCGACAGTGATTCAGCGCTCTGGGACAAGATTGTCATCATGGGCCAGCAGATTGCCGCAGAGCACGAGCTCTTCGCGGGTGCCGGCGTTGCCGGCGCGACCAAGGCGGTCGATTTGTCCTTCGAAGCCGAGATGGATGATGCGGCGGAACTGGATATGGATTTCGGTGGCGAAGGCGCGGCGGAGTCGGACATTATTGACCTCGGCGGCGATGCATCAGCCGATGGCAACGAAGGCATCGACTTCCTGTTTGATGAAACGACAGGTGAACGGATAGCGGTCCCCGACGACACGGAGACTGTCGAAGCTGGGCTGGATGTGACAGCTGAGATGCCGGTACCGGTCGAGCCGACGGTCGAGACACCGACCATCGAGCAACAGTTTGCCGGCCTGGAGGGCACGTCTGAACTCCCGTCCCTGGACGAGGCTCTGGGCGATGCGATTCCCGATAGCGGCCATGACTCGGAGGCCACGGCCGAGATCAACCTCGACGAGCTGGACCTTGATATCACCGGTACGAACGAAGCACTTGCTGATACCGGCATTAACGAGACACTCACTGATTTCGAGGACGTGACCGGCAATAATCCCGAGATCGATGATGAGTTCGGCTTCGGCGCACTTGATACTTCGAGTACCGGCATGCGCCTGGCCCCGGACGAGACGGGCAGGATGCCGCTGTTGGACGTCGAGCTTGAGACCGACACGGATACAGGAATTGACCTGGACCTGCTTGAGGCGACTGGTCGCACGCAGATACTGAGCGAAGACATGGCCGTCGCAACGGGCGTGGGCCTCGATACGGATATCGCCGACGACGAAGCAACATTGCTGGCGTCCGGCTACGGTGACGAAGACACAGAGGTCTCGGGCGATGCCGAAACCATGCTGGCACCGATGGACGAAGACGAAGACGACTTTGACTTCGCCAAGACTGAAGCCTTGCCGCCGGAAGCGTTTACGGGCTACTCGAGCCTGGACGAGACGGGCGAAATGCCTGCTGTCGCCAGGACGGATCTGGATCTCGATCTGGACGACCTGACGGCCGCACTGCAGGTCAGCGAAGTCGGCGACACGCTTGAGCAGCCCCGCGATGACGCGACGGTGGAGCAGCCGCGCCCCATGCTGGCTGATGAGACGGCGGAAATCCCGACGATGTCGATCTCACCGGACGATATGAGTGACGATCTGCACGAAGCGCGCACGATGACCGAGGTCGGCACCAAGCTCGATCTCGCCCGCGCGTATGTCGATATGGGTGATCCGGCAGGTGCTCGCAGCATTCTCGAGGAAGTGCTTGACGAAGGTGACGAGGGCCAGCGCCAGCAGGCACAGCAGCTGCTCGACTCGCTGCCGAGTTAAGTCTCCCCGACGGCAGCTTAATGCGCGTCGCGCTAGGTATTGAATACGACGGTACGTCGTACAACGGCTGGCAACGCCAGAAAACCGGTCTCGGCGTGCAGCAACGCGTCGAAGAGGCGCTCAGCGTCGTCGCCAACCATCCTGTCGAAGTCATCTGTGCGGGCCGCACCGACACGGGCGTGCATGCGACCGACCAGGTAGTGCATTTCGACACGGATAGCGAACGCAGTGAACGCGGCTGGCTGCTGGGCGCCAACACCAATCTGCCCGACGACATCAACGTCAGCTGGGTAGCTCTCGTCGCCGACGATTTCCACGCACGTTTCTCGGCGACATCCCGCAGCTACCGTTATCTCATCCTGAACCGCCTGCAGCGCTCAGCCCTGCATCGTCACCGCGCCTGGTGGGTGTATGAGCCGCTCGACGCGGAGCGGATGCACGAGGCAGCGCAGCGGCTGCTGGGTGAGCATGACTTCTCGGCCTTCCGGGCTGCGGGCTGTCAGGCCAATACCGCGGTGCGTAACATGACCCATATCTCGGTCGGTCGAGACGGCGACTGGATTACACTCGACGTGACGGCGAACGCGTTCCTGCAGCACATGGTGCGGAATATCACGGGTACAATTGCCACAGTGGGACTCGGTGAGGAGCGAGTCGAATGGGTCACCGAGGTACTTGAGAGTCGCGATCGCAAAGCGGGGGGGATCGCCGCGCCGGCACACGGGCTGACGCTCGCAGGTGTCGAATACCCGGCAGCCTTTGGGGTTCCGGCGGCTGGCTGTTCGCAAACTATACGGATATGATTCTCCAATGAGCTGGTTAGAGAAATTGATGCCATCGCGCATCAGCACTGAGAGGCGCGCCAAGTCTGTGCCTGAGGGTGTGTGGATCAAGTGTTCGAGCTGCGATGCACAGCTGTATCGCAATGAACTCGAGCGCAACATGCACGTCTGTCCCAAATGCAACTTCCACATGCGTATCGGCGCTCGTCGGCGTCTCGGTTTCTTCCTCGACCCGGATTCACAGCAGGAGTTGTCTGCGCAGCTCGAGCCGGAAGATCCACTCAAGTTCAAGGACAGCAAGCGCTATCGTGACCGCCTGGTGCAGGCGCAGAAGAAGACGGGCGAGAAAGACGCGCTTGTGTCCGTCACGGGTACCCTGTTTGGGCGTCCGGTCGTCGTCTGTGCCTTCGAATTCGGCTTTATGGGTGGTTCAATGGGTTCGGTCGTCGGTGAGCGCTTCGCCCGCGCGGCGCGACACGCTGCCGAAAACAACATGCCGCTCGTCTCGTTTGCTGCCAGTGGCGGGGCGCGCATGCAGGAGGCCCTGTTCTCGCTGTTGCAGATGGCCAAGACATCAGCGGCACTCGCGAACCTCGGCGCCCTCGGCATCCCTTATATATCGGTCCTGACCGACCCCACCACGGGTGGTGTGTCGGCGAGCCTCGCAATGCTGGGCGATGTGAATATCGGTGAGCCCGGCGCGTTGATCGGCTTTGCCGGACCTCGCGTCATCGAACAGACTGTTCGCGAACGCCTGCCCGAAGGATTCCAGCGCAGTGAGTTTCTGCTGGACCACGGCGCCATCGACATGATTCTGGACCGTCGCAAGATGCGCGAAGAGATTGGCGATCTGCTGGCAAAATTCTCGAGTCAGCCCAGCCCCGTCCCCGCGTCCTGACCTAACGATGTTACCCGCCGGCTCGCCGTTGTCCGCATGGCTGACGTGGCTGGAGACGCTGCATCCCAGGGAAATCGAACTCGGGCTTGAGCGGGTCCGGGACGTCCTTGGCCGTCTGCCCCTGCAGCGCCCTGATCATGTCTTTCTGATTGCCGGGACGAACGGCAAGGGTTCCAGCGTCGCCATGACAGACGCCCTGCTGCGGGCTGCCGGATTGCACACCGGTGTGTATACCTCGCCGCATATCATCGACTACAACGAACGCATCGCCGTGGACGGCACGTATGCGAGCGACAGCGAGATCGTCGCCGCGTTCGAAAAGGTGGAGGCTGCTCGCCAGGGCGTGTCGCTCACCTATTTCGAGTACGGCACGTTGGCGGCGCTGGTCGTATTCTCCGCTGCCGATCTCGATGCCTGGGTACTGGAGGTCGGTATGGGCGGGCGCCTGGATGCGACCAATGCGATTGAGCCTACCGCTGCACTTATCACTAACGTGGCGCTCGATCACTGCGACTGGCTGGGCGAGGATATCGAGACGATCGCTGCAGAGAAAGCGGGCGTTATGCGGCGCGACATTCCTGTCGTTTACGGCCATATCGACGTCCCCCGGGCCGTTGTCGCCCAGGCGGACAAAATCGGGGCGAAGCTCCTGCTTCGCGGACGCGATTTTACGCTTGAAGGAGTGCCGCAGCCGGGGCTGGCTGGCGAGTTCCAGATAGGCAATGCCGCGGCCGTGCTCGCAATGCTCGGCGCCTCCGGTATTACTGAAGCGACGGCTCCGGAACTCGTCGCGGCGGTGCTGCCACAGGTTCAGCTCACCGGCCGGGGGCAGCGTATCGAGCAGGGGGGCACCGAATGGCTGCTGGATGTGGCGCACAACCCGGCCGCAGCCGAAGCGCTAGCCGACGTGCTGGGGAAAGGGCAGCACAAGGGCGCAACGACCGCGATCATCGGCATGCTGGACGACAAGGACGTGGAGGGCGTGGTTATGCCACTTAGTGAGCATGTCGACCGCTGGATTGCGGTGACGGCTGACAGTCACCGGGCCCTGCGGGCAGCCGAACTTGGACGTCGACTTGCTAACGCCTGCAACCGACCTTGTCTTGTGGCCGATTCCGTCGAGCAGGCGCTCGATTCGGCCCGACGCGACGCGGGAATTAATGACAGAATACTGGTCACGGGATCGTTCTACCTCGTCGGCCCCGTACTCAATCAGCTTAGGCTATACTCGCGACCCCAAAAATGATGGAACGAGCTTTGAAAGAACGAATTATCGGCGCCGTGGTGCTTGTCATTTTCGCGGTACTCGTGGTCCCCATTTTCCTGGACGGCCCTCCCGCAGACGGCGAAATTGTCACGGAGCGGGTATTGCTGCCTGGCCAGGAAGACCAGAAGACCCAGACAGTCATACTCGACCGGGATCGCAAGGATCCGGTACCGGCTGCCAGCCCGCCTGTGCAGGCCAAACCTGAGCCGGCTGTCCGTGAGCCGGTCCGAGAGGAGCCGAAGCCGGCTGTAGTGCAGCAGCAGCAGCCGGAGCAGGAGAAGGCTCCCGAGACCAAGGAAGAGAAGCCCCCGGCAGAACCGGTGTCCACGCCAGCCGCGTCAACAACGGGAATGTGGGCCGTACAGTTGGGCAGTTTTTCCAATAAGGACAATGCTGAGAAGCTGGCAGCGGACCTGCGTAAACAAGGCTACGCGGCGTTCCTCAGCCAGCTGTCGACCGATAAGGGTCCACTGCACCGTGTGCGCATCGGACCCCAAAAAGATCGTGCCAGCGCGGAAGCCATGGCCAGTCGCCTCGCAAAGGTGGGTCACAATGGTCAGGTTGTGCCGCACCCGTGATATTATCCGGTTCCGTTCTAAGCCCAAACGTGCCGACCTGAGACGACATCTCCGATGCCGATCATCGACATACTTATTGCCGTTGCCATAGCGATTTCCGTTATCGTGGGAATCTTCCGCGGCTTTGTCAAAGAAGCGATCTCAATAGCCGCCCTGTTGTTTGCGATCTGGGCGGCGCTGTACTTCGGTCCAGCGATTGGCGACGTATCTGAGAGCTGGCTGAGTTCCGAGGAATTGCAGATGTGGTTCGGCCGGGTACTCGTGTTTTCGGTCGTCCTTGCGGTAGGTGGCCTGCTTGGTTGGGGTATTTCGAAACTCGTTCGCCTGTCAGTGCTGAGCGGCATGGATCGCTTCCTCGGATCATTGTTCGGTGCCCTTCGCGGTATCCTGCTGGCAGCGGTATTCATTGTCGGCGGCCAGTTCGCTGGATTCGATAATGATGAGTGGTGGCTGAAGTCCCGCCTGATTCCGCACCTCGAAGTTGTCGCTGACTGGATTGAGGTTATGGCCCCGCATGGCCTCGAATTAATAACTCCTGAAGAGGCAGTTAAGTCACTGCCGACTGACGGACCGATTGAGCTCTGAGAGAGACTGATCTATGTGTGGCGTTGTTGGAATCGTTAGTACGCAACCGGTCAACCAGGCTTTGTACAACGCACTGACCGTGTTGCAGCATCGTGGCCAGGACGCCGCCGGTATCGTAACCTGGGGCGAAGAGCACGGGCTGAAGCAGCGCAAGAGCAATGGTCTCGTGCGCGACGTGTTCCGCAGCAGTCACATGATGCGTCTCAAAGGCAACGTCGGAATAGGGCATGTTCGCTACCCGACGGCGGGCGGCGCGAAGTCTTCTGAAGCGCAGCCGTTTTACGTGAACTCACCGTACGGTATCTGCCTGGCACACAACGGCAACCTGACGAACTACGATGAGCTGGCTGAACTGCTGATTCGCCAGGATCGCCGTCACCTGGCGACCAATTCGGATTCCGAAGTGCTGCTGAATGTGCTCGCGCACGAGTTGCAGACACGCGTTAACGGCAAGCCCACTCCTGAAAATATATTTGATGCTGTCGAAGCCGTGCATAAGCGCTGCAGTGGCGGTTACGCCATCGTTGCCATGATTATCGGGTATGGCATTGTTGCCTTCCGCGACCCGAACGGAATCAGGCCGCTGGTCCTGGGCGAACGAGAAGCCGACGGCCGGAAAGACTACATGGTCGCTTCGGAGAGCGTGGCACTCGACGCGTTGCAGTTCAAACGGGTGCGCGATCTTCACCCTGGTGAATGCCTGTACATAGAAAACAATGGCGTGCTGAATACGCGCGGCTTCCCGGGAGAAATAAGACACACGCCCTGTATCTTTGAGTACGTGTATTTCGCGCGTCCCGACTCGATTCTCGATAACCTGTCCGTCTACAAGACACGGCTGCGCATGGGTGAGCAGCTTGCCGGCAAGATCGTGCGCGATTTTCCCGATCACGATATCGACGTCGTGATCCCGATTCCCGATACGAGCAGTACGTCTGCGCTGCAGGTCGCCTATCACCTTGGCGTCAAGTATCGCGAAGGCTTTATCAAGAACCGCTATATCGGTCGGACCTTCATCATGCCCGGGCAAGCTGAACGGATGCAGTCAGTGCGCCGCAAACTGAACGCTATTGACCTGGAGTTTCGTGGCAAGAATGTTCTCCTGGTGGATGACTCGATTGTGCGGGGCACAACGTCACGCCAGATTATCAAGCTGGCGCGGGAAGCCGGCGCCAAGAAAGTGTATTTCGCGTCCGCGGCTCCGCCTGTGAGATTTCCCAATGTCTACGGCATCGACATGCCGGCCGCATCGGAGTTGATCGCAAACGGCCGCACCATAGAGGAAATCGAACAGATCATCGGTGCTGATCGTCTGATCTATCAGGACCTGCATGGCCTGGTTCGCGCGGTGCGCCACGGCAACTCGGCCATCACGGAATTCGATACCTCCTGCTTCTCGGGCGAATACGTCACAGGCGATGTCACGCCGGAGTATCTCGACGAACTCGAAACGCGCCGTAATGATGCAGCGAAGCAGGGGCGTGGGAAGAAAAAGTCTTCCGGTGCCAAGGTCGTCTCGCTTTAGCGGTCGGTTACAGGGCGGCGCAATGACGCGCGACAGTTCTATCCTATGAGCATCAAGGTCATGATTATCGATGAGCAGGCGGATTTCCGCAGCCTGCTCATGCATCACGTCACCACGCATTGGCCCGACGCGATCATCTCTGCCTATGACCCAACGGTGGCCGGCCATCTGCCGGACGAGTTCTCCGGCGCGGGTAACGACCTGGTGCTTCTCGGCAGCCGTCATGGCGATCGCGATGGTGTAGAGGTACTGCAGCACTTCCTCAAACAGAAGAACTTCCCGCCTGTGGTGTATTTCGGAACCGAGGAGGACGAGGACGAGGCACACAGGCTTCGACCCGACGCGCATTTCATACGTGACCACATTAATCACGACTCGCTGATCGTGGGACTCACTGACGTCCTTGTTGCGCGGGAACGCGTTGCGTCGACGTCATCACTGTTCGTTGGCGACATGCGAACGGGGATACATCCGTTGATCAAGGGTTATCGCTTCATACGCAAGCTGGGGTCGACGGAACATTCGGGCGTATATCTTGCGGAGCGCGAGTCGACGCACCTGCAGGTCGTACTCAAGGTACTGCGCCAGGTGCCGGGGGAGGATTACAGCATTGGCGCTTTTGATCGTTTCCTGCAGGAGTACGAAACGATCGCCGCGATGGATCACCCGAACATCGTGCGTATTTATGACCTGGGAGTGGGTGACGACCACGCGCATATTGCAATGGAATACCTGGCCGGCGGGGATCTTCGCGTACGCATGGAAAAAGGCATACCGGAGCGCGCGGCGGTCCAGTACATCCGGCAGATCGCGAGCGCGTTGTCCGCGGTGCATGCGAAGGGCGTCCTGCACCGGGACCTGAAGCCGGGCAACATCATGCTGCGCAAGGACGGGTCCATCGCCCTGATCGACTTCGGTCTGGCGAAAAGCGCAAAGCTCGAGAACGAGATTACGGACAAGGGCGAGATTTTCGGTACGCCGTACTACATGAGTCCCGAGCAGGGGCACGGCAACTCCGTCGACGAACGCAGCGATATTTACAGCCTCGGTGTTGTTTTTTACGAGATGCTTGCGGGCAAGAAGCCGTTCCGGGCGGACACCGCGATGGGCATCATCTACCTGCACGGCAATGCGCCCCTGCCTTTGCTGCCCACTCGCTTTGCGCAGTACCAGGCGCTGCTGAACATGATGCTGGCGAAATCGCCGGACGATCGGCTGCAGTCAGCCACCGAGATTGAAGAATGGCTGTAGACACGCAGGTTCCTGCGGCGATTGCCGAGTTTCTCGACACGCCGACACCCGATGCCTGGCTGGATGTCGCCAGCGAACGCCTGCCCGAGATGTTGCTCGATCATGCCAACTGCGAACTCAAGGCTGCGTCGACGGCGCTGGGTTTCCTGTACCGCTACCCGGACAGAACTGCACTCGCTCAGCGCATGTCTCGGCTCGCCCGCGAGGAGTTGCGGCACTTCGAGCAGGTGCGCTCCATCATGGATGACCTCGAGATTCCCTTCGAGCGTCTGTCGGCGTCACGCTACGCGGGTGGGCTACGCGACGCGGTACGGCACGAGGAACCTTACAAACTGCTTGATCTGCTCCTGATCGGTGCCTTGATCGAAGCGCGCTCCTGTGAGCGTTTCGCCAAGATCGCACCGCGTCTGCCCGAGAAGCTCGGTCGGTTCTACGGAGGTCTGCTGGCCTCGGAGGCGCGGCATTTCGAGCACTACATCGCGTTCGCCAAATCCGAGTGCGGTATTGATGAGGCAGAAATCGATGCGCGCCTCGCTGAGCTCAAAGTGCTGGAGGCTGCACTGGTGACGGAACCCGACGACGAATTCCGGTTTCACTCCGGATTACCGCGGTAACTCCTCGAGCCGCGGTCCATCCTCGTCCCACTCAACCATGCTGCCCTGTTCGTACCAGTCGCCAAGCACGATGCGATGAACGGGCCGCTCATCCACATGGAAGGGGTGGACGGCAGGGCGGTGCGTATGACCATGCAACAGGATATCGGCGCCTGACTCGCGGATCGTCTGTTGGACAGCATCCTGACTGACGTCGGCGATCTCCTCTGTCATCGTCTCGCTGCGAGCAAGACTCTGTTCGCGGGCCTGAGCGGCAAACGCAATGCGTTCTTCAATCGACTTGGAGAGCATCATCGCCTGCCAGTCCGGATTACGTGTCATGGCCCGGACCTGCTGGTACTCGATGTCGTCGGTGCACATCGCGTCGCCGTGGCTGAGCAGCACGTTTTCGCCGTAAAGCTGCAGCGGGTGGGGGTCGCTGAGCAGGGTAATGCCGGCCTCGGCAGCAAACGTCTCGCCGATCATGAAATCACGATTGCCGTGCATGTAGAAAACCGGCACACCGCTGTCCGATAGCTCTCGGATAGCGGTCTTCATCTGCGCGTAGTAGGGGTTTGGGTCGTCGTCGCCGATCCAGACTTCGAACAGGTCGCCCAGGATGTAAAGAGCGTCGGCCTCGCGGGCGGGTCCGGCGAGAAACGCCAGGAACTGTTCACCGATCTCCGGCTGGCCGGGCTCGAGGTGCAGGTCGGAGATGAAGAGGGTGGCCATAATCTCGCTACTCGTAGGTGATCAGGGACATCTTGTTTACGATGATTGGCACCACGGGCGCCGGCGCGCCACCGGGGCCGTTGTTCAACGTTCTTGCATTAACGATTTTGTCGACGACGTCCATGCCTTCAAAGACGAAACCGAAGACGGCGTAGCCCCAGCGACCGCGGCTCGGATCCTTGGTCGGATCGAGATTGGCCGTGTTGGGATTCGTATTCACGTTGTCAGCTACATTGATGAAGAACTGCGACCCGGCCGAATGCGGATCGGAGGTCCGGGCCATGGCAATCGTACCGCGCAGGTTTTGCAGGCCGTTGCCGGATTCGTTCGGGATCGTCTCCTTGGGCTCCCGCTCTTTGAACCCGGGCAGGAAGCCGCCGCCCTGCGCCATGAATCCCGGAATCACACGGTGGAAAATCGTGCCGTTGTAATGGCCGGACTCGACCAGCTTCAGGAAGTTGGCGACAGTTAACGGTGCTGCCTTGCCATCAAGTTCCAGTTTGAAATTTCCTTCGGTTGTCTCGACCAGCACATGGGGGTGAGCCGGCACTTTGTCGGCCGCCAGGCTGAACTGGCAAGCCAGGACAAGAACAACCGCAATCAGAATTTGTTTCATGAGATATCCGGTTCCTTTTCGAAGCCGAAACTATACCCGATTTGTGTACTATGGAGTGACCTGCACCCACTACCTGATCGAGACTCAAAACCATGATTCGAAGCGTAATTCTTACACTCGCCTGCCTGTTGATCTCAATGGCCTCGATGGCGCAGCTGCCCGACATCGACGCGGTCCTGAACGAGATGGTCGAGGTCTATGGCGGTGAACAGAATCTCGGCAAGATGGATCGAATGGTGCAGGAATGGGCGCTGGTAGCCCTGGTGGGGAACCGGCACGGGACTGACCTCCGCAGCGTTAACCTGCCGATGCAGCTCAAGGTCGAGCTGACGTACCCGGACAAGTCGGAAACCCGCATTCTGAATGGGGCCAACGGTTTCACGATTTTCGGCGATCGCCCGGCGCAGGCCGCAGCGATCCCCCAGCGGGATGCCATGATGCTGCAATTGATGCGCATGTATTCGCCGCTCGCTCTCAGAAATTTCAAGAATGTCATCAAGCTCTCGGACAATGGCAGTGAATACGTCCTGACCCTTTCGGCACACGGGGTGGTTTCGGAATACTTCGTGAACAAGGAAAGCCGGCGGATCGAGCGGGTCGCCGGGACGCTGAAGATCAACGGCAACCTGATGAGCTTCGTCACCGTGTACTCGGACTTCAAAATAGTCGATGGGGTACTGGTGCACCAGCGCGAGGACAAGTACGCCGGTACCGTGAATACTGCCCAGCTCCAGCTACGCCGTATCGAGTTCGATGCGAGCTTCGGCCAGGGCTACTTCGACCCTCCTGACAAGGCACAAGATAGCTTGATCACGGCGGGCGCTATCCGTATGATCGCACCCCCTGTGATGCCCGGCCTCGGCCTGGCACGCACGGCGGAAGATCTGGAGTCGGGGCATGGCGCAGCCTGGTAGCGCATCTGCTTTGGGAGCAGAGGGTCGGGGGTTCGAATCCCTCTGCCCCGACCAGCCAGATTTCCGGTTAAACTTGAATCGTGCGCCCGTAGCTCAACCGGATAGAGCATCGGCCTTCTAAGCCGAGGGTTGCAGGTTCGAGTCCTGCCGGGCGCGCCATAAGATGGCACTGTGGGAGCGGCTTTAGCCGCGATACAATGTGAAATACCGTGGTGGTTGTAGCTCAGTTGGTAGAGCCCCGGGTTGTGATCCCGGTCGTCGGGGGTTCGAGTCCCCTCAGCCACCCCACTCTTTTTGAAGGCTCGTACGCAAGGTACGAACAGGTGGGCCTCTAGCTCAGTTGGTAGAGCATCGGACTCTTAATCCGCTGGTCCGGGGTTCGAGCCCCCGGGGGCCCACCACTCTTTCCCTTTTTTTCAATGACTCCTTGGGCACCTCGGACGCATCCGAGAGATCCAGTGCGCCAAATCGAGAACGATTTGGTTGGCTCCATCTTCGGCCGGCGACCATAGGAAACATCTTGTAACAAATTCGTCGATTTGAGAAATAGCGAGGAAACATTTGTAGGCGACCTTAGTTCTGGGAAGTACCGGGCTGGCACACGGCCCAATAACCAGCGCAGAGAGGGGATGGTCGTCATGAGAGCTATTTACTGTGGTCTTATTGGCCTCTTGATTCATTGTTTTTGCTTTGACTACTGCCTTGCGGCTACCCAATTGTCATTCGAGCCGCAGGTCACGATTTTGACATCACCGGAATCCAGGTCGGCCGATAAGGCAAGAATCATCCGGTTGACAAATGGCACCCTGGTGGCTGCCTGGCACGAAGGCATTGGCGCGCCGGATCGCGCCTGGACATTTGCCGGCGTCGCGCACGCCCCGCGCGATATTTTCGTGCGAGTCTCGGCGGATGATGGTGTCACCTGGAGCGACGCGGTCAACGTGTCCGGCACCGCCGAACTGACGGATGTCACGGTATTTTATGATCCGGCTGGCGATGGCGCAGGGCGGGTCAACTTTTATGGTGACTCGAGCAAGCCGACGGTCATGGCTGCTGGTAATCAACTCTTGATTACCTGGAACGACAGTTACTGCGGCCCCGGGCAGCATGGACCGGCCCGCTTTGCCGGACCGCTCGGCGAAATTGAAGTTCCGTACCGCTGCCTCTATGCGGCACGTGTGACGGTTGCTGCGGGCGGCGTCAATATCGTCGCGGTCGATCGAATTACTGATGCGTCGCGCGATGTCGCCAACCAGGTGGCGCGGGCGACAGGCGCCGGTTTTGCCTTGGCGTGGCAGGAAGACCCCAGGGGTCTGCAGCTTGGCGAGGCACGCGGCGATGGTGACGGCGGCAGCGGTGCCAGGGTCTCACCGGGAACGGAGATCTGGTATGCCTGGATGCCGAGGTCCAGGTTTGCCGATCCGGCCGGTACGTGGGGAGGACCCACGGCGATCAGCAACAACTACGACTTCACCGGTGGGGCAGCCATCGGCGGCGGCGCATCGAGACCGAACATGGCGCTCGCCGGCTCGCCACCCACGGCCATCCTCGTCTACGAGGAGGCCAAAGATGTGGGGCCGGCCGATCTCGGTAAGTACGTTCGTTTCCACGCATTTCCATTTAATCAGCCGGCGGCTGCCGAGCCTGGCGTAATTGTCAGCGATCCGTCGGAGAATTCACGCCGCGCCCGCATTGTTGCGATGTCCAAACCCGGCAGCGAGACCGGAGCGCGCATGCTGGTCATGTGGCGACAGGGACAGGGTATCCAGGGAGCACCGGCGGACTTCATGATGCGGGTCGGATCCGTTCCTTCTGGAGTCGACATTGCCGACGAGCCCACTGCCGGTTTTCGTATCACGGACCTGCGGCCGGCAGTCGTACCGGATGACCCGGCCAACAACGAACGCGGCATCAACCTGAGCAGCGTCAATCTCGATGACTCGACTGCCATGTATCCGGACGCCAACGCCAAGGCACAGCGTGCGGTGATGGATGGTGATTTCATCTATGCAGGGTTTACGCAAGACGCGCAGGCCACCGACGAGGTTAGTGAGTTCCAGTATTTCGTGCGCTGGTCGAACGACGGCGGCGTAACCTGGGCGACGCCATTACAGGTTTCGGCTGGCGTGCCCGGCTCCGAAAACGTGATCGAGCCACGTCTCATACGTACGCCCGGGACTGTCGATTCCGGTGATCCCCGGGACATTCACAATCCCGATATCTACGTCATAGCCTGGGGCACCGAGGTCGATCCGGGGAATGGGCAGGAACCTTATCGCGATGCGCTGTTTGTAACGCGCACGGTGGATCGGGGCCTGTCTATCGAGCGCGTCCAGGCATTGAGCATGACGCGCGCTGCGCCCGGAGAAACCGATGAGCAAATCCAGTTGCGCGTTAGCCCGGACGGCCAGGAACTGGCTGCTACCTGGGTGCGTTTCGATCAGGATGGATCGCGGATGGTTTTTGGCAAAGCCAGAGGCATCACGCCCACAGCAAATCTGTCGGTGTCGATGTCGGCATCGGCTCACACGCCTGACGTTGGCGACACAGTGCGAGTGACGCTCGAGGTGGGTAACTCCGGCCCGCAATCTGCGACCGAGTTGCAGCTCACAGCAACACCCGGTGCCGGTCTCGTGTTCACGCAGGCCACAACGACAGACGGTAGTTGCCAGTTGGACGTAACTCTCGATTGTGTGCTCGATGAACTGGCTCCCGGGACGGTCGCAAGCATCGAGCTGCAGTTGACGACAGAGTCACGGGGCAACTGGGCGATCACGTCGACCGTATCCGCATGGGAAGAGGAACCGGAGCCGGCCGATAACGTGGCCGAAATTTCGATCGATGCTGTACCGAACGCGGACCTTGCGGCTGCATTGACCAATGGCGCGACCAGGCTGCGCACAGGCGACAAATTTAGCGTTACGTACACGGGTCTGAATCACGGACCACAGCTGGCGACGAACGTTGTTGCCGTGTTCCGACTGCCGCCGTCCGTGCAAGTGTTCGGTGAGCATGGCTGCAATCTCGCCGGTAGCGAGCTTAGTTGTGACATGGCGAGCATCGATGTTGCAGGAACCTGGGTAAAGACGATCGACCTGCAAGCAGTACGCG
>Ga0224504_10000641_pt1 | contig 15573 bp, 12 predicted proteins | sample SF_Oct11_sed_USG_3_FD_170160 | JGI IMG/M metagenome (GOLD analysis project Ga0224504, IMG submission 170160) | Sediment microbial communities from San Francisco Bay, California, United States - SF_Oct11_sed_USGS_24 | ecosystem: Environmental > Aquatic > Marine > Sediment | place: USA... | reverse complement strand
CGCTGCTGCCGGATATCAGCATGCTGGTGAGCCGAGATTCACGTCTGCCGCCACTGGACTACGATTGCGAAACGTTTACTCCGCGACCGGGTGATGACCTTTGGGAGGTCTGGGGACGCTGCATTGACCGCTGCGATGCCGTGTGGGCGATTATGCCGGAGACAGACGCATTACTGGAACGGATTTCCCGGCTGACGCTGGCGCGCACGCGCCGCCTGATCGGCAGTCACCCGTCTGCGGTGTCGATCGCTGCCAGCAAGCTGCATACCGCCGGGACTTTGCAGCGAGCCGGTATTGATGTTGTACCGACCTACGCCATGGGCACCTGCATTCCTGTCAACAGCTCACGCTGGATTCTGAAGCCCGACGATGGTGTGGGTGGCGAGGGAGCACATATTTTTGAAAGTCATGAGGCCATGCTGCACGCCTTGCGCTACCGTGATCGCTATAGCGGTTATGTTGCACAGCCGGTACTGGAAGGCAAGGCAGCCAGTCTGTCGTTGTTGTGTCGTGACAGGTCGGCGACCCTGCTGACAGCCAATTGTCAGCAGGTGCGTGAAGCCGGTGGACGCTATGAACTTGAAGGAGTCCTGGTCAACGGTCTTGCCGATGCGCATCTGCGGTATGCAGGCCTGGCGCGCGCGATTGCCCGTGCAATACCCGGCTTGTGGGGCTATGCAGGCGTAGATATGGTGCTGACCGCCAATGGTCCCGTGGTGCTCGAGGTAAATCCACGACTGACGGTATCCTATGCCGGCTTGCGCAGTGCGCTGGGTGTCAACCCGGCAAAACTGATTCTTCGCATGTTGCAGAATGATGCCAGCTTGCCGTCCTGCACACCGCTCACCCGTGTGAGTGCCCGGGTGGTACCAGGAGTAGCCCTTGTTGCCTGACGACATTATTGGATGGGATGTGGGTGGAGCGCATCTCAAGGCGGCACACCTGAATGCGCAGGGTGACGTGCTGGAGGTTTTCCAGCTGCCGTGTCCACTGTGGCAAGGGGTCGATCAGCTGCGGGCCGCTATCAATGACATTCAACGCCGTTGGAGTACGCCACCCGATCGACATGCAGTGACCATGACTGGCGAGCTGGTTGACTTGTTCAGTACGCGCACAGAAGGTGTGCGCACTGTGATCGATGTCATGCAGGAACAACTCTGTCCTGCCACGATTGAACTGTTTGCCGCCGCGCGTGGTTTTGTGAAGCCGGATGCCAGTCATAATGCCGAGAGCCTGATCGCCTCGAGTAACTGGCTGGCCAGCGCGTCATTCCTGGCGCACCAGCTGCCGCAGGCATTGTTCGTCGATGTTGGCAGTACCACAACAGACATTGTGGCCGTCAGTGAAGGCAAGGTACATGCACATGGTGAGAATGATCATGACCGCATGTGTCAGAGTGAACTGGTGTACAGCGGGGTGGTGCGTACCCCCTTGATGGCACTGACGCGGCGGGTGCCTTTTGACGGTGCCTGGGTACCGCTGATGGCGGAACACTTTGCGGTCAGTGCCGATATCTACCGCCTGACCGGCGAGTTGCCTGAGCACGCTGACCAGCATCCCGCTGCAGACAATGGCCCGAAGACAAAACAGGGCAGCGCCCGCCGGTTGGCACGCATGCTGGGCCTGGACCTGGAAGAGGCAAGCCCGCAAGGCTGGCAACAACTGGCAGGTTATTTCTCCGAACAGCAGCTACAGAGCCTGCTGGCTGCTGTTGATCATGTGCTGTCACGGGCCAGGCTGGATGCTGATGCGCCACTGGTCGGTGCCGGGGTCGGCCGTTTCCTGGTAAAGCGCCTGGCAGATCGCGCCGGACGTCCTTATGTCGACCTGCTTTCCCTGTTCAGCTCAGGGCGGCTCGCCGTCGGTGATCCGGCGGACTGTGCCCCGGCGGTTGCCGTCGCCTGGCTGGCGAGGTGTGCCTGATGGTCCGGCCAATGCTGACTGAAATACCCTACCACAGCGACAGTGCTGCCCTGTTCGATACGGTTGCTGACCGGCCCTGGGCCGTGTTCCTGGATAGCGGACGGCCGTTTGTTGAGCAGGGACGCTACGATATTATCAGTGCCGACCCGATGCTGGCCGTTACGACCCGGGGACCCTTGACCGAAGTACACGAACATTCAGGGGTGACGGTGTCTGGCGAGGATCCTTTTGCAGTATTGCGACGCTGCCTTGGTGAGCCCGGCAAACGTGTCAACGATTTGCCCTTCAGCGGCGGTGCGATGGGTTACTTTTCCTACGATCTGGGGCGTCGTCTTGAACGCCTTCCGGAGCAGGCCGAGGACGCCGAACAGATTCCCGAGATGGCCGTCGGTGTTTACGACTGGGCACTGGTGGTGGATCATCATGAACGTCGCAGTTACCTGGTTTCGCAGGGCCGCGACAGCCGCACTGCAATTCACTGGCCGGATTTGTTGTCACGATTCCGGAACGTCCATGCTGAACGTCAGCGGCCGACATTCCGTGTCACCGGGGTGCCGCAGTCAAACATGAGCTTCGAACAGTATGCCGCTGCCTTTCAGCGTATCAAGCGCTATATCTCAGCAGGTGATTGTTACCAGGTAAACCTGGCGCAGCGCTTTGATACCTGCGTTGAGGGCTCCTTGTGGCAGGCCTACCGCATGCTCCGGAAGCTGAATCCGGCGCCTTTTTCGGGCTACATGAATACGCCATTTTGCCAGCTGTTGAGTTGTTCGCCAGAGCGTTTTCTCCAGGTCGACGAAGGCCGGGTGGAAACCAGGCCCATCAAGGGCACGCGCCCGCGTTCAACCCGTCCCGGGGAGGATCTGCAGCTGGCAGAGGAACTGAAACACAGTAAAAAGGACCAGGCCGAGAACGTCATGATTGTCGACCTGCTGCGCAATGATCTGGGCAAGGTCTGTGTGCCGGGATCGATTCAGGTTCCTGAACTGTTTGCAATCGAAAGTTTTGCCACGGTACATCACCTGGTGAGTACCGTGACCGGAGAACTGGCTGCCGGCAACGACAGCCTGGATCTGTTGCGTGCGTGTTTCCCGGGTGGCTCTATTACCGGCGCGCCGAAATTGCGCGCCATGGAAATTATTGAAGAACTGGAACCGCAGCGGCGCGGCGTGTACTGCGGTTCCATTGCTTACGCCGGTTTCGATGGCGCGATGGATAGCAGTGTTGCAATTCGTACCCTGGTGCATTCGAACGGCAGCCTGAGGTTCTGGGCTGGCGGGGGGATTGTTGCAGATTCCGAACTGGAAGCGGAGTACCAGGAAACCTTCGATAAGGTCGCTGCTATATTAAAATTGCTGGATCAGATGAGGATGGATTATGTGGGTTGTGAAGGTAGGCGGCAGTCTGGCAGCGGCTGAGGCATTGCCGTTCTGGCTGGATATGCTCAGCTGCTATGGTAATGGCAAGGTCGTCATCGTACCCGGCGGCGGGCCGTTCTCGGAGCTGGTGCATGAATCACAGTCGTACTGGAAATTCGATGATTCCAGTGCACACTATATGGCATTGCTTGCCATGACCCAGTTCGGGTTGATGTTGTCCGGCATGCAGCCCAGCCTGGTGCCAGTCGAAAGCAAGCAGGACATTGTCAAGGTGCTGGCCAACAGCGGTGTGCCGATCTGGCTGCCGACAGACATGGTAACCAGTGATAATAGCATCGAGCATTCCTGGGATGTGACGTCTGATAGTCTGGCCGCCTGGCTGGCCACGCGTCTTGGTGCCAGTCGTCTGTTGCTGGTGAAATCAGTAGAGACCGATAATTCCATGCCGGTACAGGAACTGGTGCACCAGGGTGTTGTTGATGCCAGTTTTCCGGACTATGTAGAGCAAGGGACATTCTCTGTCAGCTTGATGTCACACAAGGACTATGACCAGGTTCCGCAGATGCTGGCATATGAAAAGCTCGGGTAAAGCTGGCTGGACCTGCGTATTACAGCAGTGTTTCTGCCGTGCAACACCTGATACGAGGCTGTCGTTCAGGCAACGCTTCGGGTACGTTTGTCGAGAGTGATGTCGAAAGCTTCGCGTACACGCGCCAGTGCCTTGCTGGATAATTGCCCGGTACGTTTACTGTTTGCACAGAGCGCCCCGCGAAACCCCAGGTAGTCCGGATGCAGCCGTAGCAGCGTTGCGATATTCGCGACTGTCAATGAACCCGCAAGACCACTCAACAGCCCCAGGCCACGTGCCTGCCGGACAAAGGCAGACAGATACGCCGGCTCACCAAGGCTGCACAGGTTGCCGGCGGACTTGTCCGCAGTATCCAGCATAACGCCGAGACAGCCGCTCTCTGCCAGTTGATTTAGCAGCTGCAAGGCTGGCCGGTGTTCGGCAAACAGTACGGCAACAATCTGAACACCCTGTGCTGCGTTCTCTGACAGTGCCTGCAGACACTGTGGATGTTGTTCCAGCTGCGGCAGTCCGACCTTGACGATGTCGACACCCGTGTCCGCCGTAGTGCTGATAGCCCGGGACAGTGTTTCCACAACCATGGGCAGGTCACCAATAGTTGCGCTCACCGGGCGTTGCCCTGCAACCTGTTTGACGATTTCCTGCTGAACGAGAGTTGTGACTGCGCCCAGCGCACCATTGGCTGGTTCCTTCAGATCAATGATGTCGGCTCCACCGGCAAGCGCCAGTTCAGTCTCCCGGGTGTTGCTGACACTGGCGAGAAGTCGGGTCATGCAAGACGTTCCTTGCGTTGTTCGGCGTAGAAGCCGGTGATGCGTTGCAACAGCCAGTCCCAGGCGAGCTGTTCGTGTGGCCCGGCAGTTTTCTCAATGGCGATGGTCAGGTAGTCGATTTCAGCCCTGATTTTCTCCTGCGGCAGCATCTGCAGGCGGCTAACCAGAACGGCGGCTTCAATGACGGCTGACTGGGCGCGGTTGAAGCCCTGGAAGGGTGCATGGGTTGCTTTATGTACCGCGCAAAATAACAGCTCGGGGCGTTGCTCGTCGTCCTTGATGTCTACGAGTTCCAGTTCCACATGGCTGAGGCAGTCTTGCAGGCGCTGGCCGTTGATCCTGTCAGCAGCACACAGTGGCCAGTCCCAGCGCCCGGTGAGGCAGCCGGCGAAAACCCTGACGTCATCGGTGTAGTTGATAATGGCGCTGCCCTCACGGCGCATGTTGTCGAGTGAGCGCGACGGCTTGAAGGGTGCCAGCAAAAACAATTCCTCCTGTCTGCGCAGACCCATAGGGGCAATGTGCGTGTTTCCATCCGCACTGCGGGTAGTAACAATCGTTTCCATGATCATGATCCGGTACCTGTCTTGCCAAGGGTGCTGCCTGGTGTGGCCGGGCAGATGAGGTCCTCTTCCACTTTGTCGCAGGCGCAACCCCAGTCAAGCTCCCGGTCCTGGACGTGGCGTTTGCCCAGTTGCCAGGCGATCTGTGCGCGCGCCAGTTCGGTGCCCATGTAAAAAGCGTGACCGGTATCGCCCTTGAAGTCGAGTTTCGGGAACAGTGCAAAGGGGTCGGTGCCGGTCTGCATTCCGTCACGATTGTATACATGAATGCCGGCATCGCTGACCTGCACGCGATAGCTGGGATCACGTACGGCCGCTGCGGTTTCCTCGATCTCGGCTTTGCTGTAGGGGAATGGGCGGCGCTCATGCATGCCCAGCAGGCGGTTGTCCAGGTTGCGTGGCAGGCTGTTGAGTTCACGGGCCAGGTACATGGTGCGCCGTGCCACATCTGCTTCGCTGATGGCGCGGCGTGCGTGCGGGCTGACCTGTGTCGATAGAATGTGGGTAATACCCAGTTCACTGGCGATACCGATTAGCAGGGTGTTAATACCGTTGGTATCCGCATCGGTGAGTTCCGTGACATTACCGACACCCATGAGTATTTCTGCATCCGGACGTTGCTGGCGCAGCTGATGGTAGCGGCACAAGGACTCGGTGAAGCCAAACAGCATGGGGTCGAGGATCGGGTCTGCCAGGTAACGGTGGCCTTTCTTGTCGAGCGTTTCCATGGCCTGCAGCAGGCTGTCTATATCACCGGGCTGTGCAGGGATAACAACCGGAGTCGCCGCCACTTCGTCCGCGATCCACAAAGTGTCTTGCCGCAGGCTTAACAGGTAGTTGGCGCCGGCCTTGCCGCCGGTCAGCAGTTCGTGGCTGTCGACCGAGTCAACGCTGACCCGGAAGCTTTCGGCACGCAGCGCCTGCACGGTTTCGGCCAGGTGCGGGAAGGGCGTGTTCGGCAGGCAGCCTATATCGATGACATCGGCGCCCTGCTCACGATAGCCCCGGGCGCGTTGCAGGATGGTGGCAATATCCAGGTCGGGCGCGTCGACTATTTCAGCAAATATCTGGATATCGTAGCGGCTGAGATCGGGCTGCTTTTCACGACGGCCAAAAAATTGCGGCAGATCCCTGAGTTCATCGGGTCCGCGTTCGACCGCTATGCCATAGTGCCGGCTGAGTGCGTCGAGGTCGCCGCGGCAGCGGCCAGGGACAATGACACGGTCGATACCTTCCGGCATATCCAGCCGGCGACGGATCATGTCAGCCGTCATCAGGCCGGCCACATTAACACCGAGTTGCTGAACAACTGGCTCAAAAGCCAGCGGCTGCATCGCCTCCAGTACCCGGTGCAGGTTTTTCTCGGCGAGTTTTCCGGTCAGGAACAGGCGGCGTTCGGGCATGGTATTCGAACCTCGACGGCATCGCGCAGTTGCGCCATGTCGGAAACGACACGGGTGGCTTCGAACTGGCGCAGGCGTTCGACGTTTTCCAGGTCTATGCTGCGCGGGTAGACTTTGACGATACTGCGTGGTGCTTCGCTCTCCAGTTCAGGCTCGGTGTCGCAGGCAAACACAATGCTGGGCACGCCGCACTTGCCGGCCTGGGCAAAAATATTGGTTACCAGAGTGTCGGAGATGCCATACACGCATTTGGCAACGGTATTCGAGGTTGCCGGTGCAATCACCACGGTGTGATAGTTGCCACTGTAGAAAAGACCCACGGGTACGCTGCTCGCCGTGGTGTCACGGAACACGCGCCTGTGCTGGCGCAGCGTGTCGAGGTCGTAGCCATACATAGTGAGGATTTCTGCGGCAGCGGCGCTGAGAAACAGGTCGACACCCTGCAACTCGTCGAGCAGTTCCAGGCACTCTCGCAGGTAATGCCCCGAGCCGGTCAGCGCCCAGGCGATTCGTTGTGAATCGGTATTATTTGTCATGTTTCAGCATCCTGCGGCATACACCCCACTGGCGGTCAGCTTCTTCCACGGCGATTTCCAGTTCACTGATATTGGTGGCTGCAGCATGCTGCCGCAGCTTTTCCAGCAGCCGTTCGCTGATATACCAGGCCAGCATTTCTGCCGTGGTGTTGCTGACCGGCAGCAGGTAACAGTTGTCTTCGGGCAGCATGAACTTCTTGTCGTAGCTGCTGACATGCACCATGTTGTCGTGCTGCACGATGTTGACAACGACGCTATTGGCCGGCAACAGTACCTTGTCATTGAGTCCGGCGCAGATGCCGGTTGCCAGGCGGGTCAAAAGCACAAAGTCGACTACCAGGTCATCAGCGTCATTATCACCGCGCGCGTCGATGCGTGCATGGAAGTTGTGTCCATGCAGGTTTTCGCAGCTGTTGTCGAAGGTGATGAAGTGCGCCGCATTAAAATGCAGTTCACCGGGATCGACGCTGACGGCAAAGGTGGGTGACGGTATTGTCACGAACGGGTCTCCATTGATTGTTGTTATTGAACAGGATTGCAAGTCTCATACCACAGACATGCCCCTGTAAGGTATTGAAAATAGCAGGCACTGCAACATAGTGTCCCGTTAATGGAACACTGTGTTGCAGTGCTTGTGGGGCATGTCCCGAAAGCCTAGCGCGGTCGGACGATGTTGCAGCAGTTCATCTTTCGATACAGGGTATTGCGACTCAGCATCAGACTTTTAGCTGCATTGGAAATATTCCAGCGGTGCCGTTCCAGTTCATGCAGCAGGGCATTTCGCTCTGCATTGCGCAGCGGGTCTTTAGGGGTTTCATCTGTGCTTACGGGCTGTTCGGTGTGGCCGTCAGTACTGCCGCATGCCTCACGCAGCAGGTCATCGACCAGATCGTCAACCGTTATGCGATCAGTTTCAGACAGTGCGATCATGGTGCGAAGTACGTTGCGTATCTGGCGGATATTTCCGGGCCAGTAATAATTGCAGAGACGTTCGGTTACCTCTTTGCTGACCTGCAGGGAGCGGCCATCGTTGCGGCCTTCGATCTCGATCAGGTGCTTGATAAGGTTATAGCGGTCTGCGCGATCTCTTAATGCTGGAAGCGTGACCTTTACCCCCTGCAGGCGATAATACAGGTCTTCACGGAAGTTACCGTCCAGTACCATCCTGGGCAAGTCGCGGTGTGTGGCACTGATAACGCGCAGGTTGACAGACACCGGTGTATGGCCACCCAGTGGCACGACTTCTTTCTCTTCAAGTACGCGCAGTAAACGCGCCTGTAGCGACAGCGGCATATCACCGATTTCATCCAGGAACAGGGTGCCGCCATTGGCCTGCACGATTTTACCCGGACTGCCATGACGGCTGGCGCCGGTAAAGGCACCCGCCTTGTAGCCAAACAGTTCGCTTTCAATCAATGATTCGGGGATGGAGGCACAGTTGATGGCGACAAAGGGTTTTTCACCTCGCTCACTGCTGAGGTGCATGGCCTTGGCAAACACGCCTTTACCGGTGCCGCTTTCTCCATTGAGTAGGATGGGGATATCACGGTCAAGCACCCGGCGTGCTATGCGGATGTTCTGTGCCATCTGCGGGTCACCGAATTCCAGGGGGTCCTGTGTGTTCGGTGCGTATGCCTTTGAATCCGCTGACGCCGTACATTTTACAGGCACTGAGCTGCTGTGTTTATCAAGTGATTCTGATTCGGGAATCTGCACAATGGCGAAGAAGCGCCTTGAATTCTTGCTTTCATGGATGGGTACTGCGCGCAGCGAACCGTATACAGAGTGGCGCAGCAGTGTTTGCAGCGGGCTGTCGAACAGCTCGTCGATTTTGTGAGTGCGCAGCTCTTCGCTGGACTTGAAATCCAGCTGGAACAAGGCACTGGGGCTTGCTGCCAGCACGGTACCGTCGCTCTGGAAGGCAATCAGGCCTTCGCCGAGAGTATTTACGAATTCCGGCCTGCTGTGAAAACGCATGATGAAATGGTTCTTGAACATGCACAGGAATACGCGATTCTCGATAATTTTGGCAGACATTTTGACCAGCGCCATGGTGTGCTGCTGGGCGTTGGTGCTTTCACTGGAAGCATCCAGTACGGCAATGACCTTGTTGTTGGGGTCAAAAATAGGTGCTGCGGTACAAGTCAGTGACAGACTGCTGGAGAAGAAGTGTTCATCCTGATGAACAATAACCGGCTGTTGTTCAGCCAAACAGGTGCCCATACCGTTGGTGCCCTGATGCTTTTCGGTCCACACTGCGCCCTCGGTCAGTCCCTGTTTTGCCGCTTCCTCATCAAAGTCCGGGTCACCGATGTAATTAAGGATCATGCCGGCATTATCGGTAAGCAGTATGGAATGGCCGGAACCGGAAACCTGCTGGTAAAGACTGGCCATTTCGACGCGTGCGATGATAAGCAGGCTGCTGAGTTGTTGTTTGCGTTCCTGCAACACCTGGTCTTCAACAAAGTAGGGCTGGTGCTCGTTGTCCGGGTCCAGTCCATGATCGTTGACACAGCGCTGCCAGGAATTGAATATCTTGGCGTCAACGGACGGTTTCGTTTTTTCGTCGGAAATGACCGAGAACACATGCTCACGGTGTTGGGCAATTGCTTTAGTAAGTTCCATAAAAATGTACCTTTAATCCGGTTTTAGCGTCCGCTGCAGATTTTGTGTAGATGGTCCGACCAGGTGGTTCTTTCGTGCCAGTGTTTTCTCGATTGTCATACGACTGAAACGTTGTGTATTTCATGTGACACAGTGTGGAACAGCGTGTACCGGGAAAACATACGTATTACTACTAAAATTACTGCAACTCCGTTACCTGTAGCATGCGTCGTTGAATTGGTTGTATATCCACTAAAATCAATAATATAAGAGCGTTTATCAGGGGTCGCACTTTGTCATTCGGGTGTATCGATAGAGTTGCGTCTGTGTGTCTGTCTACAAGCTTGCCCGGGCTTTGTGATTGGCATGGATTCTGCTCCGTGGCTATTATGGTTTGTAGATGCAGCCGCGCGCGCGAGTGCCAGCTGCTGTGGCATGCTAGAGTACACTCAAGACTGGAGTCACTCTAAAACGTGATCAGTCTCAGCTAACTGTGCGAAAAAGCAGCTGTTGTAGCGAGAACACCGGCAAGGTACACGATATGTTTCCATCAGATAGCACGAAAAAACAAAAACGGGGTTACCCACAGGAACTGGGCTCCATCCTGGAGCGGGTACAGGAAATCACCCGGGACGTTGTGGCGCCCAATGCCCAGTCTGTTGACCAGAATGCCAGCTGGCCGGAAGCGGGTATCCGTGCATTGCAGCAGGCGGGGCTTGGTGGCCTGACGGTGCCTGAGATGCTGGGCGGGCTTGGGCAAGGATCGTTTGCGCTTACGCAAGTGTGTGAAATTCTCGGTCAGGAATGTGCCTCGACGGCGATGTGTTTCGGTATGCATTGCGTTGGTTCTGCGGTGCTTTCCGCCAAGGCTACCCCGGACCAGCATGAACGTTACCTGCTGCCGATTATCGAAGGCAAGCATCTGACGACGCTATCGCTGAGTGAGGTCGGTACCGGTTCCCACTTCTACGTGCCGCACACGCAGCTTGAAGCGGTGTCTTCAGATATGTACCAGGTGAACGGTGGCAAGACCTTTGTTACCAATGGCGGTTATGCAGACTCGTACGTGATATCCACGGTCGCGGCTGATCCGGATGCACCGGTGGGGCAATTTTCCTGCATTGTGGTGAGCAATGATGCGAAAGGCCTGAGCTGGGGTGAGCCCTGGAATGGTCTGGGTATGCGCGGTAACTCGTCGTGCGCCCTGGAGCTGGATAATGTGATGGTGCCCCGGAGTGACCTGCTGGGCGAAGAGGGTGACCAGATCTGGTACGTATTCCAGGTGGTAGCGCCGTACTTCCTGATGGCGATGTCGGGTGCCTACATGGGCATTGCCAGTGCCGCGCTGGAAATTGCGCGCAATCATCTCATCAAGCGCCACTATTCAGACAGTGGTTCGAGCCTGGCCCGGGTTCAGGTGCTGCAGCACCGGCTGGGTACCTTGTGGGCGATGCTGGAGCGCACCCGCCGGCTGACTTATCACGCTGCTGCCAGTTTTGACGCCGGTGACCCTGATGCCTTGCCGGCGGTGTTCGCCACCAAGGCCGAGGTTGCCGAATGTGCCGTAAACATGGTCAATGAAGTGATGACCCTGACGGGTGGTATGGCCTATCGGCAAGGCTCCAGGTTACACCAGTTGTTGCGTGACGCGCGCGCCGCCCATGTGATGGCACCGACCACGGATTTGTTGCGTATATGGACCGGACGTACGCTGTTGGGGTTACCGATACTGGGAGACTGAGATGGCAATCGAGAAACTCTTGCCCCGATCCGGTTCCGCTGTGATAACAGATCAAGAGGGTACGGAATCCGTCGGCAATGTCATTTTGCTGAGTGTCGGTCCCGGGGTGAGCGAGCTGCTGACCGTTGCGGACATGGAGCAGCTGTGTTTTCACGAAATGACCAGTGCCAACCAGATGTTCTATGAACTGCAATTGCTCAAGAGCGCGACCGATGCCCTGGTGCTGGGTGTACAGCTAAAGGAACCGGTGCGTATTGCCCAGCGCATTAATTCCATGGGCAAGGATATCCCGATAGTAATTCTGACTGAGCCGGAACGCCACGAACATCTCAAGCAAGCCCTGAAGTTTGCGCCTTTCGTCAGTAATGACGTGATGCCCTGGTCGACGGGGGAACTGGAGGAACTGCCCGCTGCACTGCTGGAGACCGTCAGGCGAACGAAGACGCGTCGTAGCTACCGCGGTTCCGTTGCCGCGGCGCAGAAACGTCTGGTTGAGGTGCGCCGCGAACAGCCACAGATAGCACGTTACTTCGATAGTTTGCTCGAACATGTGCCGATCGGTGTGCTCAATGTCGATATTCAGGGTGCGGTGCTGGGTCTTAACTGGCGTGCCGGCCAGATACTCAATATTACCGAACGTGAGGCACTGGGGACGTCACTGGCTGATTTCTTTCCAGCCGCGGAACGGCAGGTATTGAAAGATACCATTGCGCAGTGCGTGGCACCGGCGCGCCAGCGTTCCCCGGAAGTGTTTGATATCAGCAAAGTCGTTGGCACGGTGCGTTTTGTCGAGTTGGTGGTTTCTTCGATGGTGGACCGGTCCGGGCGACTGGGTGCGACTGTAATGCTCCAGGATGTTACCGCCAAGGTGCGTGCCGACCAGGACCGCAGCAAGGCAGAAGAGGCGTTGCGCACTAGCGAACAGCGCTACCGTGAACTGGTGCAGGCCATGAGTGAAGCGCTGGCGCTGACCGATGACCAGCACCGTATTACTTTTGTGAATGACAGTTTCTGCCGCATGTTCGGTTACACGAGTGATGAAGTTGCCAACAAACACCTGCTGGACTTTGTGCACGACGATTACAGGGAAGCTATTCATAAATGCATGTCGAACCCTCAAAAGGCCGGTGAAGTAGCGCGTTATGAAACTGCCTGGCTAACCAAGAGTGGTAACAAGATTTATACTTTGACCTCACCGAAACAGATCATCGATCCCGAAAAGGGATATCTCGGTTGCCTGGGTGTATTCACCGATATCACGGAACGTAAAAAGATTGAGGGACGCGAAAGAAAACACATGATGGAACTGGCACACGTGTCGAGGGTAACCACCATGGGAGAAATGAGCAGCCAGATTGCACACGAACTGGCCCAGCCGTTGACGGCTATCGCGGGACTCAGCACAGGCTGCATCAAAATGCTGAAGTCAAATACCGGTGATCGCGACGAAATCCTCGGCTCGTTGACCGATATCAGAGAGCAGGCCAGCCGCGCACGGGAGATCATAGTGCGATTGCGCGATTTCGTGCGCAACGATGAAATGCAACACATACGTATCGAACTGAACGAACTGGTGCGCACCGTTGTGCACCTGGTGGAGGTAGAATCACGCTGGCACAGCCTGCCTGTCAAGCTGGAGCTGTGCGAGTCGCTACCCGCTACTGTTGGTGATCGCATTCTTGTTGAACAGGTGATGCTGAACCTGGTACACAATGCTATCGAAGCGCTGCAGGAGACAGAGCAACACAAGCGCAAGCTGACGATTCGCACATCGATGACAGAGGCGCGCATGTTACAGTGCGAGGTTGTCGATTGCGGGCCCGGGATAAGTGACCAGGACCTTGAGCAAATATTCCAGCCGTTCTTTACAACAAAACCGGCGGGCATGGGCATGGGGCTGGCGATTACACGTTCCATTGTCGAGGCGCATGGCGGTCAACTTTCGGCCTGGCGCAATGAACAGGATGGGGCAACTTTCCGTTTCAGCCTGCCGGCAGTAAATAACTAGGCATACCAAATGGATACCGGGCAGACAGTCTATATAGTTGACGACGAAGAGCCGGTACGCAAAGCGCTGCGTTTTCTCACCAAGTCGGTTGGTCTGAAATCGGAAAGCTTTGAAACCGCCGCGGCATTACTGGATGCGCTGGAGCGCCTTGGGCCTGGCTGTCTGCTGCTGGATGTCTGTATGCCGGACATGGGTGGTCTGGAGCTGCAGCTGGCGTTGCGCGAGAGAAAGGTGGAGATCCCGGTAATCATCGTTACCGGGCATGCCGATATAGCGATCGCAGTGCAAGCCATGAAGAATGGCGCCAGTGATTTTGTAGAAAAACCTATTGACAGCGAGGATCTGCTGGAGCGAATACAGCAGTGCCTGAGTAATGAAGCCCGCAGCCGTTGTAACGTTGAATCACGAAAACAGGCAGTTGAGCGTCTCGCCAGTTTGTCGCGCAGGGAGCGTCAGGTTATGGAAGGTCTGGTGGCCGGCAAGCGCAACAAGCAGATTGCCGACGAGCTGTTCATAAGCTTTCGTACCGTAGAGCTGCACCGTGCCAGTATCAAGGTGAAGCTGAAGGCGAAATCGCTGTCGGATATCGTGCGCATTGCTTTACTTGCCGAAAACCTGGACCAGTAAATCACACTCCCGGTTACCACCTGTACAGCGCTGTAAATGCCAGTGGGCAGCTAGCGGCTGTTGTTTGCTGTTAGCGCCGTTATTCATATTCCCGGTTGTCGCCGGAATCTACCGATCCAGTTCACGTATTAATACGTATTAATACGTATTAATACGTATTTACGTTTAGGTATGTCGACTGGTTAAGTAAATCCGTCGGCAGAGCAGACAGCGGCAATACGCAATAAGTACCTCTATTACACAGCTGCTGTTGTCATCCGCTGTTTTCTGCATATGAAAATCACGTGGTATCCCGTATTTACGATTTATTGCCTAGCGTATAAGTTTGATTACGGATTCGTTATTTACAGGCGGGGGAAATAACTGATTGCTGTGCAGGTGAAGAAAGTTGCAAAACGGAATATCGCCATGTGGCGGGTAAACAATTGAGATTTAACGAGTTGGAGGTGACATAGATGAAGAAACTGATGATAAATGCCAGGTACTGGTTTGCACCGATACTTATTATCGTTGCGATGCTGGGCGTACTGGCTGGTGGCATGTTCTCGTGGGTCGGATTGCTGTTGCTGGGCGTTGGTGTCGTTATAGATACCCTGATGCGTTTTCAGTCATCAGGCGCCGGAAGTGACAAGAACGGTGAAACCATGGGAATTGCCTGGCTGCAGAACGCTGTGATGTATTCAATGCTGGGTGTTTTCGTACTGCTGCAGTTGGCGATTGCATGGCGAATCTACCAGTACACTAGCGGTGTCCCGCTGAGTGCCGGCTTTGATCACATGCTGTTTGGCATCCTGCCCTATCAAAACGGCATTACCGGTCTGAACCTCGTAGGCGCGGCCATATCATCCGGTATCTTTGCCGGTATTGGTATTATCTACGGTCACGAACTTAGCCATACCAAGGGTTTCACCTTCGTTATTTCACGCCTGATGATGGGACTGAGTGGTAAATCACACTTCAGTTATGCACATGTCTATAACCACCATCTGGAACTGGCTCACGAGGATGATCCTGCAACCTCTCCGCGTGGACGCAGTCTGTGGCGCCACTATCCGCTGGCTGGTATCGGGCAGTCCCGCTTCCTCTACCGGATGGAGAAACAACGCCTTGAACGCATGAATAAGCCTTTCATCACCTGGGAGAATCGCTGGTTGCGTGGCTACGCCATGAGCTTGCCGACGCTGTTCCTGTTCTGGTTTGCAGGCGGCTGGGTTGGTCTTGGTTGCCTTGCCATCATCTGGTTCATTTCGAACTTTGAACTGGAAGCACTCAACTACATGGAGCACTACGGTCTGATACGTGAAAAAGGCCAGCCAATTGACTACCGTCACTCATGGGATAACTCGACGGCCTTCACCAGCTGGTTCTTCATCGAAATCGGTCGACAGGCTGATCATCACGACCGTGGGGAAACCCACTTCTGGGAG
>Ga0224504_10000640_pt1 | contig 15593 bp, 15 predicted proteins | sample SF_Oct11_sed_USG_3_FD_170160 | JGI IMG/M metagenome (GOLD analysis project Ga0224504, IMG submission 170160) | Sediment microbial communities from San Francisco Bay, California, United States - SF_Oct11_sed_USGS_24 | ecosystem: Environmental > Aquatic > Marine > Sediment | place: USA... | reverse complement strand
CGAGCCCTATGCGACACAGCACATTGATGTGATGATCGCGATGATCGAAAAGCTCATCGCCGGTGGGTTCGCCTACGAGGCCGAAGGCCATGTGCTGTTTGATGTCGGTGCGCACAAGAAATACGGTGAATTGTCGAAGCGAGACCTCAGGGAAATGATCGCGGGTTCGCGTGTCGAGGTGGCGCCGTACAAAAAGGCCGCGCAGGACTTCGTGCTGTGGAAGCCGTCGGATGCCGAACAGCCGGGCTGGGATTCACCGTGGGGCCGGGGGCGCCCGGGCTGGCATATCGAGTGCTCGGCCATGGCAGAGAAGCACCTCGGCGAGACCATCGATATTCATGCGGGCGGCATGGACCTCGTGTTCCCGCATCATGAAAACGAGTGCGCTCAATCGAGCTGCGCGCACGGCGGTGCGCCGTTTGCGCGCTACTGGCTGCACAATGGTTTCCTGTCCATTGATGAAACCAAGATGTCGAAATCGCTGGGCAACGTCTTGCTGGTCCATGACCTGATCAAGACGATACCGGGCGAAGTCATTCGCCTGGCTCTCCTGGGCGCCCACTACCGGCAGCCGCTCGACTGGTCGGCCGAGACGCTGTCGTCGGCGCGCCGCATGCTGGATCGCCTTTACGGTGCCGTGCGCGGTATCGAAGTTTCCGATGAGGTGCGGGCCGCGGCCGAGGTGCCTGCCGCACTGGTGGAGGCGCTCGAGGACGATATCAATACTCCCAAGGCTTTGGCGGAGTTCTTCGCGCTGGCCCGTGCTCTGAACAAGTCAAATGATCCCGTCGAAATGGAAACGCTGGCGGCTCAGATGTATGCCGCGGGCGATCTGATGGGCCTGCTCTGCAGCGATCCCGAGGCCTGGTTCGCTGGTCATGTGGAGGGCGACATGCCGGCAGATGAAATCGAATCATTGATTGCAAAACGGAATGAGGCGCGCGCAGCGAAAGATTTCCAGGCAGCAGACGCGATTCGCGACCAACTTGCCGAGGCCGGTATCATGATCGAAGACGGCGCAGGTGGCACGACCTGGCGCCGCAATGGGTGACCTGATGGCGAGTGAAGTTCAGGCTGCGCAGCAAGAGATTATCGAGGAGTTCAGCCTGTTCGAGGACTGGATGGACCGCTATCAGTACATCATTGATCTCGGTCGTCGGCTTCCCGAGTTTCCCGATGAGCTACGAACCGAAGAAAATCGCATTCGCGGCTGCCAGTCGCAGGTGTGGTTTGTTGCTGAGCGCAGGGACGGCCGCCTCTATTTCAGGGCAATCAGTGACGCTGCAATCGTCTCGGGCCTGATAGCGCTTTTGCTGCGGCTCTACAATGGTCGTGATCCGCAGGATATCCTCGATTCGCCGCCCGACTTTGTCACTGCATTGCAGCTCGAAAGCCATCTCAGCCCAACGCGCAGCAACGGGCTTGGTTCCATGTTGAAAGCGATACGCGGGTATGCCGCGGAGGCTCTAGAGGCAGCCTGATGCCGAGTGCCGTCAGCCGGGCGCTGGCCAAACCGCTGATCTGGCTCGTACGTTTCTATCGCCTGGCAATATCGCCCTGGCTGGGTATGAATTGTCGCTACCAGCCAACCTGTTCCAATTACGCCATCGAGGCGTTGCAGCTTCACGGGGTCATCAAGGGTAGCTGGCTCGCTGCGAAACGTATTGGCAGCTGCCACCCCTGGGGTGGGTCGGGTTACGACCCGGTACCGGGTACCGAAGAGGAAGGCAATGAAGCCGAGTGACATCGGCCGCGCGATCGCATATCCGCTGACAGCACCAGCCGTGCTGGTGCCTCTCGTGGTTTTCTGGCTACTTATTTCATTTGCGACATGGGGTGGCGTACTCGGGTTGTTCCTCTTGTTCCTGGTGATTCCTGCCGTCTTTCGCTTTCAGATGATCGTTCTCGAGGCGCGAGCTCGCGGGGTCGAACCAGCGACGCCTGGTGTCGAGTTCTTCAACTGGTTTGGCCATGCCTGGTCGCTGTTTCCTGTTCCGATATCGATTCTGCTCGTCTGGGCGATTCTCGAGTCGGCGGAAAATTTCGGCCTGGCCGCAGCCGGAGGCACAGCTTTCCTGGCATCGGTGTTCTTTCCGGCTTCGCTTGCTGTGCTTGCGATCACGCACTCGCCACTGCAAAGCTTAAACCCGGTGGCGATAGCCCGCCTCCTCGGCCGCTGCGGCAGCACGTTATGGGTTGCAACGGCTTTCCTGTTTATCTCCTGTTGGCTTATGTACCTCAGTGAGCTGATGCCCGCGATGCTTGCAGGTTTCGTGCAGTTGCTGCTCTCGTTTTCATTCTTCTCCCTCGTTGGTAGCCTGCTAGAGCCATTTGGAATTGTCGACGAGGTCTATATTCCTGATGCACTGGAGAAAAGCACCGACGAGCTGCGGAGTGACGTCGAGAAAAATCGTACAGACGTGTTGACACATGCCTACGGTTTCATCAGCCGCGACAATCGGGAAGGAGGTATCCGTCATGTCGTGGCTGAAATTGCCAAGGAAAGTGATCCCGCTGCGGCATGGGCATGGTATTTCGACCGCATGCTGGGCTGGGAGAACCAGCAGCACGCACTGTTTTTCGCCCAGCATTATGTGCACGATGCGCTCCGCCACGGAGAGGACATCACGGCACTCAAGGTCATTATGCGCAGCAGGTTGGTCCGTGCAGACTTCAAGCCCTTTCCGGAGGATCGGCCGGCCGCCGTTGCGGCGGCTGAGCACCATCGAAATATCGAGCTCGCGGATGTGCTGAAGCGGGGCTGAGGCGCTACAATACACCGCATGGACAAACGGTTGCTTACCATTCTGCGGTGCCCGGTAACTCATAAGGGCCTGTCAGTACTGAAAAAAGACAAATTGGAGAAAATCAACCAGGCGATAGACGCCGGCAAGATCTCCACGCACGAGGGCATGCGCGTCTCCGAGCCATTGGCCGAAGCGCTGATTACCGACGACGGCAAACGGGTCTATCCGGTCAACGACGGCATCCCGGTCCTGCTCGAGGGTGAATCGATTCACATGGAGCAGCTTGCTTGAAGATTCGAGCTAATCAGCTTTCTTCACACCTCAAGAAATCACTTGCTCCCTGCTACCTCGTCACTGGCGACGAACACCTGCTTGTTTCTGAAGCGCTGGATGCCATTCGTGATGCGGCAAGAGCGCGCGGGTTTGGCAATCGCGAGTTGCACGTAGCAACGACGGGATTTGACTGGAATCAGTTGACTGCGTCGACCGGCAACTTGTCGCTGTTCGCCGAGCAGCGCATCGTCGAATTGCGCTTACCAACAGGTAAGCCCGGCCGGTCGGGTGGTCAGGCGATTGTCGACCTTGCCGAGCAGGCGGGTCCCGAGCTGCTGTTTATTGTGACGGGTCCGAAGCTCGATCGGGGAGGCACGAATTCCAAGTGGGCGAAAACGATTGATCAGAAAGGTGTGAGCCTGCCTGTTTGGCCAATTACTGTGCGCGAGTTGCCGGGCTGGATCGCCAATCGCATGCGGCAGGCTGGTCTGCAGCCGGATCGCGATGCGGTGGCGATGATTGCGGATCGCGTCGAAGGTAATTTGCTTGCGGCCGGGCAAGAGATCGAGAAACTTCGATTGCTGCTCGGTGAGGGCAAGGTTACAGCCGACAACGTTAAGGCGGCGGTGGCAAACAGCAGCCGCTACGATGTCTATGGTCTTGCTGACGCAGCAATGGCTGGCGATGCACCGCGAGCGGTCAAGATCCTGGGAGGGCTCAGGGCTGAAGGTGTCGAACCCGTTATTGTCATGTGGGCGCTGACGCGGGAATTACGCACGTTGGCAACTCTCGATGATGCGGTTCGACAGGGAACAGACCTTGGAAGCGCAATGCAGGCGGCACGCGTGTGGAATAATCGCCAGGGACTTACCCGCAGCTGTATTGGCAGACATCAGCACGGAGATTTTCACCGCATGCTAAAGGCAAGCGGGCGTGCGGACGCGGCAGCCAAGGGGCAGCGGTATGGTGATCCCTGGCAGATGGCAGCCGATATAGTCATCGGGATGGCGCGCGCGTGAGACCCATCGGCATTTTCGGCGGCACATTTGACCCGATTCACTACGGGCATCTGCGATCCGCGTTCGAAATGCTGCAGGCGCTGGATTTCGCGGAGGTGCGCTTCGTCCCGTGTGGCGATCCACCCCACCGCGGCGTGACCTTCGCAAATGCCGGGCAGCGCTACCGCCTCGTGGAATGCGCTATCGACAGGCAGGAAGGCTTCGTGGTCGATGACCGGGAACTCAAGCGCGATGGGCCTTCGTACACCATCGACACTCTGATCTCGCTGCGGAAGGAATTTCCGGAACGTTCTCTGGGTCTGATCGTAGGTATGGATGCTTTTCTGGGATTGCCCGGATGGCATCGCTGGGATGACTTGCTCGACGTTGCGCACATTGTCGTTGCGCATCGGCCTGGCTGGAAAGCGCCGGACATAGGTGTGTTGGGCGAGATGATTACCGAGTACGGCACACATAAGGTTGACGATCTGCATGTCATGACAAGCGGCCGTATTCACATACATGCTGTAACGCAGCTCGAGATATCGTCGACGGAAATTCGTGACCTCGTGGCGGCAGGGCGCGATCCGCGCTTTCTGATGCCGGATGCTGTTCGTGACGAGATCTTGAAAACCGGGGTTTATAAAGGAGACTGACATTTGAACAAGCGCGAGAACCACGCATGAACAGTGAAGCACTGACTGATCTTGTCGTCGATGCACTTGATGACGTCAAAGCCAAGGACATTGTTCGGCTGGACGTCCGTGACATGACGGCGGTTACGGACTACATGATTGTCGCCAGCGGCACCTCTAATCGGCACGTAAAGGCATTGGTGGATAACGTCGCCGAAAAAGCAAAAGCTGCGGGTCACAGGCCGATAGGTATCGAGGGTGAGGAAGGCGGCGAGTGGGTGCTGCTCGACCTGCAGGACACGCTCGTACACGTCATGCTGCCCAAAGTGCGTGAGTTCTATAACCTGGAGAAGCTCTGGTCGATTTCCCCGTCTGGGGATGCGACGGCAACCGACGGGTGAGCTGTGCACATTCGACTTCTGGCCGTAGGTGACCGCCAGCCGTCCTGGGTGGACGAGGCCTTCGCCATTTACACAGAGCGCTTTCCACGGGAGTGGCGTTTTCGTAAAGATGTTATCCCGACCGTACGCCGCAACAAGAGCGACAAATCGCGCAAGGCGATAGAGACTGAGGGCGACCTGATACTTGGCAAGTTGGGAACAACGGAGCAAATGATCCTGCTCGATGAACGGGGCAAACAACTCAGCAGCAAAGGCCTGGCCGGCAAACTTGCAGACTGGCAGCATGATGGCCGCGACCTGTGTTTCATCATTGGCGGCCCTGACGGCGTGTCCGAAGTGTGCCGGCAGCGTGCTGACCTCATATGGTCGCTGTCACAACTGACGTTGCCGCACGGTCTGGCACGCGTACTATTCGCCGAGCAGCTCTACCGCGCGCACTCACTGCACACCGGCCATCCATATCACCGGGCATAGGCGATCATGATCCGACCACCTGTATTGCATCTGGCATCAACTTCGCCGCGGCGGCGCGAAATCCTCGCGGCTTTGCGGCTCGAGTTTTCGGTGGGGCACGTCGATGTTGATGAAACGCCGCAGATCGGCGAGACGCCCGCGGATATGGTCTTGCGCCTTGCCGTTGCCAAGGCCGAGGCGGGAATCGTGAACACTCGCGACCTGGTGCTGGCTGCTGACACGGCTGTCGTTGTCGATGGGCGTTCGCTTGGCAAGCCGACTGATGAGCGCGACTGCCTTGCCATGCTGGACGCGCTGTCAGGCCGCGGCCACAAGGTCCTCACCGGCGTCGCGCTGCGGGGACCAAACGGGACCAGCACCGCCATGTCTTCGACGGATGTATATTTTCGCGAAATAAGCCGCGACGAAGCGCTTGCATACTGGCAAAGTGGGGAACCGAGCGACAAAGCCGGCGCATACGCCATCCAGGGACTCGGCGGGGTGTTTGTCGAGCGGATCGAGGGCAGCTATTCCGGCGTTGTCGGGTTGCCTGTTTTTGAGACGGTCACTTTGCTCGGGGAGGCGGGACTTGACGTAACGACGATGTGGACAGCCCATGGCGGATGAATCACAAAAAGAAGAAATTCTGATCAATGTCACACCCAGTGAAGTACGTGCCGCATTGCTGGAAAACGGCGTACTGCAGGAAGTTTACGTCGATCGCGCGGCTTTTCGTGGGCTGATCAGTAATATCTACAAGGGCAGGGTAATGCGCGTATTGCCCGGTATGCAGGCGGCGTTCATTGATATCGGACTGGAGCGTACGGCGTTTCTGCATGCGTCCGATATTGCCAAGGTAAGGGTGGCCGACGATCCGGAGCATGCACCAAATATTCGTGAGCTCGTGCGCGAAGGCGATGAGGTCATGGTGCAGGTCGTCAAGGATCCCCTCGGTAACAAGGGTGCGAGACTTACGACCTACATTACGCTGCCATCACGCCACCTCGTGTTATTGCCGTGTAGCAATACCGTTGGTGTGTCCGCGCGCATAGAAGATGAGCAAGAGCGCGACCGCTTGCGCTTAATGGTCGAGGAATTGCTGGCGGAGCAGGAGCTCGACTGCGGGGCCATAGTAAGGACGGCGGCCGAAGGTGCCGACAAGGATGCGCTGGCGGCCGACCTTCGCTACTCACTCAAGTTATGGTCTGTCGTCAAAGGGCGCTGCAGCGAACGCAGCGTAAAATCACTGATACATGAGGATCTGTCACTGCCCCTCCGGGTACTGCGCGATATGGTTACTGGCGATGTAGAGCGTATTCTGGTTGATTCAGAGGACGACTTCACCGCGATGCAACAATTTGCCACGACTTTTCTGCCCGAAGCTGGTCCTGCGATCGAATTCTACAAGCGACGCCGCCCGATTTTCGATCTGCATGGGATCGAGGACGAGATTCGCAGATCGCTGGAGAGGAACATTCCCTTGAAATCTGGCGGCTACCTGATTTTCGATCAGACCGAGGCGATGACCACGGTCGATGTCAATACGGGGGGCTATGTTGGTCATCGCAATCTCGAGGAGACCATCTATCGCACAAATCTCGAGGCAGCAGTTGCAATCGCGAGGCAGCTGCGGCTGAGGAACCTGGGTGGAATCATCATCATTGATTTCATCGACATGGAAGAGGCCGATCACCGCGACAACGTTCTGCATGTGCTGGAGCAGTCGCTTGCCCGTGATCATGCTCGGCACCAGATCACGCCGGTGTCTCCGCTGGGACTCGTCGAGATGACACGGAAACGCACGCGCGAAAGCCTGCAGCACGTATTGTGCGAGGATTGCCCGGCATGCTCGGGACGAGGCTTCGTCATGACCGCGGAAACCGTCTGTTTCGGGATATTTCGCGAGATCATTCGGCAGTCCCGGCAATTTGAATTCGACGAAGTCATGGTGCTGGCCCATCAGGACGTCATTGAACTGCTGCTTGATGAGCAGGCGGCCAGCCTGGCTGAACTCGAGGAACAAACCGGCAAGTCAATTCGCCTGCAGACAGAGTCGCTTTATCTGCAAGATCAATTCGACGTGGTATTGATGTAGAAGGTCGCCGAGTGAAGAGGTTCTTCCAGACACTGTTCAAGGTTGCGGCGTATGCGGCCGCGGCGTTGCTGATCCTTCTAGCTGTTGGCGTCGGGCTATTCCGCTTGTTCCTGCCGCGCCTTCCCGAATACCAGGAAGCGATCAAGGTGCGGGCAAGCGATGCCATTGGTATGGAAGTCGAATTCTCAAGCATGAACGCGCGGTGGGGTTTGAGCGGTCCTGAACTTGAATTCTACGGTGCGGAGCTCGTTCGTCGTCAAAATAAGAGCCGCTTGATCGCTGCCGAGCGCGTCAGCGTTGTTGTGTCCATTAACAGCCTGATATTCGATCAGAAGTTTGTCGTCGATCGGGTTTTGATTCGCAATACCAGCATCGAAATAAAGGAGCTCGAGGACGGTGGCTGGTGGGTTCAGGATACAGCGCTTGATGAGCTGCCGCAGGCACAGCCCGGAGGCCAACAGCTGGGCGAAAAGGAGTATGTCGCGGAAAATGTGGAAATCCGGTTTCTGAAACTCGGCGACGAACGCCCACGGACGTTTGATGTTCGACGTGCATTGGTGAGTTTAGACGAGCATCGCATCGCTTTTGATGCAAGTGTCAGATTGCCGGAAGACCTGGGGCGGCAGGCCACGATATCGGCAACCCATTTGCTCGGTGTTCCTGAGGAGCGGCGCAGCTGGGACGTGACCATTGAGGCCGATGAAGTGCTGCTCGCAGGTTGGTCGGTTTTGCACCCGGCAGTCCATGATCGAGTGCTGTCAGGGCGGGGCAATATTAACCTGTCGTTGGTTTATTCAAACCAGCGCGTGAGCCGCGCGACAGCCGATGCTGATCTCGAAAACGTATCGCTGATCGAGGGGCAGGTTTTCGACCTGTCTGGTCGTTTTGAACTGGATACCTCGTCCGACGGGTGGCTCGTTGCAGCTGATGAATTTCGGGTTTCAAGCGACGATCACGAGTGGCCTGAAACCTCGCTGCGTGCCGAGGCGAGTATTGCCCCGGATGGCCGCGTTGTAGTTCTCGATGTTCGTGCTTCTTACCTGCATCTCGGCGATAGTTCGCTTATTCTGCCGCTGCTGCCAGATGAGCAGCGCGAGCAACTGGCGCAACTCTCACCGACTGGCGAAATCCGCGAACTGACGGCCACGGTTTCCGACCTTGACAGGGACAAGCCCCAGTTCGACGTGAGGGCAAAATTCGCAAACGCAGGGATCGCCGCACTGGATAAGCGGCCCGGAGTGCGTGGTTTCAGTGGTGACCTGCGCGCGAACGGTTCCGGCGGCCGTCTTGAGATGCGGTCCTCGAATATGTTGCTGGACTTGCCGCAGTTCATGGACGATTCCATCGACATCTCGAGGGCAGACGGTACGATCATCTGGCGCAGAAGCAATGATCGTACGACAGTTCTTTCGGACAGTATTCGCATCGTCAATCCGGTAATTGATAGTCGTATGAGCCTGCATCTGACGATCAGTGACGACGGTAGCTCACCCGAGATCGATCTGGATAGCAGTTTCAAGATCAGTGACGTCGGCGACGCGCGGCGTTACATACCGCGCAAGATAATGAAGCCCAAGCTATACAACTGGTTCCAGATGGCGATGGTCGAGGGGGCAATAGAACGCGGGACGATACGTCTCGATGGGCCGCTCGACAGCTTTCCGTTCGACAACGATGAGGGCAGGTTACTGGTCGAAGGAACTACCCGCAACCTGACGCTCAAGTACCACAAGGACTGGCCTGCGTCCGAGCAAGCCGATGTGGATATCGTATTTGACAACATGCGCTTGTATTCGGTTCGTAACCGCTCCGTAAGTGCGGGTAACCAGGCGGTCGACGCAACCATTGAAATTCCAAACCTGCGCAAACCCGTCTTGACAATTGACGCATTGATAACAGGCTCGCTCGAAACCATGCGGCAGTTCGCGATGCAAAGTCCAATTGCCGGATTCACGGGTGGCAACCTGAACCGCCTCGCAGTAGAGGGCGACGCGTCGTTTCGCCTCGGCCTGACGGTGCCATTTCGCAATGTGGCAGGCACGACAGTCAATGGGCTCTTGAGAAGCAACAACGGCACGCTTGTCGTTGACGGACTCAATGCGCCGATTACGGATCTTATCGGCGAAATAGTCATCACCAAGGAGCAGATTACGGGCGACTCATTGGGTGGCCGTTTCCTGGGCGAAGAAGTCAACTTCCAACTGGCGCCCGGCGACGATCCGCGGTTCTTCACAGTTGCCACGGCTACCGGACTTGCTACGGCAACCGGTCTTATCGAGGAACTTGGCGTACCACTCGAGGGCCTGATCGAGGGAGCGACGGAGTATGAAGCACGCATAATGTTCCCGCGCGGCAAGCAGGAAAACCCTCCTCCTTTCACCGTCCAGGTTGAAAGCATGCTCGATGGCCTTGCGCTGAACTTCCCCGACCCCGTAGGCAAAATCGCTGACGGTAGCCTGGGTATTCGCGGTGACATCCGGTTCATGCCCGGTGGCGAGCTTATCGAAAGTGTCGGGTCAGCCGACAACGGACTGGCGTGGGTCTTGTCGGTGACCAAGTCGGAGGGCGCCTGGGACTTCGATCGTGGCATCCTGATGGCTGGCGGTGGCGATATCGCGCCCGCCGAGACCCGCGGGCTTCACATTCGCGGCACGACGAGCACGATCCGTCTCGATGAGTGGCTTAGTCTGTCCCGAAGCGGTGAAAAAAAGATTGGCGCAGCCGATCGTATTCGATCGATCGACCTGAATGTGGCCGATGCGTTTGCCGTTGGTCAGCATCTGCGAGACCATCATGTACGCATTGATCGCAGCGCGCACGACTGGCTTGTTCAGATCGAAGGCGAGGATATCGTCGGCTCGGTATTCGTCCCCTATGAATTCAATGCGGACCGCGTAATGGTGGTTGAAATGGAGCGCATGCACCTTCCCGGTGACGACGTCACGCCACCAAGTCTGTCGACGCTCGACCCGCGAACGCTGCCGTCGATAATGCTGAACGCAGAAGACTTTGCGCTAGGTGGCAGATACTTCGGTAAGGTCGAAGCCTCCATGATAAGAACAGAGGACGGTCTGGAAACAGAAAAACTGACGACGACCGAGCAAAGTTTCGAGATTATCGCTACGGGGCGCTGGGTCGCGGATGCACAGGAAGAAGCGGGAAGTCGTACCTACGCCACAGCGACGCTGAACAGTACCGATGTCCAGGCAACGTTGGGGCGGCTCGATTTTGTGCAGGGAGTCAGCGGCGAGACGATGGGCATTCTCTTCGACCTTAGTTGGCCGGGAGGTCCGCGCGCGGATTTCCTTGATGTTCTTGACGGACAAGTCCAGATTCGCATGCAGGAGGGTCAGCTCGAGGAGGTCGAGCCCGGTGCTGGCCGCATGCTTGGCCTGGTCAGTTTCGTCGCCTTGCCGCGCCGCCTTTCGCTCGATTTTCGTGATGTCTTCAACAAGGGGTTTGGCTATGATTCCATCACCGGTACATTTGATATCGTTGGCGGCAGCGCGACGACTTGCGACCTGTCGCTGGAAGGACCGGCAGCGAACATAGGCATTGTCGGGCGGACTGACCTCGCGGCCAGTGAGTATGAACAGGCTGCGGTTGTTACTGCCAAAGTCGGAAACACTTTGCCAATCGTTGGTGCGGTTGTCGGTGGGCCGCCGGGGGCCGCTGCGATGCTGATTTTCTCGCAGATTTTCAAGAAACCGCTGGAGGAAGTGGGCCGGGTATTTTATGAGATTGCAGGGCCGTGGGATGATCCCGCCATCGAATCGGTTGGCGAGGATGACTTCGTTCGCTTCGGAGAGTTGGCCGGATGTCTTGCAGATAAGGAACAGGAATGACATGCGCGTAGCTGCGATACAGATGAACAGCGGACCCGATGTGTCGACCAACCTGGAGTTGGCAGGCCGATTACTCGCCGAGGCGGCGGCCGAGGGGTGCGTGCTGGCCGTGCTGCCCGAGAATTTTGCCCTGATGCCGAAGCGAGGCAAGGATAAGGCAAGGTACGCAGAGGAACCAGATCACGGGCCGATTCAGGATTTCCTGTCTGAAACCGCCGCAGAGAACCAAATCTGGATAGTTGGCGGCAGCATGCCGCTGGCATCGCCTGAAATTGAGGCAGAGCGTGTTTACGGTGCCTGTCCCGTTTATGACGCCGATGGCAGGGTGACGGCCGTTTATCGCAAGATTCACTTGTTTGATGTCGACCTCGTCGATAAGCAGGAGTCCTATCGCGAGTCAAACTCGATGTTTCCCGGCGATGAGGTGGTCGCCGTGGATACGCCGGTCGGTAGAGTAGGGCTCACAATCTGCTACGACCTGCGTTTCCCGGAGATGTTTCGGCAACTCGTCGATGCTGGCTCGATCATGTTCACTGTGCCAGCTGCGTTCACGGCGACGACGGGTGAGGCGCACTGGCACACGCTGTTGCGGGCGCGGGCAATCGAAAATCTGGCATATGTGGTCGCACCCGGGCAATATGGCCGGCACCCGGACGATCGATCGACGTTCGGACACTCACTGATTTGTGATCCCTGGGGCCGAATTCTGGCCGAACAGGCCGAAGGTAATTGCGTGGTCGTTGCCGATATAGACCCGGAATTGCCAGCGCGACTACGCAGCGAGTTTCCGGCGCTCTCGAATCGATGTCTCACCTGACAGGAACGAAACCAAACGGAAGGGCAATGAGCGCAACTGAGCAGACCTCTATTGATGCAGTCATGACCCGCCTGCTTGAGCCAGCGGGGCTCGGCGAGCGGCAGCTGTTCACAACTTTGGGCAGCCTGATGCGCGGTGGTGTCGACTATGCGGACCTGTACTTCCAGGTGAGCAGGCAGGAAAGCTGGACGCTTGAAGACGGAATTATTCGTGAGGGAAGCTTCAGTCTCGACCAGGGTGTGGGCGTGCGCGCGAATAGCGGCGAGAAAACCGGTTTCGCCTATTCTGATGAACTCGTGCTTCCAGCCTTGATGTCTGCGGCTGATGCAGCACGCGCGATCGCGCACCATGGGCAGGAAAAAAGCGTCCAGGCATGGCGGCGCAATGTGCCAGCGGCGCTGTATCCGGACTCGGATCCGACCACGAGCATCGATGACGACCAGAAAACGCGCTTGCTCCTCGAACTCGATGCCGCAACGCGTGCGCTCGACAGTCGTGTCGAGCAGGTGATTATCAGCATGGCCAGCAGCCAGGATCTTGTTCTGTGCGCAGCATCCGACGGTACCATGGCGGCCGATGTGCGACCGCTGATCCGTCTCAATGTCAGCGTGATACTCGAGCACGAAGGGCAACGCGAGCAAGGCTATGCCGGTGGTGGCGCACGCGCTGACCTGAATTATTTTCTTGATGGCACTACTCCGCTCGATTTCGCCCGGGAAGCGGTTCGCCAGGCGTCGGTGCAGTTGGAGGCAGTGCCGGCACCGGCAGGTACAATGCCGGTCGTGCTGGGCAACGGTTGGCCCGGCATTTTGCTGCACGAAGCCGTTGGCCACGGACTCGAGGGCGATTTCAATCGCAAGGGTGTATCAGCTTTCAGCGGCAAGGTCGGTCAGAGGGTCGCGTCCGAAAAGTGCACGATTGTCGACGACGGCACGATGATGAATCGCCGCGGATCACTATCCGTGGACGATGAGGGTACGCTGGCCAGCAACACCGTGTTGGTTGAGGATGGAATTTTGCGTGGTTACATGCAGGACAAGCTCAACGCGCGTCTGATGGGTGTCGAGCCAACCGGCAATGGCCGTCGCGAATCGTTCGCACACATACCGATGCCGCGCATGACAAACACTTACATGCTTGCCGGCAAGGACGATCCGGGCGAGATCATAGCGTCGGTCGACAAGGGTCTTTATGCGCCAAATTTCGGCGGCGGTCAGGTCGATATCACATCAGGAAAATTCGTATTCTCGGCAAGTGAAGCCTACCTGATCGAAAACGGCAAAGTCACCACGCCGGTCAAAGGTGCAATGCTTATCGGGGACGGCCCGGAAGCGCTCCATAAGATATCGATGGTTGGTAACGACCTGGCCCTCGATACGGGCGTAGGGACCTGCGGTAAGGAAGGACAGTCGGTGCCGGTTGGTGTTGGTCAGCCAACGCTAAAGATCGACGAGTTGACGGTTGGCGGCACGGCATAGGTCCGGCCCGTCCGCATCAATTTTGACATAAGTCGAAAATATACGGTATCGCAGCTCACAGTGTGAGTTACCTCACTGTATTCAACATATCTCTGGCATAGATTCGTGCTATCCAACGGAGGGATATCAAGATGGCATTCGACAGCACAATCACTGAATATGATATGGATGCCATTTCACGGCAGTTCGTGCAGGGACAACGCGGTGATTCCAGCGATTTCGAGCCCGATCTGGCTGTTGACGGCCTTTCTGAATCGATACTGTCACGCTTTCTTGGCCTGTTTGGTGTGGGCCGCTCCTGAGTCATAACAAGGACTTATAACGAGCGACGCGATTACGAGACCCGGCCATTGGCCGGGTCTTTTGCATTTCAGGCTTTACATGCGGCCTCTTCTATGGAGAATGAATCGACAACGGAAAACCTGAACCATTTCAATATGTGGATCGCAAAACCGATATACGAAAGTCTGCCGTATTTTTACCTGCTTGCCGGGATCATCTCGCTGGGCCTGTCGATGTACCTGAATTACTGGTACATGCCCACCATCTGTTTCGTCGTAGGTCTTGGGTGCCTGGTCGCCGGACTCGTCGTGTTACTAAAGCGGCGTGATCATCGTGTTAACGACCGCCGGGCCGGTCAACGACAGGATTACTAGAACAGGATTTACAGGGCACAATAGCCGGCTACGTTTCGTTGATGGCCGAATCCTGATCGTCGTCATCGTCCACCTCGTCGTCGATCGTATTTTCGAGCTGGTCTTCGCATGACTCTTCGTCTTGTCTCAGATCGTAGTACACGAGTTCGTGCACGCCAAGCGACACAACATCGCCGTCACGCAAGCGATGTTTCTTGACCTGCTTTTCGCCAAGGAATACACCGTTGGTGCTGTTGAGATCCTCTATCATGCAGTCATCGTCGCTGATGATGAGTTGCGCATGGTGGCGGCTGACAAATTTGCTTTTTATGTAGATCTCGTTGTCGGGTGAGCGGCCAATGATTACCCGGCCGGGCGGAAATGTGAGTTCATTGATCACCTCCCCATCCGCGCGAATATCAATGCGCGTGACGTGGTTGTTCTCAGGTGCGACTTGCTGCAAATGTTGCAGCTTTTCGCGAATGCCGGTATTGCTCTCGTGCTCTTCCCAGTTCAGTTCCTTAACGGCAGCCAAGACGTCATCGAGGCCAACAACGTCTTTTTCGTCGGCAAAGGCGCACAGTAGTGCGGTATCGCACAGCGTATTGATCAGGCGCGGTACGCCGCCCGTGTAGCGATAGATCGTCTCGAGCGTGTCCTTGCCAAAGAGACTCTCCTTTTCGCAACCGGCAACGGCAAGCCGATGATCGATGTATTCACTCATTTCACGGCGGTCAAGTGGCCCGAGGTGAAACCTCAGACGAACACGTTGCATAAGTTGCCTGAGACCCGGTTTGTCGAGTTTGTCGCGCAGTTCGGGCTGTCCCGCGAGAATGATGCGCAGCACCTTCTCCTTGTGGGTCTCGATTCCCGAAATCAGGCGAATCTCTTCCAGGACCTTGCGCGTGAGATTCTGCGCCTCGTCGACCATGAGTACGACTTTCTTGCCGTTTGAGTACTGCTCGATCAGGAACATGTTAAGCATGTCCAGCAGTTCGACCTTGTGTTTGTCAAACGGCTTGAATCCGAACTCGGTCAGTATGGACTGCAGAAACTCGGTCTGCGTGAGTTGTGTCTGGGAAATAACGGCGTAAACGACGTCATCGTCGAGTTCTGACAAGAAAGACTGCAACAGCGTCGTCTTGCCGGAACCGATTTCCCCGGTGATGACGACAAAACCATCGGCGAGCCAGATCGTGGATTCCATGTAGGCCTT
>Ga0224504_10000639_pt1 | contig 15593 bp, 20 predicted proteins | sample SF_Oct11_sed_USG_3_FD_170160 | JGI IMG/M metagenome (GOLD analysis project Ga0224504, IMG submission 170160) | Sediment microbial communities from San Francisco Bay, California, United States - SF_Oct11_sed_USGS_24 | ecosystem: Environmental > Aquatic > Marine > Sediment | place: USA... | reverse complement strand
TGGTCCGATTCAGGACTTGAGCGATGATGGCAAGATTATCGAGCCGGATGGAGCGGATGAATCGCCTTGGGACGTGGAATTACAGGAACTCTAGGCGACCACGCCGAGCAGCTCGCCCACGAATTTCTCCTTGAGCAGGGCTTGCGTCCCGTCGCACGCAACTTCCGCAGCCGCGGTGGTGAAATCGACCTGATCATGCTCGATGAGCGCTGCCTTGCTTTCATCGAAGTTCGCTACCGAGGCTCGTCGGGGTTCGTGAAACCTGTGGTTACAGTCGATTATCACAAGCAACGCAAGATTATTCGTACCGCTGCGATGTTTACTGCGCGCAACCACCGATTTTCTAACCTCGCCATGCGTTTTGATGTCGTTGCCCTCGAAGGTGCAGATCGACCTGCCATCAATTGGATTCGCGATGCCTTTCGTCCCAATGACTCGACCCTGTGAGCCCTGCTAGTATTTGCCTGAATTCTTCTTTCGGAGCAATCATGAATCCATTAACCCGAATTCGCGATCACTTTGCAGAAAGCATTGCGACCAAACAAACGTCTGCGGAAGCACTTGCCGAAAGCATCGCTTCCGGCGGACGCGTCATGAGTGACGCACTCCTCGCCGACGGCAAGATCCTGAGTTGTGGTAATGGCGGATCAGCTGCGGACTCACAGCACTTTTCTTCGGAATTGCTAAACCGCTTTGAAATGGAACGACCGGGCTTGCCCGCAATGGCACTGACCACGGACGCATCGACCGTGACGTCAATCAGCAATGACTATTCTTACGAAGAAATATTCTCGAAACAGGTGCGCGCATTGGGCAAACCACAAGACGTACTTCTCGGCATCTCGACATCGGGCAATTCGGAGAATGTGATTCGCGCCATTACCGCCGCGCATGAGCGTGGTATGAGGGTGGTAGCACTGTCAGGCCGCGACGGCGGCCGCATGGCGGATATGTTCGAAGAGGGGGATGTCGAGATTCGCGTGCCGGCAACCCGGACTGCGCGTATCCAGGAAGTACACCTGCTGGTGATTCACTGCCTTTGCGACCTGATCGACACAGCATTGCTGGGTTCGTAAGAACGAAAGTCAGTTTACTTGACGATTGTCAGATGTGGGCGCGAGCGCGTCTCTTCCGCTTCTTCCTTAAGTTCGGGAGATGCGGGCTGCTCCGAGTCGTGCGAAAAGATCATGCCCTGCCCTGTCTCGCGCGCATAGATCCCCACAACAGCGCGTATCGGCGCCCAGACATCAAAGGGCACACCACCAAATCTGGCTCGGAAGCTTACCGCGTCGTTAGTCAGCTTGAGATTGTGCGCAGCGGCTTCACTGATATTCAGAATAATCTTGCCGTCCTTGATGTGCTCTCTCGGCACAGACACGCCATCAAAAGACGTATCAACGACAATGTGCTGTGTGTGTGCGTTGTCACCCATCCACTCGTGCATTGCACGAATGAGGTAAGGACGTTTTGACAGGCTGGGCTGGCTCATATTGTTCCTGAGCATGTGGGCTACAACGCGTAGCTTACCACCGTTTTGCCGGGCTGCGCGGGAGGTAACATAACGTCATAAAAAAATCCCGGCTCAGCGGCCGGGATTTCTTGGCATACCATTCAACGGTTCGCAATTACAGCCTCATTTCCTGCTCCAACTCGGTCAGGCTTTGCTGGAAGGAACGACGGGCAAATACACGATTCATGTATTCCTCGATAGGCTCGGCGTCGGCACCAAGATCCACGCCATAAGCCGGCAAACGCCACAACAGCGGTGAAATCGTGCAATCCACCAGCGAGAATTCCTCGCTCAGGAAATATGGCCGCGCACCGAATAATTCGATGCTCTGCAAAATGCTCTCACGCAACATCTTGCGAGATTTAGTGCCGAGCCTTCCGTCATTACTGTGCTCGGCCTCTTCTGCAATCGAGTACCAATCGGTCTCGATGCGAAATAGCGCCAGGCGGAATTGTGCGCGCGTTACCGGATCTACAGGCATCAACGGCGGGTGCGGAAAACGTTCGTCCAGATACTCGATGATCACGCGAGAGTCGTACAACGTCAGATCACGATCGACCAGCGTCGGCACCGAATGGTACGGATTGAGATCCATGAGATCCTCGGGCAATTCAGGCCCGGGAATATTTGAAATTTCAATATTGATGTTCTTCTCAGCCAGTACCAGCCGTGCGCGATGACTGTGAATATCCGTTGGCCGGGAAAACAGCGTCATTACTGAGCGCCTGTTGGAAACTACTGCCATCATTAAACGTCCTTCCAGATCTGCTTCTTGAGTTGTGTGGACAATATGAAGAAAAAGATCAGGAACATTATTACCCAGACACCAAGCTTGCGGCGTTCCGAGCGAATTGGCTCCGCAATGTACGCAAGGAAATTGACCGTGTCACGTACGAAATCATCGTACTCCTCAGCATCCATCGATCCGGCGCTCAATTGCTCGAAGCCTTCAAACGTCGTAGTGACCGACCCGTCTTCATTCTCATGTTTATCGAAATTTACCGCCTGGTAACCCTGCAACTCCCACAACACATGCGGCATGCTCGTTCCGGCAAGTACCAGGTTATCTACGCCGGTGGGGCTGGCTTCTGATACATAGAATCCCTTAAGGAAGTTGTAGACGTAGTCGGCACCTCTTGCGCGGGCCATCAAGGAAAGATCGGGCGGCGTCTTGCCATACCAGCGTGCCCCATCAGCGGCCGGCATTGCCGTCTGAATCGTCTCGAACGTCTTGTCGGCATTGAACATCAGGTTGTCCATCAATTGTTCTTCCGACAAATTGAGCGTCTTTCCGATCGTATTGTAACGAACGTACTGTGCCGAGTGGCAGCCCGAGCAGTAATTCATGAAATTACGCGCACCGCGCTGCAGTGACGCAACATTATCCGGGTCGATGCCAGCAGGCTTCATGTGCGAACCACCACCGCCCGCAGCGTAACCCTGCGTCGTTACAAAGCATGCGCCCAGTGCCATCAAGCTGGCAAACTTTTTTAACTTAGTCATGGTAGACCACCCTGTCCGGCACCGGCTTCGTCTTGTCCATTGCCGTGTAAAACGGCATGAGCAGGAAGAAAGCGAAATACAGAACCGAGAAGATGCGTGCCAGCATCACGTATGCACCTTCTGCCGGCGCCAGGCCAAGCAGCAACAAGGCGAAGAAGGTGATGACAAACACGGTCAATGCAGACTTGTACATCCATCCGCGGTAGCGAATTGATCGTACTCTCGAGCGATCAAGCCACGGCAGGAATACCGGTAACAGTACCGCCGCCACGAACAGGATAAAGCCCCAAAGCTTGTCCGGAACGGCGCGCAGAATGGCGTAATACGGCGTGAAGTACCAGACCGGCGCAATATGCTCCGGCGTGGCCGTCATATTGGCTGGATCGAAGTTCGCATGCTCCAGGAAGTAGCCGCCCATATCCGGGGCGAAAAACACAACCGCAGAAAAAATCATCAGAAAGACAATGATGCCTACGAGGTCCTTGGACGTGTGATAGGGATGGAAGGCAATCCCGTCAAGCGGCTTGCCCGACTCATCTTTGAGCTTCTTGATATCGATGCCATCGGGATTGTTCGATCCGACTTCATGCAACGCCACGATGTGCACAAAGACCAGGCCGATCAAGGCGAGCGGCAGCACTATGACGTGCAGCGCGAAGAAGCGATTCAGCGTGATATCTGAAATTGCGTAATCGCCGCGGATTATCTCGACGAGCGCGTCGCCGACGACCGGGATGGCGCCGAACAAGGAAATGATGACCTGCGCACCCCAGTAGGACATCTGACCCCACGGCAACAGGTAGCCCGCGAATGCTTCTGCCATGAGTACCAGGAAGATCAACATGCCGATCAGCCAGATCAGTTCGCGCGGCTTCTGGTACGAGCCGTACAGCATCGCGCGGAACATGTGCAGGTACACGACGATGAAGAAGAACGATGCGCCGGTAGAATGCATATACCGAATCAACCAGCCCCATTCGACATCGCGCATGATGTACTCGACGGAGGCAAACGCCTCTGCCGCCGACGGCTTGTAATTCATCGTCAGAAAAATGCCCGTCAGCAACTGGATGGCGAGTACTACAAAGGCGAGCACGCCAAAGACGTACCACCAGTTGAAGTTCTTCGACGCGTAGTACTTGGTGACATGATGCTCCATCGTCTTGGTGAACGGGAAGCGATCATCGATCCATTTCATGAAACCGCCTTGCGGTTTGCCAACTTCTGCTTCGATCCTGGCCATTTACGCTGCTCCCGTATCCTGACCGATCAGAATCAGGTCATCCCTGACGAACCGGTGCGGCGGAACCCGCAGGTTGGTAGGTGCCGGAACACCTTTGAAAACACGTCCGGCGAAATCGAACTTCGAGCCATGGCAGGGACAGAAGAACCCGCCGCCCCAGCCCTCAGCCGGACGCACCTCGAAATCCTCGAGCGGCGCGCACCCGAGGTGGGTGCATGAGCCCTCGACGACGAGATACTCAGGTTTCAATGAACGCGTTGCATTCGCCGCGTAATCAGGCTGCTGTTCGACGACCTCGGAGTCCGGGTCGCGCAACTGATCAATGGCGTCCGGCAAGGAGGCCAGCATCTTTTCGTCACGGCGAAGCACGAATACTAGCTTGCCGCGCCAGAGGACGCGGACCATCTCGCCCGGCTGCATCGAGCCCAGCGGCACTTCTACTGGCGCACCGAGCGCCTGCGCACGGGCGCTGGGCTTCAGCGATGATATGAACGGTACTGCCACGAAACCGGCACCAACGGCTCCGGTAGCAACAGTTGCAACAGTAAGAAAATGACGCCTATTGCGATCAAGGTCGTCTTCGGTCATCAGGCACTCCCATTAAGCCGCTCTCGTCGACGGCCTCAGCGCTTTTTTGCTTTGTTTCGAAAATGGTAGATTTGCAGCAAACCCGGTTTACCGTCAGGATGACGGGTGCCCCGGACCTAGGTGCGGAACCACGGCGCATTATACACGCGGCCAATCGACATTGGCTAGATGCTAAAAAGGGATGTTTGAGGACAGCCAGTGCATCACATGGCGAATTTCAAGTCAGCTCTGGTCTTCTTATTACAGTCGATTGTCGTCGGGCTGGCGGTCGCGTTCGTCGTTGTGCTCGTTCGGCCTGACCTCATGCCGGGCCTGGGCAACAACGAATCCGGCCCCGCCAGCTATGCAGATGCCGTATCGCTGAGCGCCGCATCTGTCGCAAACATTTATACGAAGCGCCTCGTGCAGGAGACGGACGCGAATACGGACCGTCCGCGATTTCGGGTCGATACGGCCTTCGCGTCAGCCGTCGTTCTCGACGAGGAGGGCTATCTCGTCACGAATTATCACGTTTTCCAGGATGAACCAACGGAAATTCGGGTGCAATTCAGCGACGGCCGCATAGCGGAACCGCAGATTGTCGGTCTCGATGCTGAGACCGACCTCGCCCTGCTGAAGGTGGATATGCCTGATCTAAGCCCTATCAGCCTCGCCGATTCCGCTGAGCTGCGTATTGGAGACGTCGTCCTTGCCATAGGCAACCCTTACGGACTGTCGACGTCCGTGACCCAGGGAATCGTCAGTGCGACTGGACGTAACCTCTATCAATTGGTGACATTCGCCAACTTTATCCAGACCGATGCGGCCATCAACGCCGGCAATTCAGGGGGCGCGCTGGTCAATAGTCTTGGCGAACTGGTCGGTATCAACACAGCAGTGCTTGCGCAAGACACGGGTACCGAGGGTATCGGTTTTGCCATTCCAGTGGACCTCGTGCGCGGCGTCGTCGAACAAATCAAGCTGAATGGCCGCGTTATTCGCGGCTATATGGGCCTTCTTCCGGATGATCTGACGAATGCCGAGCGAATTGCCAATGGCGTGGAGGGAGATTCCGGCATCATGCTCATGAATGTCTATGAAGGCGGGCCCGCCGCAGCAGCCGATTTGCGGGTGGGGGATATCATCCTCGAAATCAACGGCGAGCCTGTCTACTCTCAGCGCCAGGCACTACTGATTTCGGCCAGCACGGCACCGGGAGATTCTGTCGATGTCCTCGTTCTGCGCGATGGGCAACGATTCACGACGACCATAACAGCCGGCGAGCGGCCTCAGGGACTTTACGAAACAAGCGAATAGCTGCCGGCGCGAACCGGGCTGCTCCTATACGATCCGGCGTATCGCCGCGCCAAGCTGACTGAGTTTTTCTTCGATGCGCTCGTAGCCGCGATCGACGTGATAAATGCGGTCAACCACCGTTTCCCCGTCGGCGGCAAGGCCGGCCAGCACCAGCCCGGCTGATGCACGCAGGTCCGTCGCCATGACAGGCGCCGCATTGAGCTTTTCGACACCCGTGCAGATAGCCGTGTGTCCTTCGAGCTGGATGTTTGCGCCCATGCGCTGCATCTCGAGCACATGCTGGAAACGGTTTTCAAAAATTGTCTCGGTAATAGTGCCCACGCCCTCTGCGACAGCATTCATGGCGCAAAACTGTGCCTGCATATCGGTTGGGAAAGCCGGGTAGGGTGCGGTCCGGATATCGATAGCCTTGGGGCGCCTGCCCTGCATGTCGATCTCGATCCAGTCGTCTCCGGTTTCGATGTGAGCGCCAGCTTCGGCCAGCTTTATTAACACTGCCTCCAGCGTGTCCGGAGCGGTTCGGACCGCGCGAATTCTGCCCCCCGTCATTGCGGCCGCGACGAGGTAGGTACCCGTCTCGATACGATCCGGCAACACCGGGTACGCCGTTCCGCCCAGCTTGTCGACACCCTGCACGACGATCGTGCTGCTGCCGGCTCCCTCAATTTTCGCACCCAGACCAATAAGAAAGTTGGCAAGATCGGTCACCTCGGGTTCGCGCGCCGCATTTTCCAGCACGGACTCACCTTCTGCGAGCACGGCTGCCATCAGCAAATTTTCTGTGCCGGTTACCGTCACCATGTCAAATACGATGTGCGCACCTCGCAGGCGCTCAGCGCGGGCTTTGATAAAGCCGTCTTCCACAACAACATTAGCACCCATAGCCTGCAGCCCGGCGACATGGAGATTCACCGGTCGTGCGCCTATTGCGCACCCGCCCGGCAGGGAAACGTCAGCCTCACCGAAGCGCGCAACCAACGGGCCCAGGACAAGAATCGATGCCCGCATGGTCTTGACCAACTCGTAAGGCGCCTGCCGCCGGTCGACGTTACTTGCGTCAATTTCGACGCCCTGCTGATCATCAACCGTGACCTGCACGCCCATCATCTGTAGCAACGAGAGCATGGTCGTGACGTCCTTGAGGTGCGGCACATTGCTCACGGTCACCTTTTCGGAAGCCAAAAGGGTGCCGGCCAGAATAGGCAGGGCCGCATTTTTAGCTCCCGAGATCCTCACGCTACCGGACAGCGTGGCGCCACCCTTAATCGAAAGCTTGTCCACGCCTCAGGCTCCGCCGCCCGCCTCGCGCCACTCTTCCGGCGTCAGGGCCTTGATAGACATTGCGTGTATCTCGTTGCCCATAAGCGATCCCAGGCATTTGTACACGAGTTGATGGCGCGCCAATGGACGCTTGCCCGCAAATTCGGCAGCTACGACGAGCGCCTCGAAATGAGTATTATCGTTGCTCATGACCTTGACGATTGCACCGTCAAATCCGGCCTCGATCAGTTGTGTTACTTCAGATGGGTCCATGCTTTTCTGGCCACGCTTGAATCAGGGTCGCGCAGTTTAACCGTAATTTCGTTCGCGTCCTAACGAAGAACGCGGTTTTGTGTATCATAGCCGACCGACTCGATAACGTATTCCTGATGCTTGGCAATATTCTCCTCTTAATCGCAGGTCTCGTACTCCTTATATGGGGTGCTGACCGGTTTGTACACGGCGCGGCCGCAATGGCACGAAATCTCGGCATCGCGCCGCTGTTGATCGGTCTTACTGTCGTGGCGTTTGCGACCTCCGCGCCTGAGATCCTGGTCTCGATTGTTGCCGCGCTGCAACACGAGCCGGGTCTGGCGTTCGGCAATGCAATCGGGTCAAATATCGTAAACATTGGCCTTGTTCTTGGCCTGACGGCGATGATCAGACCAATCAAGCTGGAATCTGCGACATTGCGACGCGAAATGCCTGCCCTTCTGGCCGTGACCTTACTGACTGTCTCGTTGTTTCTGGATACGTTCCTGAGTCGCATCGATGGCATCGTGATGCTCACGGGCCTGGTCATCGTCATGGTCTGGCTGGCGCGCCTTGGAATGCGCTCGGCCGCAAATGATCCCATAGCACAGGATTTCGACGCAGAAATCCCGACCGACGTCTCCATGTTAATGGCCAGCATCTGGCTACTGGTAGGCCTTGGCACTCTCTTGATTGGAGCCGAATTGCTGGTAGACGGCGCCATAGGCATCGCCAAGCTCCTTGGCGTATCGGAAGTGGTTATCGGCATCACGGTCGTGGCCTTTGGCACCAGTCTGCCGGAACTGGCCGTATCGCTCGCCAGCGCACTGAAAGGAGAATATGGCCTGGCGATTGGCAATATCGTAGGTTCAAACATCTTTAATCTGCTCGCCGTAATCGGTGTTGCGGCGACGATTCAACCGTCGGCAATGGCACCTACGGTGCTTTCGTTGCACATTTTCGTCATGGTGGCATTCACGCTTGTGTTGTTTGCCATGACGTATGACTATGACGGCAAGGCCCAGCTCTCACGCCTCGAGGGGTTCGCACTGTTGGTTGCGTTCATCGCTTACGATGGTTATGTCATCGCACAAAACATTTAGCTCAAAACATATAGAATACGGGCAATGAAACTGCTGAGGGCGACCATTGCCTGATACGCTGACAAAGAACGAGCTACTCGCGTTGGCTGCTAATGTTCTCGACATCGAAGCGCGCGCCGTCGATTCACTCAAATCCCGTCTCAACGAAGATTTCGTTGCTGCCTGCCAGTTGTGCATGGATACGCCAGGGCGGATCGTCGTCACTGGCATGGGTAAGTCGGGGCACGTAAGCAACAAGATTGCTGCCACACTGGCATCGACCGGCACGCCCGCTTTTTTTATGCACCCGGCGGAAGCCAGCCATGGCGACCTCGGCATGATAACCAGCCAGGACCTGTTGCTCGCTATCTCCTACTCGGGCGAAACTGCCGAGGTGGTCACGATCATTCCGTTGGTCAAGCGCATGGGCGCCAAACTCGTTTCGATCACCGGTAATCCTCTGTCGACTATGGCGCAAGCAGCTGACGTACACCTCGATATCAGTGTCGAGGAAGAAGCCTGCCCTTTGAATCTCGCTCCGACGGCAAGTACGACTGCAACACTGGCGATGGGCGATGCACTGGCAGTCGCCCTGCTCAAGAAACGGGGCTTCACGGCGGAAGACTTCGCGCGATCGCATCCGAGCGGCAGCCTTGGCAAGCGGCTGTTGCTGCGTGTGTCCGATGTAATGCGCACCGGGGACCGGGTGCCATCGGTCGGCGTTGACGTCACTTTGCGCGACGCTCTGCTGGAGATGACCGACAAGGGCCTGGGCATGACAGCGATTGTCAATGACAATAAGAAAATTCTCGGTATCTACACGGATGGAGACCTGCGCCGCACGCTGGATACAGGTGCCGACATCCGTACAACGATAATTCGGGATGTCATGCGCGAAAACTGCAAAACGACGTCTGCCGACGTGCTTGCGGCCGAAGCGCTACACCTCCTGGAAGAAAACAAGATCACATCGCTACTCGTTGCCGACGACGACGACACACTAATCGGCGCATTGAATATCCATGATCTGTTTCGCGAGGGCCTGATGTGAACAGTGGTCTCAATAAGCTGGGCGACATTGGTCTCGTCGCTTTCGATGTCGACGGTGTTTTTACCGATGGCCGATTCTATCTTTCGAACGATGGCGTAGAGACCAAGGCGTTTCACACGCAGGATGGCTACGGTGTTCGCCAATTGATCAAGGCCGGCATCGCTGTCGCTGTAATCAGCGGCCGAAAAAGCGGTGCGGTCGAGAAACGTATGGCGGAACTCGCCGTGCCGCATGTTTTACTTGGTTGCCCGGACAAGGTCGCGGCTATGAATAAGCTTGCCGCGGCCCTTGATGTTGCCATCACCAACTGTGCCTATGTGGGCGACGATATGCCGGACCTGCCCTTGCTGGAGCATGTGGGCTTCTCAGTCGCGGTTGCCAACGCGGTTCCTGCGCTACTGGAGAAGTGTGACTATGTGACACGCAAGCCCGGCGGTTTCGGCGCCGTCCGCGAAGTTTGCGACCTCGTGATTACGGCGCGCGGCAGCGCTGACGAATGAGTCCTCGAAGCATCATTCTTCTAATAACCCTCACCGCTGCGGCGCTGGGAAGTTGGTATCTTTCGCGGGCGAATCGCGCGAGCGAGGTCGACAAATTGCCCTACGATATGCAACACCGCGGGTATTACCTGAAAAACGCTCGTATTCTCGGAACCGATGAGGATGGCAGCCTCCTGTACGAAATTGAGGCCGCACACGCAGAACAAGAAACTAAAGACCGAATCGAATTTGCAGAGGTTCGTATACGATACTCTCCTGATGCTGACGTACCGTGGATTGTGCATGCGGATGAAGCAACTTTGCGTGAAGGCAGCCCACGCATTGAATTGCGAGGTCATGTGCGTGCCGTCAGCACCAGCGGCGACGAAGATGGAGACACGGAGATTCGGACGCAGTACCTGGAGTTTGATCCCGAGAAATATACCGCCGAAACTGATGAAAGAGTCCAGATTCGCATTGGCGTGCGCAGCCTTACAGCAACGGGCATGCTAGCATCACTGAACGATGACAGGGTCGAACTGAAGTCCAACGTCCGCGGAAAGATAGCCCCTTAGAATGAGAATTTCACGAAGCGAAAAGTCCCATTGGGTATGCGGGATCGTACTGCTGATTGTGCCACTGCTGTCCGGCGCACAGGTCAACGATCTCGACATGCGTCTGCCAATGAATATCGATGCCGATAACACGACGATCGATGGCAAGAATTCGATGATCATATTTAGTGGCCTGCGCCTGACGCAGGGCAACGTGAGCATCCAGGCAGACGAAGGCCGCGCTACGCGCATGGAACTCGAAGACAGTACCTGGCACTTTTCGGGCAACGTGATCATCGATATCGGAGCAGGACACATCGAATGTGACGCGGCCGATCTTCTGTTCGATGAGTTTCGACTTAAACAGGCTATTGTGACCGGTTCGCCTGCCCGCTACGATTTGCAGCGACCCGGCACCGATGAAATCACGCACGCCGAGGCAGGTCACTTATCCTATGATGTCGACGCCGGCCTGATCGAGTTCTCTGACGAGGCGACCATCACCGAGGGTGGCAACCAGATCTCATCGAGCGTGCTGGTCTACAACATCACCGAGCAACGTATCAACGCCGACTCATCCGGAGAGGACGACAATCGGGTGCGCATCACGTATACACCCGCCAACGGGGTCGAGCCAACAGATGAAGACGCTGCTGGTGATGACGAGGAACCCGGGAATCAATGAGTATTCTCAGCGTCCAGAACATCTCCAAGAGTTACAAGCTGCGCAAAGTCGTCAAGAGTCTGTCCCTTGAGATAAAGAGCGGCGAAGTGGTTGGACTGCTAGGCCCGAACGGCGCCGGCAAGACGACTGCGTTCTACATGATTGTCGGACTCATTGCGGCCGACAAAGGCAAGATACTGCTTGATGGCAAGGACCTGACGGCGCAGCCGATGCATCGGCGAGCCAAACTCGGGCTCGGATACCTGCCCCAGGAAGCGTCTATCTTCCGCAAACTGACGGTTGAGCAAAACATCCTGGCAATCCTTGAGAACCGTGACGATCTCGACCGCGCAGGGCGGGAGCAGGAACTCGAAAACCTGCTCGACGAGTTGCACGTTGGCCATGTGCGCGCCAGCCCGGGAATCAGCTTGTCAGGTGGCGAACGGCGCCGCGTGGAAATCGCGCGTGCATTGGCTGCCAATCCGCTGTTTGTCCTGCTCGACGAACCGTTCGCCGGTGTTGATCCGATCTCGGTGCTGGATATCCAGCGAATCATCCGACACCTTTGCGAGCGCGACATTGGGGTACTGATTACTGACCATAATGTACGGGAAACGCTCGGTATCTGCGGTCACGCCTATATACTCAGTGACGGTAGCCTTATCGCAGAAGGCTCTCCGGAAGAAATTCTCGAAAATCAGCATGTACGAGAAGTGTATCTCGGACAGGAATTCAAACTCTGAGGCAAAATGAGGGCATGAGGCCTTGACTGTGCCGTGACCGCCCATAGAGTAGTAGTTGTCAATGCTAAAACCTACGCTGCAATTAAAACTCGGTCAGACGCTGACCATGACACCGCAATTGCAGCAAGCTATACGCTTGTTACAGCTCCCGGTCCTCGACCTGAACGCACAGATTCAGGAAGCCCTCGAAGAAAACATAATGCTCGAGATGGAGGACCTTCCCGACGTCCCGACCACCAGTGCTGACACTACTGCCGAAGTCGAAACGATCAAAGCCGACGAACTCTGGCAAACACGCACGACCGAGCGCATCCAGGACGGTGGCTGGAACGGCGAAGGACGCCCGATCTCGGAATTTGCGGATGAGTCCGGCCAGTCGCTGCGCGATCACCTGCTCTGGCAGATAGAGATGGAACACTTCTCACCGCGAGAAGTTGTCATTGGCGAGGCCATTGTCGACTCAATCAATGATGACGGCTATCTCGAGACAGGACTGGACGACATCCTCGCCAGTCTCGACGAGACGCCACCTGCTACCGAGAAAGAGGTCGAAAGAACACTGACCAAGATCCAGCATCTCGATCCGATTGGTGTCGGCGCGCGCTCCTTGTCAGAGTGCATCGTCCTGCAACTTAGCCATCTCGATTGGGAAACGCCTGGGCTGCAATTAGCGATCGAGATCGCTGCAGATCACCTGGACCTCGTTGCTACGCGCGACTATGGGGAGTTACGGCGCGGTCTGAGAACTACCGAAGACGGTCTGCATGATGCTCTGGCGCTTATTCGCAGCTGTAACCCGAGACCCGGGACAGCCGTAAGCTCGGCGGCAGCCGAGTACGTCATCCCTGATGTCTTCGTGCGCAAGGTTGATAATCGCTGGCAGGTCGAAATCAGCCCGACCGGTGTGCCGCGACTCTCGGTCAACCAGCAGTACGCAAACCTTCTGCGCGGTAGCGGAGAGCACGCCGTGTTGAAATCTCAGCTGCAGGAGGCGCGCTGGCTGATTCGCAGCCTGGAGATCCGCAATGAAACACTGTTGAAAGTGGCCACGAGCATCGTGTCACGGCAGACATCGTTTCTGGAGCACGGTGACGAGGCTATGAAACCCATGATTCTGCGTGACATCGCCGAAGAGATCGGCATGCACGAGTCAACGATTTCACGTGTAACCACTAACAAGTACATGCACACGCCGCGTGGCGTGTTTGAATTCAAGTACTTTTTCTCCTCTCACCTGTCGTCGGACAGCGGCGAGGACCAGTCCTCAACCTCAGTTCGCGCGAAAATCCGTAAACTCATTGGCGCCGAGAACCGCGCCAAACCTCTGAGTGATAGCAAGATCACGAACTTACTGAAGGATGAAGGCGTTACAGTTGCGAGGCGGACCGTTGCGAAGTACCGTGAGGCTATGAATATTCCCTCGTCAAGCGACCGCAGGGTCCGCGAAACGCGGTAGATAAATAGGTAGCAAACACTACATGAAGGAGGGACCCGAGACTGTTATTCTGAACCCGCAGGTAAATCAAGAATATGGGAGATCATTATGCAATTGAATGTTTCAGGCCATCATGTCGAGGTAACTGAATCCATGAGAGACTATGTCGGCGCAAAAGTAGAGAAAATTGCCCGACACTTTGACATTGTGTCTGACGTCCAATGTATCCTGACCGTCGAAAAGCTAAGGCACAAAGCTGAAGCAACTGCCAGCGTTAACGGTGGAACTATCTACTGCGATCACACCGAAGAAGATATGTACGCCGCAATCGATGGCCTTGTCGACAAACTCGAACGGCGAGTGCGCAAATACAAGGAACGACTTGTTGATCACCACGCCAGAGACAAACATAAAATGAACTTCGCCTGATCAGGCAATGCCGGCGCGGTCAACAGCCGCGCCGGCTGTCTCAGCCCCGAATCCAATCACTATGACGCTTCAAGAAATCATCAAGCCGGACGGCGTCTTATGTAATGCGTCTGCACGCAGCAAGAAACACTGTCTCGAGATACTCAGCGAACTGCTGATTCGAAACAAACCGGATCTCGCAAGTGACGATATTTTCGAGTGTCTGATCAGCCGCGAGCGCCTGGGCTGCACAAGTCTCGACAAGGGTGCCGCATTTCCTCACTGCCGCGTCGCCGGAATTGAAAACAGCACGGCAGTGCTCATCAAGCTTTCAGAACCTGTAGAGTTTGATTCCCCGGATGGTGAACCCGTGGACATCGTTCTTGGCATGATGCTCCCCGAGAACATAGATGAATCCCACCGGGCGGAGATCAAGCTCATCACAGATGTTCTCGCGGACCAGGGGTTGCGGGCTCAGCTTCGAGAGATGAACAGCAGTAGCGATCTGTACGACGCGCTGATCAGCGGTGCAAAGACAACATGCCAGGCGAACTGCGCCTAATAATTGTCAGCGGCCTTTCCGGTTCCGGGAAATCCGTTGCCCTGCGCGTCCTGGAAGATCTTGGCTATTACTGCATCGATAACCTCCCGGTCAGCCTCCTGATCGCTGCTGTAGAGGAATTCCGGCAGAGCAACGCCAACACAGCGAAGCAGCTTGCGGTAGGTGTCGATGCACGCAATCGCGCCCAGAATCTCGATGCTTTACCCGACTTGCTGAACCAGCTGCGTTTGCAGGGTATCGTCACCGACATCATATTTCTGCACGCGAACGACGAAATACTGCTGCAGCGGTACCGCGAATCCAGGCGGCGCCATCCCCTTGCGGAACAGGGATCACAATTGCGCGTCGCAATAGCGGCGGAACGCAAAATACTTACCGAAATGCAGCTGTCGGCAGACCTGATCATCGACACATCGCAATCGAGTATTTATGAACTCGCCGAAGTCATTCGGTCACGCGTTGACCAACGCAAGATCAAAAGCCTGTCCGTGTTGATCGAGTCATTTGGTTTCAAGATCGGCATTCCCAGCGATGCGGATTTCGTGTTTGACCTTAGAAGCCTGCCGAATCCTTACTGGACCGTCGAATTGCGCGGGCTGACGGGGCTCGACCTGGAGGTTCAGGATTTTCTCGACAGCCAGGACAAGTTCGCGGCCATGTGCGAGGACATCAGCTCATTCCTTGCTCGTTGGATACCCCATTACATAGACGCAAACCGCGGTTACCTGACTGTGGCCCTGGGTTGCACGGGTGGCCAGCATCGATCAGTCCATATGACTGAAAAAATTGCCGCCGCCCTCAGAAAACATCACGATCCGGTACTGACACGCCACAATAGCCTGCCCGCGCATCGTCCCCACCCGGACTAAACTGCTAAACTCCGCCGGCATGGATGCGAGAGAGCGCACAAAAGCCAACCTTGAACTCCTCCGGGAGAAGCTCGGCAGTGGCCGTATGCGCTCA
>Ga0224504_10000638_pt1 | contig 15611 bp, 14 predicted proteins | sample SF_Oct11_sed_USG_3_FD_170160 | JGI IMG/M metagenome (GOLD analysis project Ga0224504, IMG submission 170160) | Sediment microbial communities from San Francisco Bay, California, United States - SF_Oct11_sed_USGS_24 | ecosystem: Environmental > Aquatic > Marine > Sediment | place: USA... | reverse complement strand
CGCTTACCTGAAGCACGACCCGGCATCACTCGCCACGCTTAAAACCGGCCGGTCGATGAAGGGCGGCAACGAAGATATTCAGCGATTCGACTATTAGGGCAAGCATGAAAGCGCATGATGTCTATGTATGCGGCGTACTGGGTTCGCCAACTCTTGACGAAGTTCTTAAGTTCCTGCGAAGCCCTAAAGCATAGGTGATTCGTCAATGTCGAATTCGACCTCAGAGCGAGCGCTCTCGGGCAGCTTGGCCATCGCCACTTTCAGCATCTCAACGTGCTCGGTTTCTTCGTCGCGAAGCTCGGTAAACAGCTCCCGGACATCGGGATCGGTAATGCCGGGCAAGGCCATGTCGTAGAAGTCATGGGCCTTCTTCTCGGCCTCGAGCCCAATCTCGAATGCCTGGAGGGTGGACATGCCGCGGTGCGGGGCCCCCATCTCCGGGGCCTCGACGTCGTACAGGTCGTCCAGCGTCAGCCGCGCAGGGGCATCACCGAACAGGGTCTTGCGCCGGGCCTCCAGCTCCTGGCCGTGTTTGGCTTCGTTCTCGGCCATACCGGCAAAGAAAGCTCCTGCATCGTAGCCGCCGGTGCGGCCGAGCTGGGAAGCGAACATCTGGTAGCGGTGGCACGCTTCCATCTCGATCAGTTTGGCGAGGTCGAGGGCGTCCATTAAACTGAGCTTGGACAGGTCAAGACTGGTGGACATTGAATCTACTCCTGGATCTGGGTTTGAGCTCCGCAGCGACCCGTCGGGTGCGCTTCTTGCGGCGAGCTGATGATAACACCGCACCGCCTGGCGATGGGAGCCGGCCAGTGAATTTGATGTACGATAAATCAACCAAAATCAGAGATCTCCAGACTTGACCACATCGAATAACGACTACCCGACAATACCGCTGGACAAGTACCGCGAGTATCCGATCGAAGAAATGCGGGACCGACTTGAAGCGTTCTATGCCGACATCGATCGTCGCCGCACGGTGCGAGACTTCTCGGATCGCCCGGTGCCGCGCGATATTATTGAAACAGCGCTGAAGGCTGCAAACACAGCACCCAGCGGTGCGAACCTGCAGCCCTGGCACTTCGTCGTGGTAAGCGGTCCCGACACCAAGCGGAAGATTCGAGAGGCGGCGGAGGTTGAGGAGCGTGAATTCTATGAGCACCGTGCGTCGCAAGAGTGGCTGGCCGCACTTGCACCGCTGGGCACCGATGATAAAAAACCGTTCCTCGAAACGGCGCCGTACCTGATCGCCGTGTTCCTGCAGAAGTTCGGTGAGCTGCCCGACGGTAGAAAGGTAAAACACTACTACCCGGCTGAGTCGACGGGTCTTGCGACCGGCATCCTGATAACGGCCCTGCATCGAGCGGGGCTGGCAACGCTTACCCACACGCCGAGTCCGATGAAATTTCTCAATGAAATTCTCGGACGTCCCAAGAGCGAACGACCCTTCCTGTTACTCGTCACAGGCTATCCGGCCGATGACGCAGAAGTGCCGGACATCCGGCGCAAGGCACTCGACGATTTTACGTCCTGGGTTGACGACTAGGGGTCAGCCCCAGAAGTGGAAAATAGCCGTCCCGGTAAACGTGCCCAGCGCGTAGCCAAATACGCCAACCAGCACACCCGGTGTGACCAGGTCATGCCAACCACGCGCGGCGGCCAGCGCCGGTGCTGTGGTCGCACCCAGTACGGCGGCGTTTGACGCGGTGACGAGTTCCGGCAGGGTCAGCTTGAACAGGCGGCCGACGGCCAGCAACACCAGCAGGTGCACGCTGAGCAGGATCAGAACCAGCACGATGAGAAGCGGGGCAATCCTGACCATGGCGACGAGGTCGGCACCGGCTGCAATGGCAGCGAAAAACACAAAGGCGAGCCCGACGCCGAGCTGAAATCCTCCATGCAGCTTCTCCATCCAGTCCGGAAAAGCTGTCGCAGCGATGAGCGCTAGCGCCGTGATGATTGCATAGCGCAAACTGGGTATGCCGATAGCGCCCGTGATGGCATCGCCGACAGCAACGAACGTAATCGCGACGGCCAATGCCAGGGTGAGGCTCATGGCGTTAATCCGCTCGCCCGTGTCGGCCGCGATTGCCTCCTCCCCGTGTTCGTGACTCGTGTAGTACTTTGCAAGCCAGTTCAGACCCGGCAGCAGTGCGAGCACGCTCAGGAAGACGGCGCTGAACAGGTTGTCTGTCGCTGTCGCGGCCGAGAAGAATGACGCATCACTGCTCAGGCCCGTGATCTCACCAAGGGCCGCGTAATTCACAGACCCGCCGATGTAAGTGGAGGCAAACAGGCCCGCAATCCCGGCCTCGCGAAGCGCGGGGTCGATATCAGCCGCCGGCGCGAGCGAACTGAGGTCAAGCAGGCTGACAGCGACCAGTACCCCGACAACCGTGCCGACACTTGCGATCAGAAACGCGCCGGTCATGCGCGTTGTTTCGAACAGCATGTGCCGCAGGTTTGCTTTGAACAGGAACAGTGGAATCAGCACCGGTACGAAGTAACCGAAGACGAAGTCAAAGGCCGGCGCCGAGTGCGGGATGATGTGCAGGTTCGCTGCGGCGATCGCTGCAAGGATTGCTATCACCGCGCCGGTCAGGTGAGAGCCGACGCGGGTTTTCTCGGCGAGGAATGCGCCACCCGCAATAACAAACAGGGCAGCAATCAGGGCAAAGTCATTATCGGGGCTGATCAGGGTCATACAGTCGCCGCCTTTGTTGGAACATGATTAGCCCGTGTTTTGCAGGCCATGGGCAATGCCGTTCACCGTCGCGAGCAGGGCATCGAACACCTCGCCATCCTCGTGGTTGGAGGCGCGCCAGCGAGAGAGCAGGTCAACCTGCATCAGGCTGATTGGATCGACGTAGGGATTGCGTAACATGATGGCACGCTGCAGCGTGATATCACCCTCGAGGATTGACGCGTGATCGGAGTACTCCAGGATCAGGTCGCGTGTGAGTTCGAATTCCGCCTGGATGTTGGGGAAAAACTGTTCGTGGAGTTCGTCACCCGCAAGCCGCGAGTACAGCGCCGCAATACCAAGGTCCGACTTCGCGAGCACCATTTCGGCGTCGGCAACCAGTGAGCGCAGGAAGAACCACTCGCGGAACATGTCGCCGACAGCTTCTTTGCCATACTTGTCGACCGCTTTTGCGAGTCCGCTTCCAAAACCGTACCAGCCCGGGAGAGTGAAGCGAGCCTGTGTCCATGCGAAGACCCAGGGAATTGCCCGAAGGTCGTCGATGCTTGATTGCGAACGCCGGGATGCCGGGCGGGAGCCAATGCGCATGCGCTGGATCACATCGAGAGGCGTTGCTTTGCGGAAGTAGTCATAGAACTCCGGTGAATCGTAGACCAGCCCGCGATAGGCCTTGCGACTTTCTGCCGCAATATCGTCCATGATGTCATGCCACTCGGGCATGTCATTTCCACGATGGCGCGGCATGGCGGTTGCGAGCGCGACCGAGCCTGTGATCTGTTCCAGCGTGCGCAGGGCGATGCCACGCAGACCGTATTTTTCGTTGATGATCTCGCCCTGCTCGGTAACGCGCAGGCGGCCGTTGACCGTGCCCGGCGGCGCGCCGAGAACACTGACATGCGTCTTGCTGCCACCCCGGCTAACCGTGCCGCCCCGGCCATGAAACAGCGTGAGCTCGATATCCTCGGATGCCATCGCGTTGACGAGCATTTCCTGGGCGTTCTGGATCGCCCATCGAGACGAGGCCAGACCGCCATCCTTATTGCTGTCCGAATAGCCGATCATGATCGTCTGCCGATTCTTGCGGCGTTGCAGGTGGGCCCGGTAGAGGTCAGAGCTCAGCAGTGCTTTGAGTATGTCCGGGCCAGCGTGCAGATCGTCAACGGTCTCGAGCAACGGGGCTACATCGAGCGGCACTTCGCCACGGCGATTCTGGAGCTCGCCCCACTGGGCCAGTAGCAGCACCGACAGGATGTCGTCTGCGCCTTCGGTCATGCTGACGATAAACGGGCCGATCGCGCGTTTGCCATACTTGCGTCGACAGAAAGCGATGGCCTGGAACACGGCGATGGTCTTGCGTGCCCGGGTACTGAGCGTCATGGGTGCGTTCTCGCGCGTGTTGATGGCTTCGATAATGCGCTCGGCGCGCTCCGCCGCCGTTAGCTCGAGCCAGTCTTCTTCACCCAGACATTCGCCAACAACCTTACGATGTACCTCGGCGTCCTGGCGAACATCGAGAGTCACCATGTGGAAGCCAAAGGTATGAATGCGGCGCAGCAGGCGCTGCACGAGAAACAGCCCGGCGTGTCGTCCCTTGTTGAAAGCGAGGCTTTCGGCGATCAGCTCTACGTCTTTAACAAGCTCGTCAACTTTTTCATAAGGGTAGATGTCATCGTCGTAAGTTGACTGCAGGCGCGCCTGCATCAACCTCAGGAAAACACGGTAGGGCATTTCGCGATGACGTGCGGGCACGGCATGGTAGGCGTTCGGAAAAATCCCGCGATATTCCTCGATTTTGTCGAGCATGCCCTGGCCGAAGCTGGCGCAGTCAGCGGATTGGCTGAGCTTCGCGGAAATCGCGGCACATTCATTAAAATACAGGTCGAGAATCAGCGATCGCTGCCGCGCCAGCGTCGCGCGGATCGTTTTGGCGTTGACGTTGGGGTTGCCGTCCATGTCCCCACCGACCCATGAGCCGAAGTTCACAATGTTCGGTATTTCGAGCTGCTTGGCCTCCTCGCCATAAATCCTGTCGAGAGCCGAGCGAATGTCTTCATAGAATGGGGGCATCGCCCGGTACAGCACGTCCGTTATAAAGAACAGGACGTGCTCCAGCTCATCCGCCACCGTCATTTGTTCAGCCGAATGTTCGGCCGTCTGCCAGCCAGTGGTGGCGAGCAGACGAATATTCTGCAGCGCGGCCGTCGTTTCCTGCGGCGTCATCGACGGGTTCAGCAAATCGACGAGGTGTTTAACGATGTTCTGTTCCTTGCGCAGAATAGTGCGGCGCGTGGATTCGGTGGGGTGCGCCGTGAACACCGGTTCGATGGACATCGAGTTGAGCAGGTCCTGCACATCATCAATGGTTTTGCCGGACGCTTTTAACTTGATCAGTGAGTCTTCGAGACCACCGGGCTGGTAGACCCTGACGTCACGGAGATAGTCGCGGCGGCGGCGAATGCGGTGCACCTTCTCGGCCGTATTGACCATCTGGAAGTAGGTCGAAAACGCACGAATAAGTTGTGACGCGGTTTCAGGATCCAGTGCACCGACGAGCGCTGCAAGTTCCTCGCCGGGTTTCTCGTTGCCCTCACGACGACGGATGGCTCGCAGGCGGGCGTTCTCGACCAGCTCGAACAGCTCGGCGCCGTTTTGTTCCCGGATGAGATCGCCGACCATGGCGCCGAGCGTACGGACATCATCACGCAGGGATTGGTCCTTCTCCTCGAACGTAATGTCCTGGCGGCGGAGTGATTTGTGAACACCGAGACTCATTGTCGTGACTTCCAGCTGTTCCTAGTCCCGGAAGTTCTCGTACTGCAGAGGCAGGCCGATATCGCTGTCCTTGAGCATGGCGATGACGTTCTGCAGGTCATCGCGTTTTTTGCCGCTGACGCGCAGCTTGTCTCCCTGGATAGCGGCCTGGACTTTGAGTTTTGCGGCCTTGATCTGTTTTACGAGCTTGCGGGCGCGATCTGTATCGATACCGCGGCGCATGATGACTTTCTGTCGCGCTTCACTGCCAGAGAACTCCGGTTCCTGCTCATCGAGACAACCGATGTCGATACCACGTTTCGCGAGTTTCTGGTGGAGGATGTCCAGCATTTGCTTGAGCTGGAAGTCTGACTGCGTGGTCAGTGAAATCACCGCGTCCTCGAACTCGAACTTCGAGCCCGTTCCCTTGAAGTCAAAACGCGTTGTGACTTCGCGGTTTGCCTGGTCAACGCCATTGCGCGCCTCATGGGCATCGAAGTCGCTGACTACATCAAAAGACGGCATGCATGAATCCTCATCTCACGAAGGTGCAAAGGTACACCTGCACAGCGGCAGGTACCAGCCCGCTTTGTGGCGAAAATGGTCAGTGTGACCATATATGAATAAGGCCCACGGACCGGGAAGCGCGGAGAATGCAAAAGTATGTTTTTCGTTGTGGACCCGGACACGGAGGTCTCTCCGCAGCAGTCGGCAGAGGTGTGGCAACACCTGTGGGCGATGCGCAACTTCGCACGGGTCAGTGCGATGCTGCCTGCGGCTGTCTCGTCGCCATGTCCGCTGCTGCCTGACGAAGCAGCGGGTGGTGTGCTCATGGCATCGCTTACTGCCATTCCGAGCGATTCGGCCTGGGTTCCCGTCGAGCTGAATCTATGCAGCTATACGGGCGACGACGGCAGGGTGCGACTCTCGCTTCTTGATGCGGCATTGTGTGCGGCGGTTGCAAAAGGCGAACAAGGTCACGACGCCACACGCTGGTCCAGTGCTTCCCAGCATCACGACAGTGCGCTCAATCGGCGTCTTGCTATCTTCGTGCGTGGCTGGGGCGATGTTGTTGCGCGTCGCGGTCTTGACCCCGAGTCACTGGCGACACTTCGTGAAATGCAGCAGCTGGCGAATCACGTCGCGACCGTTCTCGCAGCCGCATCCCGCGCAATGGCCGAGAGGCACGGCTATTGTCCGGCGCTTGACGTCGCCGGCGCACGGATACTGCAGCACGGTAGTGAAATGCATGCGCGCTGGCGGCGGGCCGTGGGCGAGAATGCCGTGCGCCATCGCAACCTGCTGACCCTGTCCCCCTGGGACGTATTTCCGCGGCGGGAACCGGCCGATATTCGCTATACGAACCTTCTGCCGCTCCTGAAATGCGCAAATTCCGTTTCGTTTCGGCGCGACGTTGATATTGATCCCTGGAATGTTAAGGAATTCAAAGGCTTCCATGAAAGGATAAGCGCGATCTTGCGGCATTCCAGTGGGCTTCCCGCAATTGCGAAACAGGTGTGATCTAGGATACGGTCTACCGTCCTTAAGCGCGGCCGCAAGGGGATCCTTTGCAACCGATTACACCTGACGCACATGGCATAGCGGTACTGCTTCTTACCATGTTCGCGCTGTTTCTTTTTACGCGCGACAACATACCGCTGGAGTCGTCGTCGCTCGCGATCCTGATAATCCTGACTGCAGGGTTTTCACTGTTCCCCTACATGCGGGACGGTGTCGTCGAAGTCGGTCCGATGCACTTCTTTGCAGGTTTTGGCAACGAAGCGCTCGTCGCTATTTGTGCGCTTATGATGGTGGGTAAGGCACTGGAAACAACGGGCGCGTTGCAACCGCTGGCGAACGTTGTCGGCAGAGCCTGGTCTTCGCGCCCGGTGTTGGCCCTTCTCATTACCCTGGTGGCCGGTGCGATCCTCAGTGCCTTCATGAACAATACGCCGATCGTCGTGCTGCTCATGCCGATCATTGTCGGTGCGTCGTTGCGTTCAAAGTTCGCGATATCGGGGGTCATGATGCCCATGGGGCTCGCCACCATCATCGGCGGCATGTCGACGACAATCGGTACGTCGACCAACCTGCTCGTCGTCGGCATTTCCCGCGACATGGGCATGCACGAGTTTTCGATGTTTGAGTGGGTATTGCCGACAGCGATTGTTGGCGGTGTTGGCCTGCTGTTTCTGTGGCTGGTTGCGCCACGGTTGTTGCCTGATCGTACGCCACCGATGGCGGATACCACGCCGCGAATCTTCAGCGCGCAGCTGCATGTAAAAGAGAGCGGCTTTGCCGACGGCAAGTCCTTGTCGGAAGTGTTGGCTAAAGCCGATGGCAACCTGCGTATCGACAAGATCCAGCGGACCGAGTCCCTGTTTCTCGCCAAGCTGCCCTCGGTTATTCTGCAGCCGGGCGATCGCCTGTTTGTGAAGGACTCTCCCGAGAACCTGAAACATTACGAAAGTCTGCTTGGTGCGACGCTGTTCAACATTTCCGACATCGAGCACCCGGTCGACGACGAGACGCCGCTAAAGGACGAGGGCCAGCAGTTGGCCGAGGTCGTCATCACACGCGGCTCGCCGTTGCACCTGCGCAGCCTTGCCGCGGCGCGCTTTACCAGCAGTTATGGTTTGTTGCCGCTCGCACTGCACCGGGCACGTGCTCCGAGCTCGCAGGTTACAGGTGACCTGAACCTGATTCGCCTGCGCGCGGGTGATGTGTTGCTGGTTCAGGGAACGCGTGAGGCAATCGCACAACTCAAGGACAGTGGTTCGATGCTCGTGCTTGACGGCACCACTGACTTGCCGCACACACACCGTGCGAAACGTGCGCTCTTTGTCATGGGCCTGGTGGTCGCGGCGGCTGCGTTTGGCATCATGCCCATCTCAGTCAGCGCGATTGTTGGGCTTGGCCTGATGATCGCGACCGGCTGCCTGACCTGGAGAGATGCGGCAACGTCGCTTTCGATACCCGTCGTCATGATCATTGTCACGGCGCTGGCGCTGGGCAAAGCTCTAGTCGGTACGGGTATGGCGGATTACCTCGCCGTGTCCTTCGTGAACGGCGCGTCCGGATTACCGGCCCCCCTGATTCTCAGCGCGTTCATGCTGCTCATGACGGTCATGACCAATATCGTCTCCAATAATGCGGCCGCGGCCATCGGTACGCCGATTGCTATCAGCATTGCAACACAGCTCGGAGTCAGTCCGGAACCGTTCGTTCTTGCCGTGCTGTTTGGTGCCAACATGAGCTTCGCGACCCCGTATGGCTACCAGACGAACCTGCTCGTGATGACCGCGGGTGGTTACAAGTTTGCGGACTTCCTGCGGGTGGGCATACCGCTGACTATTATTATGTGGCTGGGCTTCTCCGCTATCCTGCCGATTCTCTACGACTTGTAGTGGCGTTTTGGGGTTGACGGCTGCTACAGCAGCGGGAATACTCGGACACATGAATGCTCACACGATCAACAACTGGTGGTGGCTGTCCTTGAGTGAGGGGGCGGCTGGCTGATATTTAGCTGAGCAAAGCAAAATCCAAAAGCCCATCTCTGCCGAAATCAGGGGTGGGCTTTTTTTTGGCCATGGGAACATCGTATGCAAGCACCGTTCGACATAGCAGCTGACCTCGATACGCCGGTATCGGCGTACCTGAAGCTGAAGTCCCTGAAGCCGCGCTTCCTGCTGGAGAGTGTGGAGGGCGGCGAGCGCCTGGCTCGTTATTCCTTTCTCGGCTTTGGCGACGCGCTGGAAGTTCGCATGGACGACAGTTCGCTGCTGGTTAACGGCGAGTCGCGCGCCCGGCCGCAGAACCAGCAGGAGTACCTCGACGCATTGCGTGCTGCACTTGCACAGGCGCCGCAGCCACAACCTGCCGACGATCTGCCGTTCGCTGGCGGTCTCGTCGGCGTGTCCGGATACGATGTCGTGCGCCTCTTCGAACAGCTGCCGCAGGACACGAGCAAGCAGACGAGTGTGCCGGACGCGGCCTTCGTTGCGCCAGCCTCGTTGCTCGTATTCGATCATGTGACGCGTCGCATTGCCCTGTTGCACGACGGGCCGGAGGCCGAGCGTCAGGCCTTGCGGGCCGAGGTGATGAAGCAACTGCGCGGGCCGATAACGGGCAACAACCAGGCGGTGAACATTGCGCCGGCGGCAGCGAGCTTTACCGAGGAAGAGTTCGCCGCGCGGGTGCAGGCCTGCAAGGAATACATCGCATCGGGGGACATCTATCAGATCGTCCTGTCGGTACTTTTCCGCGGCAAGACCAACGTTTCGCCGTTTGAGGTCTATCGGGCGCTGCGTCTGCTGAACCCGTCCCCGTACATGTTCTTCTTCGATTTCGACGACCTGCAGGTCGTCGGCTCTTCACCCGAAGCGCTTGTGAAGCTGAATCACAACACCGCATCGTTGCGGCCGATCGCCGGCACCTTGCCGCGTGGTGCAAACCCGGAGGAGGACGCTGCCAACGAAGCGGCGCTGCTGGCCGACCCCAAGGAGGCAGCCGAACACGTCATGCTCGTGGATCTCGCGCGCAACGACCTCGGCCGTGTTGCTACGGCAGGGACGGTGCGAGTTGATCCTTACCGGGCGATCGAGCGCTACAGTCATGTCATGCATATCGTTAGTGGCGTGCAGGGTGAACTCAACCCCGACTTTGATCAGTTCGACCTGTTCGCCGCAAGCTTCCCGGCGGGCACCCTGGTGGGCGCACCAAAAGTTCGCGCCATGGAGATCATCGAGAAAATGGAAGGCGTCGGTCGCGGCCTCTATGCCGGCACCGCCGGTTACTTTGGCCTGAGTGGCGACATGGACCAGGCGATCACGATTCGCACGCTCGTTTTCTCGGGCGATGAGTACAGTTTTCAGGCGGGGGCCGGTATTGTGGCCGACTCGGTGCCTGAGCGGGAATACCAGGAAGTCATGGCCAAGAGTGCCATCCTGCGGCGCGCGCTCGAAATTGCCGGAGAGGGCCTGTAATGAACAAGAATTTCGAGCACGTACGTATGCTGTTGATCGATAATTACGATTCGTTTACCTACAACCTCGTGCAGGCATTCGCTGCGATGGGTGCGGACGTCCTGGTCTACCGCAACGACGCGATCACAATCGAGGAAGCGCTTGCGCTCGAGCCGACACACCTCGTGATTTCGCCGGGACCGGGCCGGCCGGAAGACGCGGGCCGCTCGCTCGCGATGATCGAGGCGTTTGCCGGAAGGGTGCCGATCCTTGGGGTGTGTCTGGGTCACCAGAGCATAGTGCAGCAGCAAGGTGGCAGGATCGTGCGTGCGGAGCGGCTCATGCATGGTAAGACGTCAATGGTAAAGCACGACGGCCAATCTATATTTACAGGTCTGTCGAACCCGTTCGAGGTTGGGCGCTATCACTCGCTGTGTGCGGAAGAGGAGTCGCTGCCGGAGAATCTGGTCGTTACAGCGCAAACCGATCGTGGAGAAATCATGGGCGTGCGGCACAAGACATTGCAGATTGAAGGAGTGCAGTTTCACCCGGAGAGCGTACTGACGCCTGAGGGCGATGCCCTGATGGCAAACTTCATGCGTCAGGAGGCGACATGAGTAACAGTCCGCTTCTTGACAGCCTGCTCGCCGGAAACGATCTCGAGGAACAGCAGGCCTATGATCTGATGCAGCAGTTTGCGGCCGGCGACCTCGATCCGGCCTTTGCGGGGGCGTTGCTTGCGGGCCTCCGCGCCAAGGGTGAAACGGCCGATGAGATTCGTGGTTTCGCGCGGGCCATGCGAGAGCTCGCCATTCACCCGGCTATTCCAGAGGGCGCGCCGACTGTCGATACAGTGGGTACCGGCGGCGATGGCTCCGGTAGCCTGAACCTGTCTACAGGTGCCGGTCTGCTTGCCGCGGCCTGTGGCTCGCGCGTCGTCAAACACGGCAATCGTTCGGTATCGAGCAAGTCGGGTAGTGCGGACATGCTCGAGCGCCTGGGCATGCCGTTGCCGCTGCACGAAAAGGAAGCTGTCGACTGTCTGCAGGCGACGAGCTTCACGTTCCTGTTCGCGCCGGCCTATCATCCCGCGATGAAAGCGGTGATGCCGGTGCGAGGTGCGATGGGCGTGCGTACGGTGTTCAATATTCTTGGACCCCTGACCAACCCTGCATCGACCCCGTTTCAACTGATCGGCGCCTTTAGTCGTGATATGGCGAAGCTCATGGCGGATGCGCTTGCGGGTCTGCCGATCGAGCGCGCTTTTGTTGTGCACGGCGAACCCGGCTGGGACGAGGCAACTCCAGCGGGAGAATTCTGGTTGTACGATGTAACACCCGGCGATGTCGTCGAAACCCGACGCAGCCCTGAAGACTATGGCATACAGCGTTGCGCACCGGAGGACCTCGCCGGCGGCGATGCAGAGCACAATGCGGGCGAGCTGATTCGCGTCTTTACGGGTGATGACACCGGTGCGCATCGCGATGCATTGCTGATGGGCACGTCACTGGTTCTCGAGGTGCAGGGCGTCGCGAGAAACGCAAAGGACGGCGTCGAACAGGCGGCGGCCGCGATCGACGATGGACGGGCTGAGACATTCCTTGAACACTTGCGAGCACATTTCAAAGACCGATGAGTGATTTCCTCGAAGGCATGGCGAAGAGCAGCGCGGCGCGAGCCGCGATGGCACCGTCGTTCACGGACGCTGACTTCGACAAACCCGTCGTGCCGATTTCCCTTGATGGCTTCGGTGTGATCGCGGAGATCAAGCATCGTTCCCCCGCCGAAGGCCCACTTTCATCGGAGGGTGACAGTCACCTTTATTCGAGGGCCCGGGCCTACGCTGCCGGCGGTGCCGCCGCTATTTCGGTGCTGACCGAACCGAGTCGCTTCGAAGGCGAGTTGGCACATTTGGAGGAAGTCGCCGCTGCGGCGCCAGTAACGCCGGTGATGCGCAAGGATTTCCTCGTGGAGCCAGTGCAGGTTCTTGAGGCGCGCAAGGCAGGCGCCAGCGGTGTACTGCTGATTACGACCATGCTGGATGAGGCAAAACTGCGGGGGATGCTCGACTGCGCCTGGGATCACGGGATGTTCGTCCTGCTTGAATCTTTTGACGAAGAAGACCTCAAGCGCTCGGCACGCTACCTCGATGGGAAGGGACAGCTGTTGATCGGCGTGAACACACGCAACCTGCGGACGCTCGAGGTCGACGGCGATCGGCTCCAGAACTTCGGGCCGTTGTTGCCCCAAGCAACCTGCGTGGCCGAGAGCGGCCTGCACTCACCGGAGGACGCGGCCCGAGTCGCTGGATGGGGTTACTCGATGGCCCTGGTCGGAACGGCGCTCATGCGCAGCGATGATCCGACACGATTGGTCGCAGCTATGACCGATGCGGGGGCGGCGGTATGTTCGTGAAGATCTGCGGTCTCAGTACGAAGGAGCATGTGCAGGTTGCTGTCGATGCCGGTGCCGACGCGGTGGGCCTGGTGTTCGCGAATTCTGTTCGCAGAATCGACCCGGCGCACGCCGCCGCAATCACCAAATCGGTACCAGTTACCGTAAAAAAAGTGGCCGTAATGTTGCACCCGTCGAACGAGGAGTGGCGCAAAGTGTTACGCGATTTCACACCCGATGTACTGCAGACGGACGCTGGGGACTTCGCCAGCCTCGAGATTCCCGACGGGATTGAATGCTGGCCGGTCTATCGCGAAGGAAATACGGTAACTGGTACCGAAAGAGGTGGTACCGAAAGAAAGGTGACTGTCACTTATTTGTTTGAGGGGGCGCGGAGTGGGAGCGGTGAGACCGTCGAGTGGCCTGCCGCGGCGAACGTCGCCAGGCAAGGCAACATGATCCTGGCCGGCGGACTCGGAGTGCAAAACGTTGCCGAGGCGATCGCGACAGTACGACCATTTGGGGTCGACGTGTCGAGTGGTGTTGAAACGGCGCCCGGCGAGAAGGATGCGGGACTTATCAGGCATTTCATTAGTGCAGCAAAAGCTGCGGAGAACAATCTATGAGCACATTGTTTGCTGCCGACGAAGCAAAGTTGCTACTCGACGCAGCCATCAGGGGCGAGATGCCAGACGATCACGGGCGCTTCGGTCCGTTCGGTGGGCGGTATGTACCCGAAACACTCGTACCCGCATTCGAACGACTGGATGCCGGCGTGCGCGAATACCTGCACGACGCAACATTTCAGGCAGAGTTCCGCAGGGAACTTCGCGAGTGGGTGGGTCGACCAACCGCACTGACGTTTGCGCCACGCCTCTCCGAAATCTGGGGTGCCGAAGTCTGGCTCAAACGCGAAGACCTCGCTCACACCGGCGCACACAAGATTAACAACGCAATCGGCCAGGCGATCCTTGCCAAGCGACTGGGTGCAAAACACATCATCGCGGAGACCGGCGCCGGACAGCACGGAGTTGCTTCGGCCGCTGCGTGCGCTCGCGTCGGGCTGCCCTGTACGGTCTACATGGGTGCCGTGGATATGGAGCGCCAGGCACCCAACGTCGATCGCATGCACAGGCTCGGCGCTGAAGTAGTAGCGGTCGAGTCAGGTGACAAGACGTTAAGAGCGGCTATCGACGAGGCGTTACGCACCTGGGTGACGGATCCGGCAGGCATCTACTATCTTATTGGTTCCGCAGTCGGTGCCCATCCCTACCCGTACCTCGTGCGCGAACTGCAGTCGGTTATCGGCGCAGAGGCACGCGAACAGATGATTGACCAGGCGGGCGCGCTGCCCGATGCGGCGTTCGCGTGCGTGGGCGGTGGCTCGAATGCGATCGGCCTGTTCTATCCCTTGCTTGGCGACGACATCGAGCTGATCGGCGTCGAGGCAGGTGGTACAGGCCCCGGCCTCGGTCAGAACGCCGCGACGTTAGCGACCGGCACGCCGGGTGTATTGCAGGGTACCTATACGATCATCCTGCAGGACGACGACGGGCAGGTGCAGGAAACACACTCGATCTCGGCCGGCCTCGATTACTCGGGCGTCGGTCCGGAACACGCGCTGCTGCAGGCGACGGGCCGGGTGAAATACATTTCCGCCGAAGACGACGCGGCGCTCGAGGCGCTCGAAGAGCTGTGCGCTACAGAGGGCATCCTGACCGCACTTGAGACATCACATGCCTTCGCAGCGGCAAAAGAGTACGCGAAGCAAAATCCCGGGAAGCGTATCTTGATTGGTAACTCGGGCCGCGGCGACAAGGATATGCCCACACTCACCAAGTACCCTGCAAGGACTCGCACCCATGCAAGCGCATGAACGTATAGGGGCGGCGTTGACCGCCGCAAACGATGCCGGCCGCCCGGCGCTGGTACCGTTCATCACGGCAGGCTACCCGGAGCCGGCAGATTTCATCACCACGCTGCAGGCCATCGCCGCATCCGGGGACGTCGTTGAGCTCGGCATTCCGTTTTCGGATCCGATGGCCGACGGCATGACCATCCAGCGTTCGAGTTTCGAGGCGCTGAAGAAAGGCGTCAGTCTCAAGTGGATCTTCGACCAGCTTGATTCAGTCGAGGGCGGGATCGATGCGCCACTGGTCATGATGTCATATCTGAATCCGCTGCTTGCGTTCGGTTACGACGAGCTTGCGAAGCGTGCACTGGCTGCGGGCGTCTGCGGGTTCATCGTGCCTGACCTGCCGCTCGAGGAATCAGCGGAAATTCGTGCGGCGCTCGAAGCGAAAGGTATCGGAGTGATTCAACTGGTCACGCCGGCTACGCCGGATGATCGTCTGCAGACCCTTTGCGAGGCTTCTCGAGGCTTCGTTTACGCTGTGACGATCACGGGCATCACCGGTGGAGGGGCCGGTTTGCCAGCCGATCTGACCGACTACCTCGACAAGGTCTCCGCTCTGTCCAGTATTCCGGTCTGTGCCGGGTTCGGTATTCGCGAGGCCAAGGATGTTGCCGCGGTCGGCCGACACGCGGCGGGTGCAATCGTCGGTTCGGCACTCGTTGAGGTGCTTGAGCGCGGTGGCGACCCCAGAGAATACCTGGGGTCGCTGCGCAACTGATTACTTGGCGGGAATAGTCGCTTCGCCCCGGTACATGCGGTTGCCGCTACAGTCTGATACCACGTCAAACTCAGCGTCGAACTCGGAGTCGGCGTCGGCTATCTTGCCCCAGGTCGCGATATCCGGATAGGTGTCAACCCACATGAAACCGCCCGTGTCGCCAAC
>Ga0224504_10000637_pt1 | contig 15613 bp, 15 predicted proteins | sample SF_Oct11_sed_USG_3_FD_170160 | JGI IMG/M metagenome (GOLD analysis project Ga0224504, IMG submission 170160) | Sediment microbial communities from San Francisco Bay, California, United States - SF_Oct11_sed_USGS_24 | ecosystem: Environmental > Aquatic > Marine > Sediment | place: USA... | reverse complement strand
GAAATTGCACAAGCCTGGCGTCCACATCGTGCAACAGCGGCGAGGATGTTATGGCACTATTATCTAAGGAGCCTCTGATCTATTCATGAACTCGTATCTCGCCTGAAGGCGCCTACTCCTGGTGTGTCCAAAATCTCCAGCTTCGGCGCCGCAAATCTTACTAATAGCTAGCTATTAGCTGCGATTCGCGACTCGTCTCAAGCGCCTACTCTCGGTGAATCTGAAAATTTTGAACTACAATCTACTTCACTCAGAATAAATCAGAGGCTCCTTAATCGGAATGCAGGAACAGGGCGATAATCAAAAATGACTTATACGGCAATAAATTTCTGGGAGAAGTTAAGCAAATTCGATGATCACTGGTCACCCAGGGTGATTGCGGAGATGAACGACTACCAATTCAAACTTGCGAAGGTGCAGGGAGAGTTTGACTGGCATTCTCACGCCGATACCGATGAGACATTTATTGTTATTGATGGTGAGCTGGAAATTGAATTCCGGGATGGCAAAGTAAAACTTTCAGCAGGTGAAATGTTCGTGGTGCCCAAAGGCGCAGAACACAAGCCAGTGGCTGAGAGCGAGTGCCATATTATGCTTGTGGAACCCAAAGGCACCATTAACACGGGAGGCGCCAGCAGTCACCTGACAGCCCAAAACGATGTATGGGTTTAAGGTAGTTTATACACGAAACGGACTGTAAACCCGTGTGTAGGAAGGGCGACAGCATTGGCAGCCAGTCCCTGTGTTCCAGGTAACCCTGCGCTAAACTGATCTCACAAGCCTTCCTTAAGGAGATTCACACATGCTTGAATTGAGACCGTCATGTGAGCATTGCAATAAGACATTACCGCCGAATTCGACGGAAGCTATGATTTGCACATTTGAGTGCACATTCTGTAAAGGTTGTGTCGAAAATGTTTTGGAAAACGTTTGCCCAAATTGCGGTGGCGGGTTTGTACCAAGACCAATAAGACCTGAAAACAACTGGAAGAATGGTGTCTATTTGGGCAAGTATCCCGCCACGGATAAAATGACATATAAATCCGTGGACATTGAGGAGCATCGAAACTTTGCAAAAGACATAAAAATCATTCCGCCGGAGGAACGATAATTTGGTGTTCATGGAACCTGACTCCGCTACTCCACTTAACCAAGATGACCATGATTGAAATCAAACGTCCACAAGAGTTGGCGCGTTTACGCCGTCTTGCCCTCGCTGCACAAGGACTGCTGCAGGCCCAACCCTATGGGCGTGGTTTGGCTGGAGCACGTAAAGCAATTAAGCACATAGGTTATGTACAGATCGACTCCATATCAGTGGTGGAACGAGCACACCATCATGTTCTTCGCTCCAGAGTGCCTAAGTTCAGGCCAGCCATGACCAATCAAATGTTGCTGGATGGAGACATTTTTGAGTATTGGGCACACGCGGCTGCTATTTTGCCCATCGCCGATTTTCGCTTCTCCTTACCGTATAAACATGCCATCAAAAGCGGTCAAACCCATTGGTATAAAACCCGTGACAAGAAGCTCATGGGTGAATTGTTGGCACGTATACGTTCAGATGGCCCGATACGATCGCGAGATTTAGAAACTAACACTACAAAACGCACAGGTTGGTGGGACTGGAAGCCAGCCAAAAAGGCACTCGAACAGTTGTATATGGAAGGCGACCTAATGGTCAGCAATCGAGTAGGGTTCCAAAAAACATATGATTTAACCGAACGCGTACTACCATCTCAAGTAAATTCACAAATGCCTAGCATTGAAGAATTTGCGGAGCAAATTGTAGATCAGCAATTGCGATGTCATGGGTTTGCTTCAATCAAAGGGCTGACCTACCAGCGCCGAAATTCTCAACTGCGCAAAGCTGTGAAAACCCTGGTAAACGAAAGGTTGGCGCAGCGCACCCTGGAACAAGTACTGGTAAGTAGTGGCGAAGTATTTATATTGAAAGCGGGTGCGCTGGAATGCTCTCTTCCCCGGTTGAACAACCGCATGTTGATTCTTTCGCCATTCGACAACAGTGTCATTCAGCGCGATCGGCTTAAAGCACTGTTTCAATACGACTATCAACTGGAATGCTATGTACCTGCAGCCAAACGTCAATATGGCTACTTCTGCTTACCGCTACTTTATCGCGATGAATTTATTGGAAGAATGGATTGTAAAGCCCATCGAAATATCAGTCGTCTGGAGATCAAATCACTACATTTGGAACAGCACAATTTTGATGAAGAATTAGTCATTTCTGCATTTGTAGACGCCATAAAACAATTCTGTCAGTTTCAACAATGTGACTCAGTGTCTTTGACCAGAGCCCACCCACAACACCTAACCCAACGTTTGCACTATGCGCTAAAACCTCTGGGGTGACAGGGACACTCCTCTGCATACTGAAGTGGTTTTTCCCCGCGATGTTGCTCGTGGTTGCAGTCGCCTATTTTGACGTTATGCTTAATAGGTAATCTGCTGGAGAAATGCATATGAGTTTGGAGCTTGTTGAATACATACCAGACCAGATATGGATCAAGCGATACCCGGTTCATTATTCCGGCCTGGACTTTTACTCCCTCATGACAGTAATTCGTTTGTCTGATGGAAACCTGCTGCTGCACTCTCCATGTGACATCGACGACGAGACAAAGCAGTCCATTGAGCGTATCGGGACAGTGGCTCATATAGTGGCACCCGGCTCCTATCATTACTTTCATGTAGGCTCAGCTCAGAATGCCTTCCCCGAGGCACAGACATACATTTGCCCCGGTATTGAACAAAAGCGACCAGACATTGAATTTGACTGGATCCTGGGCGACAGGTCCCCGGAGGCGTGGAATGAGGAAATTGAGCAGGTACTGGTTCGTGGGTCGAAGTACATTTGGGAAGTCGCCTTCTACCACAGACCAAGCCAAACGCTTTTGCTTGTTGATTTAGTCGAAAACATCGGAGACCAGACAGACGGTGTAGGCTGGGGACTTAAGCTGTGGTGGAAGCTTGTATTTCATATGTGGAATCATCCGAAGCCGGCACCAGAGTATCAAATGGGGTGGAAGGATAAGAAAGCTGCCAAGCGCTCACTGGAGCAAATTCTTCAATGGGATTTTGAACGGGTGTTACTTGCTCATGGAGACTTTATAGAGAGCAACGCCAAGGCCGCGTTGCGCGAAGCATGGAAGGCTCCGCTGAAGACGGAGAAAGAGACATAATCATTCGTTACGATGCTTTCCACTCGCAAGTTGTCTCCACCGGACGCCTGACGGCGCCTCCCAACTAAAACGATTAGTTCTCAACCCAGATGGAGAAGCGATAGTGTGAAGGAATGTAATCAATGCGGAAAATGTTGCGAGAATTATAGTGACGGCGGCTTATCAGCAACGGAACATGAAATAGAATTTTGGGAGATATTCAGGCCCCATATATATGAATTCGTCAGTGAAGGAAAAATCTGGGTAGATCCAAAAACAGGTAAGCAAATCAAACGGTGTCCGTGGTTGCGGCAATTACCAAATCAGGGGAAATATGTCTGTGACATTTATTACGATCGCCCCGACGATTGCAAACATTACCCGGTAACCATTGAGCAAATGATCAAAGATGAGTGCGAAATGTTGGAAGCGCGGGATTTGGTCAACCCGAAGCAGGCACAGAGTTTTTTGGATAAACTGATGGCGGATTCCAGGCCCTCAGTCAAGTAAAGATAGTTTTGGTCAGGACTCAACTTAACAAATCATTCAACCGGATGCGGGAAAGTGCATAAATCAGCTATCTTGTTGTTTTCATTTCTGGTTGGATTGTTAGTGGTCATTGGATTAGCCTGGATGATGTCGAAAATGGTGCAGGTAGGCCCGACTCCTTTGGAAGAGGAGGAGGCTGATACCACGATTACTCTCCTTTCTCAGAGAGAACGGCAAAAACAATGTGACAAGCAACATACCGAAGTTGGCCTTCTGGTTAGAAGTTCGCAAACCTGCCAATCTGATGAGGAATGTATTCGTATTCCGGTTTCCCAACAATTTGCAAGTTATCTTGGGTGTTCGGTTGTAGTACAGCTGGACGCAAGGAAGCAAGTCGTTAAGGCCCTTAGTCAGCAGAATCAATGCCAAACAGGTCTTCTATGTAATCGTCCGAGAGTTAGTTCCTATACGGCTGTTTGCCGAAACAACTTATGCACTTCTGAACGTCAAGAAATGCCCCCGTCACTCGATGTGCTAACAGAGAAAACACTGAAGTCCATTTCTGACAGTCTTTTGGAGGAGAGTGGTGAGCTTGATGACTAACCGTGTTAAATCTGCGTGACAAATCGCCACGTATGTTTCGCCGGCCAATCACTCAACCCAATGTTTCGTGTCGAACAGTTGAGATGACAGTCTGGAAGCCGGCGTTAGTTATTCCGTCTACGCCAGCTTCAGGTTGCCTTCGACCGCGTCCAGAAAGCCAAACATATCAACCAGCTTCTCATTCTCCGGATCATTGGTTTTACCCTTCAGGTCACCGGTGATGATGCCCTGATCCACTGTGTCGATCAGGGCCAGCTTGAGCGCGGCGGCATAAGAGCATAGCTTTTCATTGCTGGCACGGTTACCGATGGTTTCAAGCGCATTAGCCAGTGCATAGAGTAGTGCGGAGGAGTTGAATAATGCCACCTTGCCGTGGCTTTCAAGATACTTCAGGTACAAATCATGCGCGGTACCGTGCGGGGCCTCAAAGAGCATGGTGCCGTCTTTGCTTTCGATGATCGAACTGGCGGTGGCGAGGCTGCCGCCCAGTGCTGCCGAAATATCCGAAAAGATATCGCCATCCAGGTTTTGCGCAGGGTATAGCGCTTCACGCGGTGGGTCGGTGATCATCTTTTTCAGCTGGCTGGAGGGTCGCATGATCATAAAGGAAGGAGGAGGCGTATCGTGCTTGGCCAGTTCAGTTCGTACTTCGTAGATGACGGCGCTAAAGACATCGTCATAGGCCATGTACTCACGCTTGAGGCCAAAGTAGACCTCTTTATCGTGAACTGAAGCATCGCGAAATACCTGGCTAACCCAATCTTTGATGGCTTCGCGGTCGTTGGACATAAACAGCAGCGGGTCGCCCTTTTTAATTGTGCGGGCATGTTTTTCTTCGCCGTCGAGAATCACCTTTAAAATTCCATCTTCAGTGGCGGGCATATTAAAGCTGCCGTATTGATCGCCACCGCCAGCACTCATTCGCGAAATTGAAACCGCAGCCCGGCGCTCCGGAATACCGGTGACCTTGAGTTGGTTGACCAGCTTGAGCAGTTTGCGACCGCTGGTATTATCCGGTACGCCCCAGAGTGCCCGTTCGGGCGGGTTGGAGATAATGCGCGCCGCCTGCGCGTCTATCAACTCGTAGTGATAGGCAAGGCCAAGTTCTTCAAAAGTGGCCTGGTAGTCGCGCTCATAGATATCCTCAATTGCGGTACGCATCACACCGTCGTAGCCGGGTATAACAGTGTCTTTCAGGCCCAAATAGGCATCACGTTTTTCATTGATGGCACGCTTGAAAAAATCGTGCGCCCAGTCGCGTACCTTATCCATGTCATTGGTGCCGATAAGCCATGGGTCGCCCTTGTTAATAAAGCGGCGGTGCAACTCAATCGGGTCGCCACTGCTACCCACAAACATGAGCTTGGCAACACCGGTGGCCTTGGATAACTCATTGTGGCTACTCGTTATGCCGCCGCCGGCCATGGTATCGACCTCAATATCACGACCCACCCAGCCGGGACGTTTCACTTTGATATTACGGAAATGGATATCTTCTCGAATGATGTTACCGCCAATGCCTTTGCGAATGGCGCCATTGGGTGACTTGGTCGCCAGGCGGTCCAAATCGTCTTCATTGATATGACTATGTTTGGCCAATAGCTCGTCCAACTGGTCACGGTTGACCGTCATACCCGCGTTCTTAATTCCGACGCCATGTTGTTTTAGCGCTTCTATGGAATCAACCACCACCTGGCCATTACTGAGCAGACGTTTCTCTGCAGACAAGTCGATTTCTACCAGTGGAATGTCGAGGTATTTGCTTACAAACTGTTCGAGGATGCGATCGAAGGCGATCTGCGCCATTTCGTCACCGTGCAGCACCACCAGGGGCTTGCTTACGGCTATTTTGTCATTCATTGAAAAATATCCTTGTGGTTGCTTATTCTTGCTCATCTGCGGCGCGTAGAGTTGTTTCTACCGATCCGATTCTCATCGATTGTACCCGAAGAAATCGCTACTGCAGCGTTGATTCGCCATAATGGAATTACAATGCAACATGAAAATTCGGGCGAGGGAGCCTAACACACTCATGAAACTACCCAGGTTAAGGACTTTTTTTCTGGTACCACTGTATCTGTTCGCGGCGCTCTATGTTACCGCAGTCATTATCATTAATCTTAAGGGTGACGCCATTCCTGCTCTTGAGTCAGTAGCAGTAGCGGACGCGCATAAGACCATTGCGATTTTCGGGGCCAGTGGAACCGCTGGGGATGGAATCTTAAAGGCCGCACTGGCGGACCCGGAAATTGATCGGATACTCGTCATCACACGACGCACCACTCCGCGAATCGAGGAGGGGGTTGCTATGGGAAAGTTGCAGGTGATTCTTCACATGGACTACCTCGACTACGCTGCTATTCGTGACAAGCTGTCTCCATTGGACTCGGTCTATTGGGCAATTGGAATCAACTCTTTAGGCGTAGATGAGAAAACCTATGGCATGATCCATGTTGATTTTCCGGTGCGTTTTGTATCGGAATGGTTGAGCGCCGGTAATAAACCCGGTAGTTCATTTCATTACATCAGTTCCAGCGATATCTCAGAGGATTCAAGCATGATGTGGGCAAGGGAAAAAGTGCGTGCGGAGAAATCGTTATTCAAATTAGCGGAGGGAACGGATCTTCGTGTAATTGCCTATCGGCCGGATTACATTGGCCCGACTGAAGAAGAGGCAAATCTTGGGCAAACACTTCTTTACTGGTTCTTTAAGCCGGTCAATGCGGCAGTTAGAGCAACGCAAATTGGTCAGGCCATGATCGAAGTGACAGCGCGTGGATCAGAATTCAGTAGTGGGGATACTCTTTCAACTGGAAAAATCGTGCGCTACAGCAATGCTTATGAAAAGCGCCTGGCTTTAAAGAACGACGGGTAAAGCCTGTTGTTGATAGCGATCTGCCAGTCATAATTCAGCTAGCCAATCCGGCGCATCTGACGTTTTTATTCAATTCGTACTATCATTAAACCAATAAAAGCCTGATTTAAATCAGGCATAAATAGTGTAATCAAGGAGAATCCAATGACCATCAGCCTTATACAATTGTGGATGCCAATTTTGGTCGGTGCCGTATTCGCCTGGATAGCCAGCGGACTGATTCATATGCTAATCAAGTATCACAACTCCGATTACCAGAGACTGGAAAATGAAGATGATGTGATGAATGCGGTAGGTAAGGATGCACCATCACCCGGCCTGTATCACTTCCCGTACTGCGCCGATATGTCAGAGATGGCAGATGAGGCCATGCAGCAAAAAATGAACAGGGGGCCGGTAGGGTTTCTCTCCATATTTCCCAATGGTCTGCCTAATATGGGTAAATACCTGAGTCAGCAGTTTGCATTCTTTCTAATTGGCAATGCGCTGATCGCCTATTGCGCCACACTGGTTCTGTCAGCGGGTGCGGAGTTCATGACCGTATTTCGTTTCTTCTCAGCTGTTGGTTTTCTTGCCTACGGTTGGGCCAACGTTCCATATAGCATCTGGTTTGGCTACAAATGGTCCATGACAGCGAAGTATTTGCTTGATGCGCTAATTTATTCACTGGTTGTTGCTGCAACGTTTGCATGGTTATGGCCGGATATAAGTTAATAATCACGTAGAAAAAATTCGATAAGCCAAGTATCGTAAGCGACACTTTATTCTGTGAAGCTAATGATGGGTGATCGCTTTTGAAAATATGGGTAGATGCGGACGCTTGTCCGGTAGTGATCAAGGAAATCCTCTTTAAGGCAGCAGAGCGCACCGCCACTCAGTTGACGCTGGTGGCGAATCAGTCCGTCCGCGTGCCACCGTCGCGTTTCATCAACTCTATTCAGGTTTCGTCGGGCTTTGATGTTGCTGACAATGAGATCGTAGAAAGACTCGAGGCCGGGGATCTTGTCATCACCGGTGACATTCCGCTGGCTGCGGATGTAATAGAAAAAGGCGGACATGCCCTCAGCCCGCGCGGGGAAAGGTATACTGTCGAAAATATCAAGGCGCGTCTGAATATCAGGGATTTTCTGGATACCATGCGGGGTAGCGGAATTGATACAGGCGGCCCGCCGCCATTAAGCCAGGGTGACCGTAAATCTTTTGCCGATCACCTGGATAGGTTACTGGCCAGCACTACATCAAAGGAATAGAAGAAATGGCCAGTGATAGTTTTTCATCTCTCTCCATATCCAAAGCCCAACTTGCGAACCTGGAGTCGCTCGATTACAAGAAAATGACGGCTATCCAGAAGCAAAGTCTGCCGTACGTTTTGAAAGGCAGGGACCTCATCGCGCAAGCCAAAACAGGTAGCGGAAAAACAGCCGCTTTTGGAATTGGTTTATTGGAGCAGATTAATCCGCGCTTCTTTGGAGTACAGGCGCTGATTTTGTGCCCAACCCGCGAACTGGCCGACCAGGTCGGCAAGGAACTTCGCCGTTTGGCCCGCAGTACGCCCAATATCAAGCTGGTTCTATTATGCGGCGGTAAGCCGTTCGGGCCACAAAAAGGCTCGCTGGAACACGGGGCTCACATTGCTGTTGGAACACCGGGGCGTATTCAGGATCATTTACGTAAGGAGACCTTAAAGCTCGATGGTCTGAAGACACTGGTTCTGGATGAAGCAGACCGGATGTTGGATATGGGCTTCTTTGACGTCATGACCGAAATTATTTCGCAGACACCTAAAAAGCGTCAGACACTCATGTTTTCAGCAACCTATCCGTCTCAGATTAAAAAAATGTGCCGCTCCATACAACGTGACCCGGTGACGGTAACGGTTGAAAGCGAACACAAAGCCGGTGTGATTGATCAGATGTTCTACGAGGTTAAAAAGCACGAACGCAATAACACTCTGTTGGCCCTGTTTGAACACTACAAACCAGAAACTGCGCTGGTCTTTTGCCATACCAAAAAGGAGTGTGACGAGGTGGCACGCTTTCTAAGCGGTCGTAATATTGAAGCGCTTGCCATTCATGGTGACCTGGAACAACGCGAACGTGACCAGGTGCTGGTGCAGTTTTCCAATAACAGTTGTTCGGTACTGGTTGCCACCGACGTTGCTGCCCGTGGTTTGGACATCAAGTCTTTGGCGGCCGTGATTAATTATGAGTTACCGCGGGATCCCGAGATTTATGTGCATCGTATTGGACGTACCGGTAGGGCAGGGGAAACAGGTATTGCGCTGAGCATATTCACTGAATCCGAACAGTTTCGGGTCAAATCAATTGAGCAGTATTTGAAAAAGCCGTGTATCTGCGATGTTTACGCCTCACTTGATCGTGAACCGGGATTTTCACTTACATCGCCCATGGTTACCATTCAACTTGATGCCGGCCGTAAAAATAAAATGCGGCCTGGCGATATTTTGGGTGCCTTGACGGGTGAAGCCGGGCTGGCCGGATCGCAGATTGGCAAGATTGATATTTTTGATATGTCCAGCTACGTTGCAATTGAACGCAGCGCACTTCGCCAGGCGCTTAACTACATGGCCAACGGCAAAGTCAAAGGGCGAAACGTACGTGCCAGGCGAGTTTAGAACGGTTATTGCAAGACCAGCATAAAAGCCAGCATAAAAGAATGTGTTCAGGGAAAAGCAAGGGATAGCGAACTAGATCTAATGGATACAACGAACCACTATTCACCCCTGGAAGAAAAGACCAATATCATTTCTCATGCTGTTGGCCTGGCTCTCAGTATCGTTGCCCTGTTGTTGATGCTTGTTCGTGCCGGTGGTACCGGCAGCATCCTGGCTATTGTTAGTGCCGCAATTTTCGGAATCAGTTTAATTGCGCTTTATGCGGCCTCAACCATGTATCACAGCGCAAAGGATCCAAAAGTAAGAGCCCGTTTAAGGGTCAATGACCATGCCACAATCTACATCCTTATTGCAGGCACTTACACACCGTTTACGCTTATCACGCTCAATGGCTGGGTGGGCTGGACTATTTTCGGTGTTTCCTGGGGTATGGCTATCACGGGTGTCATCCTGAAACTATTCTTCACTGGGAAATACAATGTTGTATCTACCCTGATGTATGTCTTCATGGGCTGGATCATCATATTTGCGATAAAGCCCCTGGTTAACAGCTTCTCACCCGAGGGTATATTCTGGCTTGTTGCCGGCGGTGTGGCCTATACCGTCGGAGCTGTCATATACAGCATTAAAAAAATACAGTTCAACCACGCCATTTTTCATCTTTTTGTTTTACTGGGCAGCTTTTGTCACTTTATTTCGGTATATTTTTACGTCCTCCCGAAGGTGGTCTAGTTCCAGGCCACAAAATTGCTCCTATTAGTAGCTAGCCTTCGAAATTAAACCCGCGATTCTTTTGCAGTAGCTCTATCTTGACGATTCCGGAACAAAAAAGACCATCAATTTTAGACTGGTAAGGGGCCAATGACTCTCGTGCTTTGCCAATGGGACCATTAGGCCAGGGCGCTGAATGCGAACCGTCCTTTAAAGCGTCTATCTCCATCTGAAGTTCTCCATCCAAACCGGGGTAGGTGGATTGAAACTCGTTGGTCTGCAGGGCCAGTTGTTGATTTGAAAGGATCTGCATGAATTCTTTTCGTGCTCTTTCACTGACATAAGCCTCCTCCATCTTCGAGAAAACCGAATCTGGTTCTTTGGCCAGTTGCTCACCATAGCTGGTCAGATAAATATAGAGATATTCACCAATACCCATTTCTTCGTTCAATAAAGCCTGGTTACGGTTTGTTGAAAACTTCACCATTCTGGGTCCTGCACTGAATGCACTTTTCAAACCCTGCAGACCGGTAGATGCAGCATCGCTTGTAGAGGAATCTTTATCAGTTTCAATCTGTTGGAGCTGAGCAATGCTGGTCAGGACGGCCTGGTAGTCGTCGCAGTCAGCCTGCAAGGCTTCACGAATGCGTATAAATGCCTCTATCCGTTGTGGTGAAATCGACCCGTCGGGTGAAGGTGTGTACTGTTCTGCCCAACCGAAACGGTCAATCAGTTTTTGTTCGACACGTTTCGCATCCCGTACACCTGTTGTGAGAAAATATATTCCTGATGTGACCACAAAGACAATGGTTAAGGTGATTAACAGACCACCTTTGAGTCTGCTTCCCTTTTTTTTGGGTTTGCTTTTTACCATTCCAGGATTCACTCGGGTTTGTTCGTTGTGACGACCAAGTTACCACGTTTCAAGGAGGACCGTTAGCTGTGAATGCTTTGCTAAAAGCATGGAGTTCTTATGGCATATCAGCAGCATTTTCGACCGAAATGGGAATAACCGGGAACCAGTGTTAAGTAATTTTTGCACTTGAAATTACAGGCCATGCAAGTCTGATATGCGCCGCTCCTGAGCATCCCTGCGCGCGCGGCATACCGTTCATCCTGAACATAATCGCGCCGCACATCAAATTACAGGCCGTGCAAAACTGACACAATCGCGCCGCACATCCCTGTGCTCACACGCGATATACCGTTCATCCTGAACATAACCATGGTACACTTGGTCTTTTACGGCCTTAAAAAAGCTAAGTGAAGAAGAAAAATAGCAATTTGAGCTTTTTTGAGCGCGTAATTGTTGTTGAATTTTTCTGCCGAAAGGCAGGATGTAAGATTAGAAAGTAGTTAATTAATTTATTAAGGAATCAAGGTTATGAGTACAGGTACAGTAAAATGGTTTGATGCGGGGAAAGGTTATGGATTCATCACACCAGAAGATGGCAGCAAAGATTTGTTTGTTCACCATTCAGAAATCCAAACTGATGGTTATGCAACATTGAATGACGGCCAACAAGTAGAATACGAAGTAGGACAAGGCCAGAAAGGCCCATGCGCAACTAAGGTTGTTGCTCTCTAAGTCGTAGATCTAAGATTAGTCGAAACGGGTGCCGGTTTTACCAGCACCCGTTTTTTTTTGCCTCTGAAATATACTTACGCTTTATTGGCAGCAGCCGGTGGAATGGTTGCAAATCGCCATCGAGGGTTCTGATCATAGGCGTTTATGAATGTATCGGGTCCTGCGATGTAGAAATCATAAGTGTCCAGATCTACAGGCTCGATACCAAGCAGCTCAAGTGTTGAGGTAGTGCTAACGGTTCCGTCACCCGGTTGAGCATTGATAGGCAGGTAGTGAAAGTTTTCAAAAGCATCCTGCCATGACCTGCAGAGATTATCCTGATAGCGGTCTTTCATGCTGGGGGCTACCCAGATCAAATGCATGCTATTAGCCACTTCCAGGGCCATGACGTGCTCAATCAGGCTCCTGACAGGCGCAAAGCCTGTGTGCCAGGCAATGAAAACCAGTGACCGGTTCGAACTCTCATCAAAAACAAAATCACCTTCAGGTCCATTGATGTCGATCAAGCTGCCCTTTTTGAGGTGGTTAAAAACGAAGTCTGAAAACTCATCGTCTTTGAGCCTGGGTATCTGGAAGTGAAGATTCATGTCGTCGCAGGGGCAACTGCTGATTGGAAAAGTAGCCGTGGGAAAGTCTGTACCCCCCAGTTGAACTTGTTGACCAGCCAGGAAACGCAGGCGTTGAGTGCGTGGTGTTTTCAGGTGTAATAGGGCGACATCATCGTTGACGAACTCGATGTTTCTTACTTTGGCGGTGATGTGTTGTCTGGGTATTTCTTTGCTGCTTTGGGCTTCGGGAGCCTCAAGGATGATATCGGTGACCGCGCTGTTGCAGCACATCAGCACATGTCCTGTGCTTCTTTTTTCCTCGCTTATCATGTAATCGTGGTGCCGTACCTGTTGCACTTCACCGGAAACTATTTTGGCCAGGCACTCACCACAATTGCCATTACTGCAACCATAGCCGAGAGCGAGGCCCGAGTGGAGACCGGCTTCAAGAAGCGTCAGGTTGCCTTCAGAGGGAAAGTTGCGACCGCTGGGTAGGATTTTGATGTTGCTTGGCATTGGTTTTTTGAGTGGTTGAATTGTTTGTGACTTTGCTGGTTTATTTTAACTCGGTTGAGCATTTCATGAGACCCGGTGCGTAATGAATTACGCACCCAGCGGGTTTGGGTTTCCTTTGGTTGGTGCGAACGGTGCGTAATGAATAACGCGACCTACGGGCGTCTGTTCTTGGGTTTTCTTTTTGGCTTTGCATTTCTCTTTTTGTGGGCCTTACCTGATGGCAAGGAGAGTTTGTGCTTACCCTTGCGTGAGGAGGGTTTTGCCGGACCAGATTGCTTTTGTTTTTCTCCAAGGCGGGTGATACTCAGTTTTTGACCTGCTACCCGGATTTTCCTGAGGATGACGAGGGTTTCATTCGGCATACCGGCAGGCAGGTCAATCAAGGTGTAATCGTCATAGATGTTGATGCGGCCGATGTTTTTGCCGCTTATATCCGCCTCATTGGCGATGGCACCCACAATATTCCCGGGCATGATTCCGTGGTCGTGACCCACGGCAAGGCGGAAACGCTCCATTCCTTCGGAGGGTGGACCGTCATTTCCCTTGTTCTGAGAGGGTCTGCGCCGGGAAGGCGCATCGCTTCTATTTCTTTTGTCACCACGTGCGGGCCGGCTTTCCTTATCCCAGCTCTTGTTTGCAATCCTGTGGGGATTGTTTTGTAGCAGGAAAGGAGAATCGCCCTGGAGTAACTGCGCCAGTGCTGCCGCGATCTTTAGAGGAGGTACATCCTGGTCCTGCTGATACTCTTCAATCATCTTGGAAAACAAACCCAGATCCACACTTTCGAGTGTGTCGGTGATGCGTTGTTTGAATTTATCGATACGCTTGTTGTTGATGACGTCAGTGGAAGGCAGCTCCATGAGCTCTATCTTCTTCCTGGTGGCATTTTCAATGGCGTATAGCATGCGTTTTTCACGTGGTGTGACGAACAAAATGGCATCACCTTCACGACCGGCCCGACCGGTGCGGCCGATACGATGCACATAAGCCTCGGTATCGGTTGGGATATCGTAATTGACGACATGGCTAATACGATTAACATCGAGACCGCGCGCCGCCACATCGGTGGCTACAACGATATCCAGTTTGCCGTTCTTCAAACGGTCGACGGTGCGTTCACGCTGTTTTTGTTGAATATCACCATTGAGAGGTGCTGAAGCATAACCACGGGCTTCGAGCTTTTCAGACAAATCAACCGTGGCAAGCTTGGTGCGCACAAAAATCAGCATGGCATCGAAAGGTTCAGCTTCGAGAATACGGGTCAACGCGTCGAGCTTATGAAAGCCCTGCACCGGCCAGAAGCGTTGCCGAATGGTGTCTGCCGTGGTGGTCTTGACCTTGACAGTTACCTGGACAGGTTCATTCAAATAACGGGTGGCAATACGACGGATCTGTTGCGGCATGGTAGCTGAGAAAAGGGCGATTTGCCGGTCTTGGGGCGTTTTTTCCAGGATCCATTCCACATCATCGATAAAACCCATCCGCAGCATTTCATCGCCTTCATCCAGCACCAGTGTGGCAAGTTTATCCAGCACCAGCGTACCGCGACGAATATGATCCATGACACGCCCCGGTGTACCTACGATCACATGCACACCCCGCTGCAGGGCGCGAATTTGCACACTGTAGTCCTGCCCTCCATAAATGGGCAGGACATGAAAACCCTTCAAGTGGTGAGCATATTTCTGAAAAGCTTCAGCTACCTGGATAGCCAGTTCGCGTGTAGGTGCGAGCACCAATACCTGTGGGTCTTTTTGTTGTAGATCGAGGCGGGACAATATCGGCAGTGCAAATGCTGCGGTTTTGCCTGTGCCAGTTTGAGCCTGGCCAACAACATCCTTACCGTCCAGCATATAAGGAATGGTCTGCGCCTGGATCGGTGAGGGTGTTTCATAACCCACCTCATCCAGGACCTTCAGAATTGATTGCTGCAGACCTAACTGGTCAAATGTTTTAACAGAGTCGGTATTCATTTTCGCTACCCGGAAATGTATTTGAGGAAACTAGTGAAGAGTATGCGCCAATTACCTTCAATTCGCGCCCCGAACCTGAAAAATTTTAAGTCGACATTAAACCGCCGGAAAGATTCCGGCGGGTCTGAATATCAGAATAACCGGGCAGGATGTAGTCCGGCCCGCCCGGTCTGACCCCTATTCGGTCCGGGCTGTCGAAGCCCTGGCTTCGTCAAGAGCCGATCTTAATGCCTTGGCCCACACGGTCATCATTCGCCTTGCTACGGCCCTGTTATTCACACTGGTTCGCCACTCTGCATAACCACGATCGTAGTCGCGCTTCCGGTCGGTCGCCTTGGCTATTTTGTCATTCGTCAGGGAATCAAAAAGCTCAATGTTCAGTGTCATTTCACCGGCCCTGTTAGAGTAAGACCTGCTGAAGGAACTACTGTTGCCAACGTCTGGCGCGACGACGTCAAGATTGACGATGGCTGGCCTCACCAACAGCACA
>Ga0224504_10000636_pt1 | contig 15619 bp, 11 predicted proteins | sample SF_Oct11_sed_USG_3_FD_170160 | JGI IMG/M metagenome (GOLD analysis project Ga0224504, IMG submission 170160) | Sediment microbial communities from San Francisco Bay, California, United States - SF_Oct11_sed_USGS_24 | ecosystem: Environmental > Aquatic > Marine > Sediment | place: USA... | reverse complement strand
CACCGCCATGCGCCTCAGCCATCACCTTCGTCAGTGCCGCCGTCAGCGTCGTCTTGCCATGATCAACGTGACCAATCGTGCCAACGTTAACGTGGGGTTTTGTTCTCTCAAATTTTTCTTTTGACATAGCCCTATATCCCGGGTTGTTGAATCGCGGCTGAAGCCGCTCCTACGATGCTTTTTTCATGACCAAATCCGCAACGTTCTGCGGCACTTCTGAGTACTTCTGAAACTCCATTGAGTACACGGCACGTCCCTGGCTCATCGAACGCAGGTCCGTGGCATAGCCGAACATCTCGGCCAGCGGTACTTCGGCACGAATAACCTTGCCCGCAGGCGTGTCATCCATCCCTTGTGGCAGGCCACGACGGCGATTCAAATCGCCCATCACGTCTCCCATGTAATCCTCAGGCGTCACCACCTCGACCTTCATGATCGGCTCGAGCAGGACCGGATGGGCCTTGGCGGCACCTTCGCGGAAGCCCATGCTACCCGCTATCTTGAACGCCATTTCGCTCGAGTCGACGTCGTGGTACGAACCGTCGTACAAGGTAACCTTGCAATCGACGATGGGGTACCCGGCAACAACCCCGTTTTCCATCTGTTCCCGAACACCACGATCGACGGCCGGAATGTACTCCTTCGGCACGGAACCGCCAACAATTTCGTTGACGAACTCGTAACCGGCACCGACCTCCATCGGTTCGATACGCAGGTAGACATGGCCATATTGACCGCGTCCACCCGTCTGGCGCACGAACTTGTGCTCCTGTTCCACCATCTTACGAATCGTTTCTCGATACGCAACCTGCGGCTTACCAACGTTGGCATCGACCTTGAACTCGCGCTTCATGCGATCAACGATGATATCGAGGTGTAACTCACCCATCCCCGAAATAATCGTCTGATGGGACTCCTCGTCCGTATGGACGCGGAACGACGGGTCCTCTTTAGCGAGCTTCTGCAACGCCAGACCCATCTTGTCCTGGTCAGCCTTCGTTTTCGGCTCGACCGCAACGGAGATAACCGGCTCCGGAAACTCCATGCGCTCAAGCATGATCTGTCGTTTCAGATCGCAAAGCGTGTCACCTGTGGTGACATCTTTAAGGCCGACCGCCGCAGCGATGTCGCCGGCGAAGACTTCCTTAATCTCTTTACGATCATTCGAGTGCATCTGCAGTATGCGGCCGATGCGCTCTTTTTTACCCTTTACAGGGTTGAAAATCGTGTCGCCTGAGTTCAGCACACCCGAGTAAACGCGGAAGAACGTCAGGTTGCCAACGAACGGATCCGTTGCAATCTTGAACGCCAGCGCCGCGAACGGCTCATTGTCATCAGCCGGACGTGCTTCTTCCGTGTCTTCATCAACGTGCCCGGTTATTGCCGGAACGTCGATGGGCGACGGCATGAAGTCGATAACTGCGTCGAGCATCGCCTGCACACCTTTGTTCTTAAACGCCGAGCCGCACATCGCTACAACGACGTCGCCGGACAGCGTACGAGCCCTCAATCCCCTGCGGATCTCGTCTTCGGACAGCTCGCCATCTTCCAGGAACTTATTCAGCAGTTCCTCGTCGCCTTCGGCGGCTGCTTCAACCATTTTTTCGCGCCACGCCGTGGCGTCCGCGAGCAGGTCCTCGGGAATGTCGCGAGCTTCATAGGTCGTACCCATGTTGCCCTCGTCCCAGTAGATCGCCCGCATTCGAATGAGGTCGATCACGCCTGCAAACTTTTCTTCTGCGCCAATTGGCAGCTGAATCACTACCGGGTTAGCACCCAGGCGTTCGCGCACCTGCTCAACCACTCGCAGGTAGTCGGCGCCGGCACGATCCATCTTGTTCACGAAGATCATGCGCGGCACGTGATACTTGTTGCCCTGCCGCCAGACCGTCTCGGTTTGTGGCTCGACACCACCTACCGAACAGAGCACAGTGACCGCGCCATCCAGCACGCGCAAGCTACGCTCTACTTCAATCGTGAAGTCGACGTGCCCCGGGGTGTCGATAATGTTGACCCGATGCTCGTCGAACTGTCCATCCATACCTTTCCAGAAGCAGGTCGTGGCGGCCGATGTAATCGTTATGCCGCGCTCCTGTTCCTGTTCCATCCAGTCCATGACGGCCGCACCGTCGTGAACTTCGCCAATCTTGTGACTTACGCCGGTATAGAAGAGGACGCGTTCCGTCGTGGTTGTCTTGCCCGCATCAATATGGGCCATGATGCCGATATTGCGGTAACGCTCGATGGGAGTTGTACGGGCCACGACAAGGTTTTGATCAAGGGTCTTAGTCGCTTACCAGCGGTAATGCGAGAAGGCCTTGTTCGCCTCAGCCATCCGGTGCGTGTCTTCCTTCTTCTTGACCGCCGTGCCGCGATTCTCCGCTGCGTCGAGCAATTCGTGAGCAAGACGATGCGCCATCGATTTCTCGCTGCGCTTGCGAGCAGCATCGATAACCCAACGCATTGCCAGCGTCTGGCGACGTGCCGGACGAACTTCGACCGGGACCTGATACGTAGCACCACCAACGCGACGTGACTTCACTTCCACGACGGGCTTGACGTTCTCAAGCGCTGTTTCGAGCAGCTCGAGCGCCTTGTCATCGGTCTTTGTCTCGCGCTCAGTGATGCGATCGAGTGCACCATAAATGATGCGCTCGGCAACGGACTTCTTCCCGTCATTCATGATCATATTCATGAACTTGGCGAGGAGTTGACTTCCATACTTGGGGTCGGGAAGGATTGTGCGCTTCGGCGCCTGTGTTCTTCTGGACATTAGTTCATAATCTCTAAATGGATTCGCGGCTAAAGCCGCTCCTACTGTTGTCTATTACGATTTCGGCCGCTTGGTGCCGTACTTCGAACGGCCCTGCCTGCGATCCGAGACCCCAGCACAGTCGAGCGTGCCGCGAATGGTGTGATACCGAACACCCGGCAAGTCCTTTACACGGCCGCCGCGAATCAGCACAACGCTGTGCTCCTGCAGGTTGTGGCCTTCACCGCCGATGTAGCTTGTAACTTCGAAGCCATTGGTCAGGCGTACACGAGCGACCTTACGCATAGCCGAGTTCGGCTTTTTGGGCGTCGTCGTATAAACACGCGTGCACACACCGCGCTTTTGCGGGCTGGCGTCGAGCGCCGGGACCGTACTTTTTGCACGCTTGGTGGCGCGAGGCTTACGTACTAACTGATTCACTGTGGCCATGGGCCTTCACTCTTCTTTGTCTGGTTGATTAACGTATATTTCAGTATGTCTTCAGCGCACATTTAAACGCGCGCAACCGACCGCTGGACGTCTCTTACGCCAGTGATCGGGTACTAATCGGCTCACCTTACGGCTCCCCGATTTAAAATAAACTCGGGGCTCGTCCAAGACGAGCCCCGGGGGTCAAGGGCGGGCATTTTAGTTATGCGCGAGTCGCAGTGTCAAGCTGCTATCGTCTGACGCCCGCCAGAACCGCTAAGTCCTTGATTTTTCTAAGCGGTCGTCGTTTCTTCGCCACCTTCCGGAGCCGCATCGGATTCCGCTGCCGCAACAACATCAGCCGCTGCTTCTTCGGCAGCCTCGGCCGCCTTGGCCTCTTCAGCCGCCGCAGCCGCTGCGATTTGTGACGCCTCGAGCTCTTGAAGCTGATCCGCCAGGTCCTGCTCGCGCGTGCGCCGACGCTCGGCGTGATGTGCAAAGCCGGTTCCGGCCGGAATCAGGCGACCAACAATGACGTTCTCCTTGAGACCGCGAAGCTCGTCGCGCAAGCCACGAACCGCCGCCTCGGTGAGGACGCGGGTCGTTTCCTGGAACGAAGCGGCCGAGATGAACGACTCGGTGGCAAGCGATGCCTTGGTAATACCCAACAGGACCGGCTCCGAGGTCAGCGTTTCCTTACCCTGTACCGCAAGCTGATCCACTTCCTCAAGGAAGCGCGCCTTGTCAATCTGCTCACCGCGCAGGTAGCTGCTTTCGCCAGCCGTAGCAACAATGACCTTGCGCAACATCTGGCGAATAATCACCTCGATGTGCTTGTCATTGATTTTCACGCCCTGCAGACGATAGACGTCCTGGATCTCGCGAACGAGGTAATCGGCCAGGTTCTCAACGCCACGCAAGCGCAGGATGTCATGCGGGTTAGGCTCACCGTCAGCGATGATTTCACCCTGTGCAACCTGCTCGCCCTCGAACACATTGAGGTGACGCCACTTCGGTATCAGCTCCTCATGACTCTCGCCGTTCTCCTCGGTGATAACGAGGCGACGTTTGCCCTTGGTTTCCTTGCCAAAGCTGACCGTACCCGTGTGCTCAGCCATGATCGCTGGATCTTTCGGCTTGCGAGCTTCGAACAGGTCGGCAACACGCGGCAGACCACCCGTGATATCGCGAGTCTTCGACGAGGCCTGCGGGATACGAGCAATAATGTCACCCACGGACACTTCCGCATCATCGGCCATCGAGATGATGGCGCCGACCGGCAACGCGTACACAGCCGGAATCTCGGTGTTGGCAAAGCAGATGTCCTTACCGTCATCGTCGACCAGCTTGGCGACAGGACGCAGGTCCTTACCTGCACCACCGCGACTCTTCGGATCGAGAACAACGATACTCGTCAGGCCAGTGAATTCGTCGACTTGTTCAGCAACGGTTACACCGTCGATGAAGTCCTGGAACCTGATCCGGCCTTCGACTTCCGTGACAACAGGGTGGGTATGCGGATCCCAGGTTGCGACGACCTGACCTTGCTTGACCTCAGCATTGTCCTGGATCGTAATTGTCGCACCGTAAGGCACCTTGTAGCGCTCGCGCTCGCGACCCATCTCGTTAACAACCGAGATTTCACCGGAGCGTGAAACAGCGACCAGGTAGCCCTTGTGGTGGGCAACAGTCTTGATGTTGAGCAGTTTCGCGATACCGTTCGACTTGATCTCGATGTTATTGATCGCAGCAGAACGAGAAGCGGCACCACCGATATGGAAGGTACGCATCGTCAGCTGTGTGCCCGGCTCGCCGATGGACTGTGCCGCAATCACGCCGACGGCTTCGCCGATGTTGATGCGGTGTCCGCGAGCAAGGTCGCGACCGTAACACTGCGAACACACGCCGTACCGGATTTCACAGGTAATCGGCGAACGAACTATGACGTTGTCGATGGACAGTTCTTCGAGATGCGCCACGGTTGCTTCATCGAGCATCGTGCCGGCATCGAATGCCACTCTGTCGGTACCCGGAATCAGCACCGGCTCAGCGAGCACGCGACCCAATACACGTTCGGTCAAAGGCTCAACGATATCGCCGCCTTCAACAATCGGGGCCATGGCCACACCATTGCGCGTTTCGCAATCCACTTCCGTGACCACGAGATCCTGGGCAACGTCGACGAGACGTCGTGTCAGGTAACCCGAGTTAGCTGTCTTGAGTGCCGTGTCGGCCAGACCCTTACGAGCGCCGTGAGTCGAGATAAAGTACTGCAGTACGTCCAGACCTTCGCGGAAGTTAGCCGTAATCGGCGTCTCGATGATTGAGCCATCCGGCTTGGCCATGAGGCCACGCATACCGGCCAGCTGACGAATCTGCGCCGCTGAGCCACGAGCGCCGGAGTCGGCCATCATGTAAATCGAATTGAACGATTCCTGCTCGACGACCTTGCCATTGGCATCCTTGACCATTTCCGTACCGAGCTTGTCCATCATCGCTTTCGCGACCTGCTCGTTGGTGCGGGACCAGATGTCGACAACCTTGTTGTAGCGTTCGCCGTCGGTTACCAGACCCGAACCGTACTGGTCCTGAATCTCCTTAACCTCGGTTTCAGCCAGGGCGAGAATCTCTTCTTTGTTTTCCGGAACGACCATGTCGTTCACGCCAATCGAAATACCAGCCATCGTCGCGAGACGGAAGCCCGTGTACATCAGGCGGTCGGCAAACACGACAGTCTGCTTCAGGCCGAGCTGGCGGTAGCAGGCGTTGATGACGTTCGAAATCGCCTTCTTCGACATCGCTTGATTGATGTGTGTGAACTCAAGCCCCTTCGGCAGGATGTCCGAGAGCAGCGCACGACCCATTGTCGTATCGATGATCTTCGTGACTTCCAGGATTTCGCCGTCTTCATTGGCTTCGTGAACCGTAACGCGGACTCTCACCTGCGCCTGCAGTTCTGCAGCACCGGTTTCAAACGCGCGACGCGCCTCATCGAGGCTCGCGAGGACCATGCCCTCGCCCTTCGCATTCACCTTCGTACGAGTCATGTAGTACAGACCCAGTACAACGTCCTGCGACGGTACGATGATCGGATCACCGTTTGCCGGCGAGAGGATGTTGTTCGACGACATCATCAGGGCGCGCGCTTCGAGCTGCGCCTCGATTGACAGCGGCACGTGCACAGCCATCTGGTCACCGTCGAAGTCAGCGTTGAACGCCGTACATACGAGCGGATGCAGCTGGATTGCCTTGCCTTCAATCAGCACAGGCTCGAATGCCTGGATGCCGAGACGGTGAAGCGTCGGTGCGCGGTTGAGCATGACCGGGTGTTCGCGAATAACCTCTTCGAGAATATCCCAGACTTCTGCGCCCTCGCGTTCGACCAGCCGCTTGGCAGCTTTGATGGTCGTCGCTTCGCCACGCAACTGCAGCTTGGAGAAGATGAACGGCTTGAAGAGCTCGAGCGCCATCTTCTTCGGCAGGCCGCACTGGTGCAGCTTGAGCGTCGGACCAACCACGATAACCGAACGGCCAGAGTAGTCGACGCGCTTACCCAGAAGGTTCTGGCGGAAACGACCCTGCTTGCCCTTGATCATGTCGGCGAGCGACTTCAACGGGCGCTTGTTGGTGCCCGTGATGGCGCGACCGCGACGACCGTTGTCGAGCAATGCGTCAACCGACTCCTGCAGCATGCGCTTCTCGTTGCGAACAATAATGTCCGGAGCATTCAGCTCGAGCAGGCGACGCAGGCGATTATTACGGTTGATGACACGACGATACAGGTCGTTCAGATCCGACGTTGCGAAACGGCCGCCATCCAGCGGTACCAGCGGACGCAGGTCCGGCGGCAGCACAGGCAGAACCGTCAGCACCATCCACTCAGGCTTGTTGCCCGACTCGATGAACGATTCGAGAAGCTTGAGGCGCTTGGACAGACGCTTGATCTTCGTTTCCGAACGCGTGGCGTCGATGTCCTCACGAACCTGTATGACTTCGCGCTGCAGGTCAATCGTCATGAGCATTTCGCGAACGGCCTCGGCACCCATGCGGGCATCGAACTCGTCGCCGTATTGCTCAAGCGCCTCGAGGTACATATCGTCGGTCATGAGCTGACCACGCTCGAGTTCGGTCATGCCCGGCTCGACGACCACAAAGGCCTCGAAGTACAGGACACGTTCGATCTCGCGTAGCGTCATGTCGAGCATGAGGCCGATACGCGACGGCAGCGATTTCAGGAACCAGATATGTGCAACCGGGCTGGCCAGCTCGATGTGCGCCATGCGCTCACGGCGAACCTTCGTCTGCGTAACCTCAACACCACACTTCTCGCAGACTACGCCGCGATGCTTGAGGCGTTTGTACTTGCCACACAGGCACTCGTAGTCCTTGATCGGACCGAAGATCTTTGCGCAGAACAGGCCATCACGCTCGGGTTTGAACGTGCGGTAGTTGATCGTCTCAGGCTTCTTCACCTCACCAAACGACCACGACCGGACCATATCGGGAGACGCCAGGCCGATGCGGATTGCATCGAAGTCGTCAACAGGGTTCTGGTATTTAAAAAGCTTCAGGAGATCTTTCATTAGTCTGTCTCCAGCTCAATGTTGATGCCCAAGGACCTAATCTCCTTGACCAGTACGTTGAACGATTCCGGCATTCCGGCATCCATGTAGTGTTCGCCATCCACGATGTTCTTGTACATCTTGGTACGGCCCTGAACGTCATCCGACTTGACCGTCAGCATCTCCTGCAAGGTGTAGGAGGCGCCGTAGGCTTCCAGCGCCCAGACCTCCATCTCACCGAAGCGCTGACCACCGAACTGCGCCTTACCACCCAGCGGCTGCTGTGTGACCAGGGAGTACGGGCCGGTCGAGCGAGCATGCATCTTGTCGTCAACCAGATGGTTGAGTTTCAACATGTACATGTAGCCAACCGTAACGTCGCGATCGAATTTCTCGCCTGTACGACCGTCGTAAAGCGTCGACTGACCCGAGACATCGAGGTCAGCGAGTTTGAGAAGACCCTTGATCTCCTCTTCCGTCGCGCCATCGAATACCGGGGTTGCCGTCGGTACGCCGCTCGTCAGGTTGCCCGCGAGTTCGAGGACCTCTGCGTCGCTGAACGACTTGATGTCCTCAACCTTGCCGCCAGTCTTGTTGTAGACCTCTTCCAGGAATTTCCTGACCTTGGCTACCGACTCGTGCGCCTTGAGCATTTCGTTGATCTTGTTACCAACGCCCTTGGCCGCCCAGCCGAGATGCGTTTCCAGCACCTGACCGACGTTCATTCGTGATGGTACGCCCAGCGGATTCAGGACGATGTCGACGGGATTACCGTTCTCGAGGTAAGGCATATCCTCCACCGGAACGATCGTAGAGATCACACCCTTGTTACCGTGACGACCAGCCATCTTGTCGCCCGGCTGGATGCGGCGCTTAACGGCCAGGTAAACCTTGGTCATCTTGAGCACGCCCGGAGCAAGGTCGTCGCCCGCGGTGATCTTCATCTTCTTCTCGTCGAAGCGGCGATCAAACTCGTCACGCTGTGCCTTCAGGCGTTCGAACGCCTTCTGCAGCTGCTCATTTGCGTCGTCGTTCTTGAGTCGAATTTCGAACCACTCTTCGCGCTGGAGCTCATCAAGGTAAGCCTTGGTGATCTTCGAGCCGGACTTCAGCTTATTCGGACCGCCCTGGGCCATCTTGCCCGTGAGCATACGCTCAACACGCTCGTAGATGTCTTCTTCGAGGATGCGCAGCGTATCGTCGAGGTCCTTGCGAACCGCTTCGAGTTCTGACTTTTCGATCGACAGTGCGCGCGCGTCTTTCTCGACGCCGTCGCGCGTAAACACGCGAACGTCGATGACGGTGCCATCCATGCCAGGCGGAACGCGCAGCGACGTATCTTTCACGTCGGAGGCTTTCTCACCAAAGATGGCACGCAGCAGCTTCTCTTCCGGCGTCAGCTGAGTTTCGCCCTTCGGCGTAACCTTGCCTACCAGGATGTCGCCGGCTTTAACTTCGGCGCCGATAAACGCAATTCCCGACTCGTCGAGTTTTGCGAGCGCAGCGTCGCCGACGTTCGGTATATCCGAGGTGATATCTTCGGACCCGAGCTTGGTGTCGCGAGCAACACACTGCAACTCTTCGATATGAATCGTCGTAAAGCGATCTTCCTTAACCACCCGCTCCGAGATCAGGATTGAGTCCTCGAAGTTGTAGCCATTCCACGGCATGAACGCGACGAGCAGGTTCTGGCCAAGCGCGAGCTCGCCCATGTCGGTGGACGGGCCATCAGCCATTACGTCACCGGCCGCAATCGTATCGCCGTTCTTGACGAGCGGACGCTGGTTAATACAAGTGTTCTGATTCGAACGCGTGTATTTGGTCAGGTTGTAGATATCTACACCCGGCTCAGCTGCTGTCGTTTCGTCATCGTTAACACGTACAACGATACGCGACGCATCAACCGAGTCGACATGGCCACCACGGCGGGCAACCACGGTTACGCCGGAATCGACCGCAACAGCACGCTCGATACCGGTGCCGACCAGCGGCGCTTCGGCACGCAGCGTCGGCACAGCCTGGCGTTGCATATTCGATCCCATGAGCGCGCGGTTGGCGTCATCGTGCTCAAGGAACGGAATCAGCGCAGCGGCAACCGAGACGATCTGGCGCGGGCTGACGTCCATGTAGTTAACGTCCTGCGGGCCGGCCAGCGTGAACTCGTTCTTGTGACGAACCGCGACCAACTCTTCGAGGAACTTGCCGTTCTTGTCCAGCTCCGAGTTGGCCTGGGCAATGATGAACTGGCTCTCTTCGATCGCCGACAGGTAATCGATATCCATCGTTGCCTTGCCGTTGACGACCTTGCGATAAGGGGTCTCGAGAAAGCCGTACTCGTTGGTACGCGCATAGACTGCCAGAGAATTGATCAAGCCGATATTCGGCCCTTCAGGCGTCTCAATCGGGCAAACACGGCCATAGTGTGTCGGGTGAACGTCGCGAACTTCGAAGCCAGCACGTTCACGCGTCAAGCCGCCCGGCCCAAGCGCCGATACACGGCGTTTGTGGGTAACTTCCGACAGCGGATTATTCTGGTCCATGAATTGCGACAGCTGGCTCGAGCCGAAGAATTCCTTGACGGCAGCGGCGACCGGCTTAGCGTTGATCATCTCCTGCGGCATCAGGCCATCAGCCTCTGCCTGGGTCAGGCGTTCCTTAACCGCACGCTCAACACGCACCAGGCCAACGCGGAATGCGTTTTCAGCCATCTCACCGACACTACGTACGCGGCGGTTACCGAGATGGTCGATATCGTCAACCGTGCCATAGCCGTTGCGAATATTGATCAGCGTCGACAGGACATCGAGGATGTCGTCCTTATCCAGGACGCCCTCACCTTCGGAGTTATCGCGACCAACGCGACGGTTGAACTTCATACGGCCGACGCCCGAGAGGTCGTAGCGATCAGGGTTGAAGAACAGGTTCTGGAACAGGTTCTCAGCCGCTTCCTTGGTGGGCGGCTCACCCGGACGCATCATGCGGTAGATCTCGACCAGCGCTTCGAGGCGGGTCGTTGACGGATCGATGTTCAGCGTGTTCGAGATGAACGGGCCGTGATCGAGGTCATTCACGTACAGGGTGCGAATGTGCTCGATGCCAGCTTCGATAAGCTGCTCAACGAGTTCCGCGGTCAGCTCCGTGTTCGCAGCCGCCAGCAGTTCGCCAGTCTCAGTATCGACGATGTCGTGCGCGAGAATCTTGCCCTCGAGGTACTCGTTCGGCACCGTTAGCTTGTCGACCGTCGATTTCGACATATCACGGACATGCTTCGCCGTGATGCGCTTGCCGTCTTCGACGATGAGTTTGCGGCCCAGCTTGATATCGAAGGTCGCGGTTTCGCCGCGCAGGCGCTCCGGCACGAGACCCATCTTGATCTCTTTTTCGGAGAGGTAAAAATCGTTGTTCTCGAAGAACATGTCGAGCATTTCTTCATTGTTCATTTCGAGAGCGCGCAGGATGATCGTCACCGGCAGTTTGCGGCGGCGGTCGATGCGCGCGAATACGGCATCTTTAGGATCGAATTCCATGTCGAGCCAGGAGCCACGGTAAGGAATTACACGTGCCGAGAACAGCAGCTTGCCAGAGCTATGCGTTTTGCCCTTGTCGTGATCGAAGAACACGCCAGGTGAGCGATGCAGCTGGGAAACAATGACGCGCTCAGTACCATTAATCACGAAGGTACCGTGATCGGTCATCAGCGGCATTTCACCGAGATACACTTCCTGCTCGCGAATATCCTTGACGGGCTTCGGCGTACCGCTGGCTTCCTTGTCATAAATGACCAGGCGCACGAGCACTCGAATCGGAGCCGCGTAGGTCAAACCACGCATCTGACATTCCTTGACGTCAAATACAGGCTCGCCCAGGCGGTAGCTCACGTATTCCAGCGCGGCATTGCCTGAATAACTGACAATCGGGAATACCGACTGGAACGCGGCGTGCAGACCGATGTCGCCGCGATCTTCAATTGTCTTATCCGTCTGCAGGAACTTGTTATATGAATCTACCTGGATCGACAACAGGTATGGCACGTCCAGAATTGTTGGACGCTTGCCAAAGTTCTTGCGGATACGCTTTTTCTCAGTGAATGAGTATGCCATTCGAGAAATCCTCGTTAGCCTTGCTAATTACTTACGGACGCGAGCAGGCAGCCAGCCGCGAAGCGACTGGCTGCCTGTCCGACTTTTTAACCCGTCGGGTTGTACATCTTGCGATGCAACAGCTTTGCTTGAGCTGATTATTTCAGCTCAACCGATGCGCCGGCTTCTTCAAGCTGCTTCTTAACGTCTTCTGCTTCGTCTTTGGCGACTGCTTCCTTAATGGTCGACGGTGCGCCTTCAACTGTATCTTTCGCTTCCTTGAGGCCGAGACCCGTGATTGCACGAACAGCCTTAATGACGGATACCTTGTTGGCTCCGAAGCTGGTCATAACCACGTCGAACTCGGTCTTTTCTTCAGCGGCAGCGCCTGCGTCGGCAGCGGGGCCGGCAGCAACTGCAACAGGAGCAGCGGCAGATACGCCCCACTCGTCTTCAAGCATCTTAACGAGCTCTACGACTTCCATGATGGGTTTTGCGCTCAATTCTTTGAGCAGGTCTTCGTTTGAAAGTGCCATTTTAAAAATACCTCTAAAAAATCAATTCCTGAGTCAGGAAATTTGTTAGTTCAATAACCTTAAGCAGCATCCTGCTCGCCGCGCGCGGACATCGTCCGAGCAAGCATCGCAGGAGGTTCTGCAAGTGTGCGTACCAATTGGCTCATCGGTGCTACGAACACGCCGAGCAGCATTGCACGCGCCTGATCCAGCGTTGGCAAATCAGCCAACTTGGCAAGATCAGACCCGGGCATAAGTTGCCCACCGGCCGACAGCGACACCGCCTGCAGAGCGTCATGCTCCTTGGCGAAGTTTTTGATAACCCTGGCAGCGGCACCTGGATCTTCTTTTGCAAACGCGAGCAGAATTGGTCCCTTGAGCGTGTCTTGCATGCACTCAAACTCTGTTCCTTCGACAGCGCGGCGAGCCAGCGTGTTTTTAATAACACGCATGTACACACCTGCGTTGCGCGCTTCTTTGCGCAACTCCGTCATCTGCGAAACAGACAGACCTCTGTATTCAGCCGCAACAGCTGTTACAGAATCTCCCGCAACCGCGTTTACCTCTTTGACAAGAGCTTTCTTGTCTTCGAGTCTCAGTGCCATGAATATCTCCTGGCTTACGGTTACATAAAATGAGTAAGGACAAACCTCACTCCCCAATAAGGGAATCCATCCCTTGTCGGATGGGTAACCGTCGCCAGATCAAACTGACTCAGGTAACACCATCTGCACAGGCGGCTATTAAGACCAGGAATCAACCCGATCGCCTGTGGTCTTCGACGATCGCCACGTCCGTGTGGCTATTGCCCTTGCAGTCGAAACTGCGCCGGCAAATTCTTGCGGACTACGTACCGACTTAAGCGTCGACTGAAGTCCGGTCAACCGACACGCCCGGCCCCATGGTCGAGGAGACGGTCAGCTTCATGACGTACAAACCCTTTGCCGTTGCGGGCTTGCCCTTTTTCAGGTCAGCCAGCAGGGCGTTCAGGTTCTCTTTCAGCGCATCGACTTCGAAGTCAGCGCGCCCGATAGCGCAATGGATAATGCCGGCTTTGTCCGTGCGGTAGCGCACCTGACCTGCCTTGGCATTCTTCACAGCAAGCTCGACGTCAGCTGTGACCGTGCCGACCTTCGGGTTCGGCATCAGGCCGCGCGGACCAAGAATCTGGCCCAGCTGCCCAACAACGCGCATGGCGTCCGGCGTCGCAATAACGACATCGAAGTTCATCTCGCCTTTCTTGACAGATTCCGCGAGGTCTTCAAAACCGACGATGTCCGCGCCGGCAGCCGTTGCCTTCTCAGCGTTCTCGCCCTGTGCGAACACAGCGACACGTACTGTCTTGCCCGTGCCATTCGGCAGGACCGTCGAGCCGCGCACAACCTGGTCCGACTTACGCGGATCCACGCCGAGGTTCACGGACACGTCGATGCTCTCGGGGAACTTCGCCGTAGCCAGCTCCTTAACGAGGCCGAGGGCTTCTTCAATAATGTAGGAGCGAGTCGCGTCGACCTTCTCGCGAGCTGCCTTCTTCTTCTTGCTCAAGCCAGCCATTACTTCACTCCCTCTGTCTCAATACCCATGCTCCGGGCCGTACCGGCCACCGTGCGCACTGCCGCATCCATATCGGCTGCAGTCAGGTCAGGCATCTTCGTCGTCGCGATCTCTTCGAGCTGCGCGCGATTAACCTTGCCAACCTTCGTCGTGTTCGGCGTACCGGACCCCTTCGGGATGCCGGCTGCTTTACGCAGCAGAACCGCGGCGGGCGGGGTCTTCGAGATAAACGTGAAACTACGGTCCGCATAGACCGTAATGATCACGGGGATGGGCAGTCCGGGCTCGGTACCCTGGGTCTGCGCGTTGAACGCCTTGCAGAACTCCATGATATTGACACCGTGCTGACCGAGTGCGGGACCAACGGGCGGAGACGGGTTCGCCTGGCCGGCCGGTACCTGCAGCTTTATGTAGCTGGCAACTTTCTTAGCCATTTTGTATTACCTCTTCGAGTTCAAGCGCTCTTGCGAGCTCCTCGTATGTTTAAATTACGCCTTTTCGACCTGACCGAAGTCCAGTTCGACGGGTGTTGAGCGACCCAAAATCTGTACGGCAACCTGCAGCCGGTTCTTCTCGTAGTTGACCTGCTCCACAACTCCGGAGAAGTCGTTGAACGGGCCGTCCGTAACACGTACGACTTCGCCCGGCTCGAACAATACTTTCGGCCGCGGCTTGTCGACGCCTTCCTGGACGCGCTGCAGAATACGATCTGCCTCTTTCTCTGTAATCGGCGCCGGACGGTCGCTTGAGCCACCGATGAAGCCGAGTACCTTCGGTACTTCTTTAACCAGATGCCAGGTTTCGTCGTCCATTTCCATCTGCACGAGCACGTAGCCTGGGAAAAACTTGCGTTCGCTGCGGCGCTTCTGGCCCTCCCGCATTTCGACCACTTCTTCGGTCGGAACCAGGATATCTCCAAATTTGTCCTGCAACCCCATGCGCTCAATGCGCTCTTCGAGTGCGCTTTTGACGCGATGCTCGAAGTTCGAATAGGCGTGCACGATGTACCAGCGTAAGGCCACTGCCGAATTCCTCTTGATTAACCGACGAGGGAGCGAGTCAGCCACAGCAGACCCGAATCCAACGCCCAGAAGAACAACATCATGACCAACGTGAAGACGAATACCGCAATCGCGGTCTGCGTCGTTTCCTGCCTCGTCGGCCAGACGACCTTGCGAATTTCAACGCGCGAGCCCTGAATAAAGTGCCAGAGGCGCTGCCCCTGCGTGCTCGTCATCGCTATGCCGATGCCCGCAACGGCGCCGCCCAGCACCATGAGAACGCGAATCGCCTGGGCGATCGTCGGCTCATAGTAGTAGTAAGCATACAAGCCGCCTACCAGCGCACCTGCCGCGATCAGCAACTTGATAGTGTCCAGGACACCACTCTGACTTGTTTCTGCCTGTGCATTCATGATGTGTCGCGGCTCCGGCCGCTCCTACAAAAAAGTGGCAGGCCAGGAGGGAATCGAACCCCCAACCTGCGGTTTTGGAGACCGCCGCTCTGCCAATTGAGCTACTGGCCTTTCTTGCCCGGGGACAGAGCAAGCCCTGTCCCCATGGCTATTTGGCTTGGTCACAGGTTTACCCTGGGACCCTTCAAATTACTCGATAATCTTTGCGACGACGCCGGCACCAACGGTACGACCACCCTCGCGAATAGCGAAACGCAGGCCGTCTTCCATGGCGATCGGAGCAATCAGATCAACTACCATCTGGACGTTGTCGC
>Ga0224504_10000629_pt1 | contig 15685 bp, 14 predicted proteins | sample SF_Oct11_sed_USG_3_FD_170160 | JGI IMG/M metagenome (GOLD analysis project Ga0224504, IMG submission 170160) | Sediment microbial communities from San Francisco Bay, California, United States - SF_Oct11_sed_USGS_24 | ecosystem: Environmental > Aquatic > Marine > Sediment | place: USA... | reverse complement strand
ACTTTGGCGTAGCCGCCTTCACCGGCGCCGTCCTCGTCATCCTCGAAGTCGAGCATCAGGAATTCGGCATCCATGCTCTCGACCTGCTCTTTAACTTCCGGGCGAGTGTCGAAAGAACGGACAATGGCACCCATGCTCTTGGCTGCGCCGATGGCTGCAAGACCGGCAACGCCAGCGCCAATGACGAGCACTTTCGCCGGCGGGACTTTACCGGCAGCCGTAATCTGGCCGGTGAAAAAGCGACCGAAGTGCTGGGCCGCTTCAACAACCGCACGATAACCCGCGATGTTTCCCATCGAGCTGAGCGCATCGACCTTCTGTGCACGCGAAATGCGGGGCACACTATCCATGGCCATGGCCGTGGCGCCGGTATCCGTCAGCTGCTTCAGCAGCTCGGGATTCTGGGCGGGCCAGAGGAAGCTGATCAGGGTCTGATCGGAACGCAGCCGCGCGGCTTCATCACTCTCAGGGGCCCGAACCTTCAGGATGAGATCAGACTTCGACCAGAGATCGCTGGCAGAGTCGATGACTTCACACCCGGCTTCCCGGTACGCGTCGTCTGAAAAGCTGGCTTTCTCACCAGCTCCGGACTCGACAGCTACGTCAAAGCCAAGCTTTTTTAATTGGGCAACTACGTCAGGCGTTGTCGCAACGCGGCACTCACCGTCGTAGATTTCTCTTGGTACTCCGATTCTCATAGGAACCCCTCCAAATGGACTGCGGCAGTGTATAGGAGGGTTATTGCAGGTACAAAGAGTAAAGGCCCCCAAATGGGGGCCTTTTCATAAGGACTTTCCGCAACCTAGCGGCCGTCTCGCGGGCGTGGTGGAGGCCGTTGGTGGACGCGATCACGCAGGCGCTGCCGCTGCTCGGGCGTCATGCGCCGGTAGCGGTCGCGGAGCTGCTGGCGACGATCCTGGTTCATCTGCCGGTAGCGGTGGAAGTTTCTACGAATGCGCTGCTGCTCATCGGGTGAGAGGCTGCGAAACGCCTCGGCGCGTTCTCGAATGGCCTCTCGCCGGCCGTCATCGAGCTCGCGCCATGCCCGGAAGCGGCCCTGAGCCTGCTGGCGTTGCTCGTTCGTCATACCGGCCCAGCGTTCGGCGCCGCGCGCCAGCCTTGCCTGGCGCTCCTCGGGGAAGCGGTCCCAGGTATCCGCGAACTGGCCCAGCACCTCACGCTGTCCCTCGCTCAGCGATTCCCAGCTGACGCCGTGATTGTCGGCAACAGCCGTGCCGAACATCAGCAGGCAGACCATTGCGGCGATCCAATTAGCTCTCATCTTTCATCTCCGTCGACTCTTCACCTTCCGGCACGGGATCGCTCCGCTCATCCAAATCCGTCATTTGTATCTCTTCGAGCAGCAGCCAGTCCTCGTCTGACTCCTGCCACATGCCGAGGTACTCCAGGAAGTCGGCATCAGGGACCGGTTCCTCCTCGGCCATTGCGGTGGTGCCGAGGCACAAACCGCAGGCGACCAGTACGATTGCCCGCTCAGCCGACATCGTCACCTTCGTCCATGACATCGAGCACGCTGTAGAACTCAAGCTCCTCGAACATCTCGAGGCTGTCCTCGCCAAGCAGGAGCTCCATGTCTGCAACACCCGGCGGCATAACCTCGATACTGCCCGGACCGGGCAGGGTCACCATGACGCCAACCAGCACCGCAGCTGCGAAACCGGCGGCGGGCACCCAGCGCAGCAGCTCGCCTCGCGGCGATTGCGCCGCTTCCAGCGCGCGTTGGCGGCCCTGATTCAGGGTCGACAAGGTTGCGGCATCGAGTTCGTCGACCGATGCGTCAAAGAGCGCTTTCGCCTCCCGCGCAATCTGTTCGTCGGACTTCTTCATCTCATCCATCCTCAGACCCTTGAGGTCCGTGTTCTCCCAGTGTCTCCCGGAGCGAGTGTATCGCACGGGAATAGTGCGTCTTGACGCTGCCCTGCGAACACCCCATGGCTATCGCAGTCCCCGCAACATCCAGACCTTCAAACGTACGCAGCATGAACGCCTCGCGCTGGCGCGCCGGCAATGCCTGTACCGCTGCTTCGAGACTGACCATCGCCTCGCTGTTTTGCAGTTCCTCATCCGGTGATCGACCGATGGGGTCGGGTGCGGCTGCAACGACATCGTATTCGTCATCGCCGCTGGTGCCACGTCCAAACCACACCATGACGCGGTTACGCACGGCCTGGCGGCGATGCCAGTCACGAACGCCGTTTTGCAGAATTCGGTAAAACAGCGGCGCCCACTCGGCGCTCGGGCGATCGCCATACTTGCGGACCAGCTTGATCATCGAGTCCTGCACAAGGTCCAGCGCATCATCCCGGTCGCGCACGCCGATTTCGGCGATACGCAGGGCGCGCCGCTCGACCTCGGCCAGAAACCGGTTGAGTTGCTGTTCTTGTTGCAGTGCCCGCGTCCCTGTCGATTGCTCGCTGACCCACGATACCGCATATGTAGCGGTTTCGGTGTTCATATCCCTTGACTCCATCACAAGGTCATCTAAGTTGTCTGTCCTGTTATAACGCCTGAAGAATGGCCTCGTTGACACCAGACGCGGGAGAAATCGGGCGCATTATGTTAATTCGGTGAGCAATATCTCAAACAGCCAGCACCCCGTACTCAAGGTAGCGGTCAACGTACCCCTGTCCCGCGAGTTCGATTACCTGCCCCCGTCGGGCGGGCCGGTACCTGCACCGGGGTGCCGCGTACTCGTGCAGTTTGGGCCGCGCCGCCAGGTGGGCCTCGTGGTCGGGCACTCGGCCGGCTCGGAGCTGCCGCGCGAGAAAATTCGGCGTTGTATCGAAGTGCTGGACGACGAGCCCCTGCTTGGCAAGGACGATCTGGCGCTTGTTCGATTTACGAGCAATTACTATCACCACCCTGTCGGCGAGGTCGTCGCCGCCGCCATGCCGGCCATCCTGCGGCAGGGCAAGGTCCTGCATCCGGTTGTCGAGATGACTGCGATAACGGATCTTGGCGGCGCTGCCGATATTGAGGCACTCACCAAGAGGGCTCCCAAGCAGGCAGAACTGCTCGAGACCCTGTGCGATGCCGGTGGTGACGGGCTCGAAGCTGACCAGCTGACCGAACTGCTGCCAAACTGGCGCCGCGTGGCCAGGTCGCTGTTCGCAAAGGGCCTGATCGAGCGCTTCGAGGCCCGCTGCGGAGAATTCGACGAGACTCTCGCGCCTGCGGCAACGCCCGGACCCGCACTTAACGACGACCAGTGCAAGGCGCTCGAGACGCTGCGGAGCGACCTCAACGTAGGGGCGTTTCTGCTGGAGGGTGTCACCGGCAGCGGCAAGACCGAAGTCTACCTGCAGCGCATGCAGGACATCATCGAGCAGGGCAAACAGGTGCTCGTGCTGGTTCCCGAAATCGGATTGACGCCGCAGCTCGTCTCACGGCTGCGCATGCGACTCGGCATTGAGCCGGCATTGCTGCACTCGGGCCTTACGGATATCGAGCGGCTGGCCGCCTGGCGGGCTGCCCGCTCTGGTGCGGCGCGACTGGTTGTGGGTACGCGCTCAGCGATATTCACACCGCTGAAGAAGCCGGGACTGATCATTGTCGATGAAGAACACGATCACTCGTTCAAACAACAGGAGGGCTTGCGTTACTCCGCGCGTGACCTCGCGATCGTGCGCGCCAAGCATCTTGATGTTCCGGTCATCCTGGGTACCGCAACTCCAACGCTCGAGATGCTGCATCATTGTCGCAGCGGCGCCTACAAACTCATCCGTTTACCGCGACGAGCCGGCGGTGCCAAACCCCCGTCCCTGCGCCTTATCGATATGGCGCGTACACAGGCCAACGACGGACTAAGCGAACCGTTGATCGACGCAATCCGCAGCCACCTGGAGACAGATGGCCAGGTGTTGATATTTCTCAACCGGCGCGGCTTCGCACCCACTTTAATTTGCTCGAGCTGCGGTCACATCGCGGGTTGCGATCGCTGCGACTCACGTCTGACCGTGCACGCGCGCCAGGGACAGCTGCGTTGCCATCACTGTGGTTTGACGCGCCCGCTTGGCCCTGCCTGCAGCGAATGCGGAGAAACGGTCAAGCCCCTGGGAGAAGGGACCGAGCGGCTCGAAGAGGCACTGCGCGAGCACTTTCCCGACCGCAACATCATGCGGATCGACAGCGACAGCACACAGAAAAAGGGCGCGATGCTCGACGCTCTCGATCAGGCGAAAGAGGGACAGGCCGAGATTCTTGTCGGCACGCAAATGTTGTCCAAGGGGCACCACTTCCCGAAGTTGTCGCTGGTTGGCATCGTCAATGCGGACCAGGGTCTTTTCGGCACTGATTTTCGCAGCAGTGAGCGTATGGCGCAGTCGATCGTGCAGGTCGCCGGCCGGGCCGGCAGGGAACGCCGGGCGGGCGAGGTTCTGATCCAGACCGCGTTCCCGGAACACGCTTTCTGGTCCACGCTGATCAACGGCGGTTATGAGAGAGTCGCCGAGGAGGCGCTTGCTGAACGCGAGGCCACGCACTGGCCTCCGTACACACGCCTTGCCCTGATTCGTTCCGCTGCCCACCAGCGTGATGACGCGATCCGTTTTCTTGATGTCGCACAACGCTCGTTGCAGCCGCATTGCGGCGACCAGTTGCGTGTTCTCGGGCCCGTTGACGCGCCTATGGCCCGCAAGGCCGGACGACATCGCGCACAGCTGTTGCTGCAATCCACCGATCGCCGCACGCTGCATATCCTGCTGCGCGAGCTCCGACTGGTCCTCGAACAGGACCCGGCTGCTCGCAAGGTTCGCTGGTCAATCGACGTGGACCCGATCGAATTGTTCTGATTCAATGCGCGCCATGAAACACATCGTCGCTGAACTTATACAAACCGCCCTCTCTGGCCTGCCGGAGCTCGCCGAAGCCGCTGCCGATCTCGCGATCGCAGGCACCGTGGAGCGCACACGTGACGCCAGTCACGGAGACTTCGCGAGCAACGTGGCTATGCGCCTGGCAAAGCCTGCCCGCAAGAGCCCGCGCGACATTGCTGCGACTATTGTGGAGGCGCTGGGCGACAGCCCGATCGTGGATAAGATCGAGATCGCGGGCCCAGGGTTTATCAACTTCTACCTGAGCCCTGCCGCCTTTCATGCGGAACTCGAGGCCATCCTTGCTGCCGGTGAGAGCTACGGACGGCAAACGCCAAAGGAAAGCCCGAAGATCCTGCTCGAGTTTGTGTCTGCCAACCCGACCGGTCCGTTGCATGTCGGGCATGGACGCGGTGCGTCCTACGGCGCCACGGTAGGAAACCTTCTCGAGGCAGTCGGCTACCCCGTGCACCGGGAATACTATGTCAACGATGCTGGCCGCCAGATGGATATTCTCGGCGCCAGCGTCTGGCTGCGCTGGCTCGAAGCGAACGGAGTCGACGTCGCCTTTCCACAGGGTGGTTACCGCGGCGAGTACATTCGCGAAATTGCCGCGGCCATCGATACGAGCGGCATCGAGCCGGTTACGGCCGACGCGGTGTCAGACGGACTGCCGGAAAACACAGACGAGAATGCCGACGCCTACGTCGACGCCCTCGTTGCACGCTGCAAGGAACTGCATGGCGAAGACGGCTTCGACAAGATGCGCCAGCAGGCTCTCGAATCGATTCGTGACGAAATCCGTGACGACCTCGAGGAGTTCGGTGTGCATTTCGACGAGTGGTTCTCCGAGCAAAGCCTGACGAAGGCAAATCGCGTAGACGATGCGCTCGCTGTACTCGAAGAGCGCGGCATGCTGTACAAGAAAGACGGCGCTACCTGGTTTCCGGCGACGCAGTTCGGCGATGAAAAAGATCGCGTCGTCGTACGTGAAAACGGCGTGAAAACTTACTTTGCCTCTGACATCGCCTACCACTTTGACAAACGCGAACGTGGTTACGATCACCTGATCGACATCCTTGGCGCGGACCATCACGGCTATGTCACTCGTGTGCGCGCGGGGCTTGAGGCGATGGGTTACGAGGCAGACGACCTTGAGGTCAAACTTGTGCAGTTCGTGACGCTCTATCGCGGCGGCGAACGGATGCAAATGTCGACGCGTTCGGGCCAGTTCGACACACTTCGGCAGCTGCGCAACGAGGTCGGCAACGACGCGGCGCGCTTCTACTATGTGATGCGTTCGAACGACCAGCATCTCGATTTCGACCTCGACATCGCGACCTCGCATTCAAACGACAATCCCGTGTTCTACATCCAGTACGCGCATGCCCGCGTAGCAAGCGTGTTCCGGCAGCTCGACGAAAAATCACTGCAATGGGACCAGGCCAATGGACGAGAGCAGCTGGGGCTGCTCGGCGAGGCACAGGAAAAGACGCTGATGACGACCTTGAGTCGCTATCCCGAGGTCGTTGAGCTCGCGGCGAACAACCGGGCGCCGCAACATCTCGTGCATTACCTGCGCGATCTTGCGAACGATTTTCACACCTATTACAACGCGCACGCATTTATCGTTGACGATGCGGCGCTGCGCGACGCTCGGCTCTATATGATTTGTGCAACTCGCAATGTCATTGCCAATGGCCTTGGCATCCTCGGCGTCTCTGCACCGGAGAAAATGTAGTGGCGCAGAGAAAAAAGAAGCGGCGCTCGACACGCACGCCTGCCAGGTCGGGAACATCGCCCGTCGTCTCCATGCTGTTTGGTCTCGCAGTCGGCCTGTCGGTTGCTGTCGCCGTGTACGTCAAGGACCGTCGCCCGGACCCTGTGGGAGGGCCTTCAGGCCCGAATCCCGCAGCGACCGAAGCCGCCCCCACGCCTGCAAGCATGCAGGACGCACTCGACCATAACGGTGAAGCTGTGGGAGGGACTGACACCGAGGGAGGGCCTTCAGGCCCGAACAAAGAAAAAGAAAAACGCTTCACCTTCTACGACATCCTGCCAAACGTCGAAGTTGTAACGCCCGATGAAACGCCCGAGACCGAGGCCGATACGGCACCACAGGCTGTGGTCGAACCTGGCCTCTACGTCTTGCAGGCTGGTTCGTTCTCGACCAATGCCGATGCCGATCGCCGCCGCGCTGAACTCGCGTTGCACGGTATCGAATCGATAACCCAGCGCGTCAAGGTCAATGACCGCAATTATCACCGCGTGTACATTGGTCCGACCGACGATCTCGATGAGCTGAACATGCTGCGCAGCCGTCTGCGCGCAGCCAAGATAGACGTTCTTCGAATACGGCTCAGTGATTAGCGCCCGCACAACGTTCTTCCTTCTCGCGCTGTCATTGCTGGCAGCCTGCGCTACACCGCCGGAACCTGTTGTTGAGTCGCCCGACCCTGTGGAAGGGCCTGACGCTGTGGAAGGGCCTTCAGGCCCGAAGAGCGTCGCGGCTGAAGCCGCTCCCACACCGGCCGCTCCCAGGCGAATTACTATCGCCTCGGTTGGCGACATGATGATCGGCACCGATTTTCCGCAGAACCACCTGCCCGACGACGATGGCGTCAGTTTCCTCGCCCACGTTACGCCGACACTGTCTGCTGCTGACATTGCCTTTGGCAATCTCGAGGGCGTGCTGATGGATGGTGGCGAGCCCGTCAAAAAATGCAGCAACCCAAGCGCGTGTTACCTGTTCCGATCTCCAACCCGCTATGCGGAGCATTACCGCGAAGCAGGTTTTGATGTGCTTAGCCTCGCGAACAATCACGCACGGGATTTTGGCGAAGAAGGGCGCACCAGCAGCATGGAGGCGATTGCGGCCGCCGGCATGCACCACTCCGGTCGAGTGGATGACTTTGCGAGCATGGAACAGGACGGACTGAAGATCGCTGTACTTGCTTACGCGGTCACGAAGAATTCGAACATGCTGCTCGACTATGAGCTCGCGTTCACAACCGTGGCGGAGTTCGCCGCGACACATGACATCGTCATCGTTTCGTTTCATGGCGGCGCGGAAGGCGCGGACGTCACACATGTGCCGTTCGCTGAAGAGGAGTATTACGGTGAACCACGCGGAGACATCGTCTGGTTTGCCCGGGGTGTTGTTGATGCGGGCGCAGATCTTGTTATCGGCCATGGCCCGCATGTCGTGCGCGGCATGGAGCGCTACAAGGAGAGGCTGATTGCCTACAGCCTGGGCAACTTCGCCACGTACTACGGCATCAGCGTTGCGGGCATCAAGGGCATCGCGCCCATTTTGACCGCGACGCTGGACGGTGAAGGGAAGTTCATCGGAGGGGACATCGTCTCAACCATCCAGCTGCGGCCTGACGGCCCCAGCATTGACCCGAAGAATCGAGCATTGAACCTGATTCGCGGCTTGTCCATTGAGGACTTCGGCGAACCGGGCCTGGTCTTTCTTCCGGACGGCAGCGTGCATCCGGCCGACCGGCCCGAAGTATCGCACCATGAGCTGGCGCTTAGTCCTCCGAACTAACCGACTTGAAGTCGACGCCCAACGACCGGAGCTTCCGGTAAAGGTGCGTCCTCTCCATACCAACGCGTTTCGCCAGTTGCCCCACCTTGCCGCCGCACAGCACGAGCTGTTGCTGCAGGTAGGCACGCTCGAACTGCTCGCGAGCTTCACGCAATGGCAGTGCCAGCAGGTCCTGCTTGACGAGCGGTTCGTCGAGCTGTGGGGCGGCAGCAGAGATTTCAGCCTCCACTTCCTCGAGCGTGATGTCATCACTGCTGCCTGACAAGAGCAGTCGACGCACGAGATTCTTCAGCTCCCGAACGTTATCCGGCCACGGATAATTGCGCAGCCTGTTCTGGGCGGCGACGCTGAAGCGCCGGAACGTCAACCCTTCCGAATCAACCAGCTTGTCAACGTAATACGTCAGCAACTCCGGAACGTCTTCAGAGTAGTCTCGCAACGGCGGAATACGCAGAGACAACTCGCTCAGGTGCAAAATGAGATCACGGCGTAACTCGCCAGCCACAATGCGTGCCTCGTACTCGGTTCCCACGGTGGCAACGAGTCGAGCATCAACCCTGATGGGCGACGTACCCCCAATACGCGTAAACCTGCCGCTCTCCAAAATGCCGAACAGCACCTTCTGCGCGACGGGCCCAAGATCTGAGAGTTCGTCGATAACCAGTGTGCCGCCCGATGCTCTTTCAAAAGCACCTGCTCTCACTTCGCCGTCGCGCTCACTGCCAAGGAACTGCTCTTCGCAATTTGCATCCGTTATCGACGCGGCCGTTATCGTCGTCAGCGGTTCGTCGGAACGACGACTGAGTCCGTGCATATAGCGAGCGAATGCGCCACGCCCCGTACCGGGTTCGCCGCTCATCAGAACCGAACCCTCATGACGCGCGTATTGTTGAACACGTTCTCGCAGACCCTGCATCAGGGCGCTACGGCCAACCGGCGCAAGTAGCGATGGCAACAGGCTACGCGCCGCCCTCGATTGCTTGCCCGCGGACTCGAGCGCTGCCTCCACCGTGCGCAAGAGCTTAGCGAGGGACAGCGGCTTCTCGACGAAGTCGAACGCGCCGAGACGGGTTGCTTCAACAGCGGCATCAACGGTGCCGTGGCCCGACATTATGACGACCGGGCAATTAAGCTCGCCATCGTCAGACCATTCCCTGAGTAACGTGATGCCATCGGTGTCCGGCATCCAGATATCGAGGAGAATCAGGTCGAACTTCTGGTCGGCCCGGGCACTGCGCGCTTCCGCTGCATTGGCGGCAACGGTAACGCCATAGCTCTCGTCCGCAAGAATATCCTTGATCAACGCGCGAATATCCGCCTCGTCGTCGACCACCAGTACATGAGGATTGCTCATGCTTGTTCCCTCCTTTTCTCAGCGCGTCCCGGCGCTTTGGCAATCATCAGTTCCCGCGCCGCTTCATTGAGTGGCAGTCGTATGCTGATCATCGCTCCCCCGTCTTCGCGATTCCTGGCTCTGATCGAGCCGGCGTGTTCTTCCACAAGTTTCTTGACGATCGCGAGCCCCAGGCCAGTACCTTTCGGCTTGGTTGTGACATACGGATCGAAAATCTGGCTAATCGAGCCCGTCTGAAACCCCGGCCCATTGTCTTCCACTTTGATCTGTATGATATCGACGCCGTCGATCTCGGCCGCGCTTACATGCACATCAATCTGGCCGTCAGCCGAACTTTCGAGTGCCTCGACGGCATTGCGAAGAAGATTGTGCAAAATCTGCCGTACGCGACCCATGTCCGCCTCGATCATCGGCATGCTCGGATCCGACGCAAGGACGAGCCGTACATTGCTCTCCTGTGCGCGGTACAGATCGACGACTTCGTGCACGAGTTTGTCGAGATCGAACAGACTCAGATCCATGTCCGGTGCACGCGCGTAGTCACTGAACGCGTTGACCATCTCCTTCATCGCCTCGACCTGTTGCACGATGGTGTGCGTTGCGCGATCGAGAATCTGCGCCTCTTCCGCGGGCATCGTGTGCAGGTATTTATGGCGCATGCGCTCTGCTGACAACTGAATGGGCGTAAGCGGGTTCTTGATCTCGTGTGCCAGCCTGCGCGCCACTTCGCCCCAGGCCGCATCGCGCTGCGCCTGCAGCAATGCCGTAATGTCATCGAAGACGACGACGTAGCCAGCGGCATGGTCATCATCGCCGGGCAGCGCTGTACAAGCGCAGGTCAACACCCTTCTGCCTACCTCGCCGCGCAGCACAATCTGTTCGCGCCACTCTGTTTCACCGGCGTCGAGATGCACCCGAGCAACGTCGACAAATTGTTCCAGCAGCGCGTGTCCCTTCGCCGCCTCAACCAACGGCACTCCGGTGCGATGCTCAAGATTAACGCCGAGGATCGATCCGGCAGCCTGGTTGGCGTTACGAATCCGCAGGTCCGACTCCAGCGCAAGCACGCCTGTCGACAGGCGCGCCAGGATAACTTCGAGGTTTGTGCGCTCTGCTTCTACCAGCGCCTGGCTAAGGCTGGCCTCGCGCCTTGCCGTGGCCAGCCGCTGTGTCATGTCGTTGAATGAGCTGACCAGGAAGCCAATCTCGTCGCGCGTTGGCGTTGGCAGTCGCGTGTCAAAGTCACCCATTGCAACCGCGCGCGTACCGGCCACGAGATCCTGGATCGGCGCGACCAACCGGCGGGACAGGACGAACGCGCCGGCGATCGCCGCCAGGAGGCTAAGCAATAGCACAAATGCCAGCGTCCACGTCAGGAGGTCTTTCAGGTCCTCCCGGAAAAACACCAGTTGCTGGTACTCCTGATAAGAACGCTCAACACTGTTGACCATCTTCCCGAGCCGATCGGCCACCGGGTAGTGCGCCTGCACGACGCGCGCCGGCTGCGCACGGCTGCCGCGATAGGTAAACACGACTGCAGTCCGCACCTCGACACCACCAGAGGACATCGATTCGAGGCTGACGAAAGGCCGTGCCTGCTGCATCTGCAGAACGACTTCTTCAGACAGCGGTTTCGGCAGGCTTGCCGTTGCGCTGTCGGTGCTGGTCGCGAGCACGGTGTTGTTATCACCGTAGAGCGTCATCTCGCTCGCACCGCTCTCTCGCCGCAACATGCCCAGCTGGGAAACCAGCTGTCGTTCGTTGGCCACCGCGAGGCGCTGCGCAGCCAGCTGTGTCGACTGCAGGTTACGGCGCTTCTGGAACTCAAGCGCAGCCCTGCTCAACGCCAGGGCATTGTCGAGGCCATCTTCAACCTCCACGTTGAACCAGCTGTCAATGCCACGATTGATAAACTGCGTAGAGAAGTAAAAGACGACGATAAGCGGCAGCACCGCAAGCCCGACGAACATGCCCACCATGCGTGCCTTGAGTTTTGCGCCGGGTACGTTCTTGCGATAGTCACTAAACAGGCGCGACAGGTTGCCAACAAGCAGCGCGAACAGCAGTACGCCGCCGATAATGTTGGTCCACAGGATAATTTCCTGCATGCGATCGAAGTCGGCAGACCTCTGCACCGTTTGCGTCAGCAGGAACAGCGCCGCCAGGGCCATGCCGACACCCAGCGTCGCGATCACAATATAGAGGGCTCGTTTTAGTGTTCGAGCAACCATTCAAACCATTCGCTTTGTAACTGCCACTGGCCGCGCCAGAAAAACAACACGCGCAGTGCGGCGGGATAGCGTTCCGTATTGAGCATCGCTCGCAGCCGCACGCGGTATTCTGCTTCGGCGACGAGTAAGGCATCGTCAATAACGGGCAATCCCTGGACACGGCCCAGGCTGTTCAGCGCGGAGTAGAGCGTCGCGAAGGAGTCCTGATCTCCACTGTTGTTGTTGCGAACAATGTAGCGCTGGCTGACCGGCGAGTACTCAAGCTCGTAACGGAGCGTTAGCTCCGCCTCGATATCGTCGGTAATAAAGCGACGCGAGCGGATCACCTGTAACTGCAGCTCGATGATCAGCGTGACGCCGCTTTCCAGCGCGGCGAGCGCTTCGGATGACAGGACCAGTTGCAAGCGCGCGTCCAGCCTGTGGACGTCATCGACCAGTTCGGTCGACGCCGAGCGGACTTCGAAATAGCCCTCACGCTCGACATCCTGCGCCAGCCCCGTACCCACGACGAGCGCAGCCAGCAGCACGAACCATGCGTACTTGCTGCCTGTTTTCGTTGTTCCAGCGGGATCGAGTGACATCGTCTTCTTCAGGAGGCCTTCTTGACGAGGCATGCGTAATAAAAACCATCCAGTCCTGCCGTTCCGGGCAGAACCTGGTAGCCACATGCCTTCCTCCGCATTAGATCGCGGATGTTGTTATTTGGCAACACGGTATCTTCCACCGCGTCGTCATTAGTCTCGAGGAATCCTTGCACCACGCCATCGTTCTCCGCTGCGAGAACCGAACACGTGACGTACAACAGCCGTCCGCCCGGTGCCAGCACCTGCCATAACGCGCTCAGGATGGCCCTCTGCAGGGCGCTGAGATCATCAATGTCGCTGGCTCGCCGCAGCAATTTGATATCGGGATGGCGACGGATCACTCCTGCCGCCGAACAGGGCGCATCGAGCAGAACCGCATCGAAGAGTCTCCCATCCCACCATTCCTTAGGTTTCGATGCATCGGCGATCGTAATGGTTGCATCCAGCCCAATGCGCTCGTGATTCTCACGAACGCGCTCGATGCGCCGGGCATCATTGTCGATAGCCGTGAGTTCGAACCCGGAGCCGCCCAGCTCCAGCAGGTGGCCGCTCTTGCCGCCGGGCGCAGCACAGGCATCAAGCACCCGCGTCGGGCTGTCCGCCATGAGCCAGCGCGCAGGAATCTGCGCCGCGGCATCCTGTACCGACGCGTCACCGTCCATGAATCCAGGCAGCTCCTCGACGCCGCAAGGCTCTGTGAGTCGTACAGCATCCGGTATGCCCTCGAGCAATTCAGCTGCCTTGCCATCGGCGGCGAGGCGCGCCAGATACTCCGCTGCAGACTGGCGGGCGGAATTTGCCCGCAACCACATCGGTGCACGTGAATCATTGGCTTCGAGAATGGCTTCGTAGTCGTCAGGCCAATCCTCACGCAGCTTCTCTATGAGCCATTGCGGATGGTTCCAGCGGGTCTCTTCGTTAGCCGCGACCTGCTCGGCAATTTTCTCCCGGCCGAAGCGACGCATGCAGGCATTCAACAGGCCCGCGAGTTTCGGGCGGCGTAACTGACGCGCAGCTTCCACCGTTTGCGATACGGCCGCGTGATCGGGAATACGGGTATCGCAAAGCTGAAACAATCCCACCGCGAGCAGCGCGTTGATGACACTGTCCCGCTTTTTCAGCGGGCGGCTGAGCAGCTGGTTGATCCAGTGCTGCAGTTGCCAGTGCTTACGTACTGTGCCGAAACACAGCATGCGCAGCAGCGACCGATCCGCCGGAGCGACACGTTCCTCGCGTTCGGCGATCGCCGCATCCAGCGACTGTCCGCCGCTGACGACTGCGTCGACCACTTCTGCAGCAACCGCCCGTGTCCTCGCCCCCGAATTAGCCATGTTTAGTCCAGCCTTTCCCCAGAGAGATCCAGCTGGCCTGCGAACTCCTGCGCCGTCGCGCGACGCTTGCCGGGTAACTGCAATTCGTCAAGGCGCAGAGCGCCGGAACCGCTGGCAACGACAACGGCATCGCGATCACTTTGCAGAACCGTCCCAGGATAGGCCGACCCATCGACGGCCGTGGCGCGCCAGACTTTCAGCCTGCGACGCTGTTGGAGCGACTTTAGCCGCGAATTCGCACCTGAAGGCCCTCCAACAAAACAAAAGGCACCCGGGAACGGGTTGTAGGCACGCACTCGTCGTGCCAGTTCGGCCGCCGGCAGAGACCAGTCGATGGCCGCATCCTGCTTCTCTATCTTGGGCGCGTAGGTGGTCCGGGCTTCGTCTTGTTCTGTCGAGATCAGCGTGCCTGCGAGGATATCGTCCAGGTGTTCTATCAGCACAGCGCCGCCAAGCGCGGCAAGCCGGTCATGTAGTTCCCCGGCCGTCTCATTGACGCCGATCTCGATCTCTTCAATGTGAAATACAGGACCGCAGTCCAGCCCGGCCGTCATGGCCATCAGGCTTACGCCGGTTCTGACGTCGCCCGCGAGTATGGCGGCCTGGATCGGGGCCGCGCCACGCCAGCGCGGCAGGATAGAGGCGTGCACATTCAGGCAACCCTGTGCAGGAATATCGAGAACGTCTTGCGGCAGGATCAGGCCGTAAGCGGCGACGATCATCAGGTCGGGCCGCAATGCCTCAAGCTCCGCCACCACGCTTGCGTCGCGCAGCGTGACCGGCTGCATGACGGGAATCCCCTGCTGCTCCGCATACTGCTTGACCGGACTTGCCGTGAGTTTCTTGCCGCGGCCGGCAGGGCGATCCGGTTGTGTCAGCACTGCAATCGGCGCTCGCCCGGACTCGACAAGCGCCGTTAGCGACGCAAGCGCGAAATCCGGCGTGCCGGCGAAAATAATCCTGGGAGCAGTCATTAGTCTGTTTGCCGGAGTGGTGCCCGCCTAAAGGGTGACCGCCGCATTGCGCCGCTCTTTTTCCAGCTTCTTGCGTATTCGCTGGCGCTTCGCCTCGGACAGGTAATCCACGAACAGCTTGCCATCGAGATGATCTATCTCATGCTGTATGCACACCGCGAGCAGGCCCTCGGCCTCCATTTCCACCGCCTCGCCATTACGATCCAGGAAACGAACGCGAATATGTTCCGCACGCTCCACCGATTCGAAGTACCCGGGCACGGACAAACACCCTTCATCCGTAACGGTCACGCCGTCCTTTTCGATGATTTCCGGGTTGATCAGCGCGAAGGGCTCCGATTTGTCCGACGACACATCGGCTACGAGCAGGCGCTTGTGCACATCGACCTGCGTCGCGGCCAGGCCAATGCCCGGTGCGTCGTACATGGTCTCGAACAGGTCCCCGATCAGCGCCCGCAGCGCGTCGTCCACCACCTCTACGGGGGCGGCTTTTTTCCTCAACCGCGGGTCAGGAAACTCCAATATCTTCAGTTTTGCCATAATTTCCATGGAGCCTTTCGGCCCGTCAACGATGCACTATCGCTGTTTTGCAACATAATAAAACAAGCGCCGTTTTCGCGTGAATTCCTATAAATGCGACCTAAATGTTTGACTTTATTGAATAAGATGTCAGACAATGCCGCCAGAAATATACCCTTCCGGACGACATTTGGGGCCGGAAATGTGACGTAATTAGCAGCCTCGGCAGTACCGGCACGACATAGTATAGCAACGCCTTGAAAGTACGGGCCTAAACCGAATTGTTTGTAGGGAGTCCTCGCGACAT
>Ga0224504_10000625_pt1 | contig 15708 bp, 13 predicted proteins | sample SF_Oct11_sed_USG_3_FD_170160 | JGI IMG/M metagenome (GOLD analysis project Ga0224504, IMG submission 170160) | Sediment microbial communities from San Francisco Bay, California, United States - SF_Oct11_sed_USGS_24 | ecosystem: Environmental > Aquatic > Marine > Sediment | place: USA... | reverse complement strand
ATTTGGTACAACAAAAAAAGAAGGCATTCGGCACTTAATTATATGAATATCGAGGAATTTAACAATCAAATAAAAAAATATAAAAATGTCGCTTAACTCTTTCTGTAATTTTCATTTGCATATCCATTGAGCGTTTAGATATAAAAAGTATAGAGAAAACAGAATTATACGGCTTTTTAAAAGATAAATATGGCTACATTAATGGAAATGACAATAAGCGCATTACTAATCAGGAATATAAATACTATTTAAAACATGATAATTAAGTTACCTTTTGGATGAAAATACCCAAATTGAAACTAGAAAAGGTTTATTAGTAAAAAAAATATTCAGTTTCAGATAAAATCACTTTTGAATTTCAATATCTAGAAAACTTCACAAACCAGTAATTAAGTCACTTATTTAGCATTTCACACACATTCCACTAAGCTCCTATCGTCGCTTCGTAAAAAGAGTGTTCCATTAATATCGTAGAGAAACTTTTGATAATAAATTTTTTTTAAGAAACAATAGTAACAACTTTCGATTTTAAGCAAAGCTCAAGTTACATAACGCTAACATTATAATACAAATACATAGTAATTCCTGCATAGCCGTTTTTCAGGCAAATATTAGTATTTCAATAAAAATACTAATATTCACAAACTCCAGAACAAATATAAAAGCTGTGAGTAACTTAGCATAATTGTTGATATAGTGCCTTTAGGTCTATATCAACAATTATGTTAAAAGAAATTACGGCTAATGAAGTTCCAGTTTCTATTTGATAGCTATAATTCTTATTATGTGTAAATATCCCAAGAACATCTCGTTACTAAACATAAATCCGAACTTGGGTCATTAAACTTTTTTAATTCTATGTAATATTAGAATAATCATAAATCCAATTTTTCGTAACAATGGTAAGAATGATTCTAACCCCTAAAATATGCACGCTCACTTCACCTTATTGTTTTAGCCAAAACTTTATGAGGCCAAATTTAACATTGAGATTCTATTTTACATAATAACAAAATATATTGTTTCAATTTTATAGAATTAACATAATTTTAGATTGATGTTTTAAATATTTCATAACTTTGTAACTACCTATGAAACAAGTATTCCATAAAATAATGTCATTTTTAATGGCTTTTGTAGTATTATTTTCTACAATGTCATTCACTATTAATATGCATTATTGTGGAGGTAATTTGGTGGAAACTGCTATATTCCATAAAGCAAAAGGTTGCGGAATGGAAATGGAAAAACCATCTACTGAAGGTTGTTCCATAACCAAGAAAAATTGTTGTGATGACAAACAATTGGTTATTGAAGGTCAAGATGATTTAAAATTTCAATTTGATAAACTTACTTTTGAGCAGCAACAATTTGTAGCTTCATTTGTATATAATTATATCAACCTTTTTGAAGGTTTAGATAAGAATGTATCTTCTTACGAAGAATACAAACCGCCACTCGTCATAAGGCAACTCTACAAAATAGACGAGACTTATTTAATTTGATTTTTAAACAATAGACTGTGTTATCCTATGGCTGTATGTCATAAGGATAATTTGCTGTATTCGGTGTTTTCGTAACACCAATGTCTAACTGTTTAATAATCAAAGTTAATGCTAAATAAAAGTATCAAATTTTTAATAGAAAATAAACTCGTTGCAGTTTTAATGCTTCTCCTTTTTATAGGATGGGGAACTATAAACACACCTTTTAATTGGGATACAGGATTTTTACCAAGTAATCCTGTTGCAGTAGATGCTATTCCAGATATAGGTGAAAACCAACAAATCGTATTTACCAAATGGGATGGTCGTTCACCACAAGATATAGAAGACCAGATTACGTACCCGCTAACCACTTCCCTACTCGGAATTCCAGGAGTAAAAACCATTCGTAGTTCTTCTATGTTTGGATTTTCAAGTATCTATATCATTTTTGAAGAAGATGTAGAGTTTTATTGGAGTCGTAGTAGAATATTAGAAAAACTCAATTCATTACCAAGTGGCTTATTACCTGAAGGTGTTAATCCTGCATTGGGACCTGATGCCACAGGATTAGGTCAAATATTTTGGTACACATTAGAAGGTCGTGATGAAAACGGAAATGTAACGGGAGGTTGGGATTTACACGAATTACGAAGCATACAAGACTACTATGTAAAGTATGCCTTATCATCTGCAAGTGGTGTTTCAGAAGTGGCTTCAATTGGTGGTTACGTACAAGAATATCAAGTGGATGTGAATCCTGAATTAATGCGGCAATACAATATTGGTTTACACCATATTGTAAAAGCGGTTAAGGAAAGTAATAAAGACATTGGTGCGCAAACTTTAGAAATTAATCAAGCCGAATATTTAGTACGTGGTTTGGGTTATGTAAAGTCTATTTCAGATATAGAAAATGCTGTAGTCACTTCCGAAGACTATACAGCTATCAGAATTAAAGATATAGGCAAAGTATCATTAGGTCCTGCAGCACGAAGAGGTATTTTAGATAAGGAAGGTGCAGAAGTTGTTGGTGCTGTTGTTGTGGCTCGTTATGGTTCGAATCCAATGGAAGTTATCAATAATGTTAAAGAGAAAATTAATGAATTAAGCGCAGGACTACCTTCAAAAGTATTAGCAGATGGAAGAACGTCACAAGTAACTATTGTGTCTTTTTATGATAGAACAGAATTGATTCAAGAAACTTTAGGAACACTCAATGAAGCTTTAACATTAGAAATACTGATTACCATATTAGTTATAATTATTATGGTATTTAATCTTCGGGCTTCAGTGTTAATTTCAGGATTATTACCTGTTGCAGTTCTAATGGTATTTATAGCAATGAAACTCTTTGGTGTCGATGCTAATATTGTTGCGCTTTCTGGTATTGCTATTGCTATTGGTACGATGGTCGACGTAGGTGTCATATTATCAGAAAATATTATTAGGCATTTAGATGAAAATAAAGAAAAACTGCCTATAAATAATGTGGTTTATAATGCAACAGCAGAAGTTTCAGGCGCAATCGTAACAGCTGTAATGACAACGATTATTAGTTTCATTCCTGTATTTTCAATGATTGGTGCTGAAGGAAAATTATTTAGACCATTAGCATTTACCAAAACCTTTGCGCTAACAGCTTCCATTATTGTAGGCTTATTTTTAATACCACCATTCGCAGCATTTTTATTCAGAAAAAAATCCATTAAAAGCAATTTTAAATATGTTTTAAATGGTGTTTTAATAGCATTTGGTATCGTTGCTATAAATTATGGTTATTGGTTAGGGGTAATATTAATTGGTTTTGGTATTACAGCACTTCTAAACCTTCAAAATAGAATAACAGATAAACAAGCAAACCTAATAAATATAATCATTTCTGTATCTGCCATTGTATTCTTATTAGCGGAATATTGGAGACCATTAGGCCTAGATAAAAGTATTTTTTGGAACCTCATTTTTGTAAGTATTATTTGCTTTGGTTTGTTAGGTGTTTTCTCTTTATTTATAAAATACTACACACGTATTTTAAGATGGTGTTTACATAATAAACTATTGTTTTTATCTGTGCCAAGCGCAATGATAATTGCTGGCTTTTTCATTATGAAAAATACAGGTAAAGAGTTTATGCCATCATTAAATGAAGGTTCTTTTCTGTTGATGCCAACCTCAATGCCACATTCTGGAGTAGAAGAAAATAAGCGAGTCTTACAACAGTTAGATATGGCAGTAGCCAGTATCCCAGAAATCAAAACGGTAGTGGGTAAAGCAGGTAGAACAGAATCCGCTTTAGACCCAGCACCAATGTCAATGTATGAGAATATGATTCAGTATAAACCAGAATATATGCTGAATGAAAACGGAGAACGCCAACGCTACAAGGTAAATGATGATGGTTTATTTGAATTGAAAGATGGTCGTTTTAATTCAAATCCAAATAATTCCGAAAACGTCATTTTTAGCACTATAAAAAGGTCTCAATTAATTGAAGATGATGATGGCGAGTACTATCGCAACTGGCGTCCAGAAATTGAATCACCAGACGATATTTGGAATGAAATCGTAAGAGTTACAAAATTACCAGGTGTTACATCTGCACCAAAGCTACAACCTATTGAAACTCGATTAGTGATGCTTCAAACTGGAATGCGTGCACCAATGGGAATTAAAGTAAAAGGTCAAGACTTAAAGCAAATTGAAGCGTTTGGAGTGCAATTAGAAAACATTATCAAGGAAGCTGAAGGTGTTAAAAAAGAAGCTGTTTTTGCAGACCGTATTGTTGGTAAACCTTATTTGCTTATTGATATTGACAGAGAAAAGATTGCACGTTATGGCATATCAATAGATGATGTACAAAGTGTATTAAAAGTGGCTGTTGGAGGAATGGTCTTAACCCAAACTGTTGAAGGTCGAGAACGTTATGGTGTGCGTGTACGCTATCCAAGAGAATTACGAGCAAATCCAACTGATTTACAACAAATTTATGTGCCTGTTGAAAAAGGAAGTCCTGTGCCTTTAAGCGAGTTGGCAACTATAAGATACGAACAAGGTCCACAAGTCATTAAAAGTGAAGATATTTTTTTAGTAGGCTATGTATTATTTGATAAATTGGATGGATTTGCAGAAGTGAGTGTTGTTGAAAATGCACAAGCACTTATCCAAGAAAAGATAGATTCTGGTCAGCTAATTGTACCAAAAGGAATCAATTATGCATTTACAGGAACTTACGAAAATCAGTTACGAGCAGAAAAAACGTTATCTGTAGTTGTGCCATTAGCATTGGCAATTATCTTTTTAATACTGTATTTCCAATTTCGTTCTGTTGCAACCTCATTAATGGTGTTTACAGGTATTGCAGTAGCATTTGCAGGAGGATTTATTATGATTTGGCTCTATGGTCAAGATTGGTTTTTAAACTTCAACTTCTTTGGGGAAAATATGCGAGACTTATTCCAGATGCACCCAATTAATTTAAGTGTAGCGGTGTGGGTTGGGTTTATTGCACTCTTCGGAATTGCAACCGATGATGGTGTAGTAATGGCAACCTATTTAACTCAAACTTTTAATAGGAATACACCAGAAAACAAGAAAGAAATTAGAGCATCCATAGTTGAAGCAGGAGAAAAACGAATCAGACCGTGTTTAATGACTACTGCAACTACAATTTTAGCATTATTACCAGTACTGACTTCAACAGGACGAGGAAGCGATATTATGATTCCTATGGCAATTCCAAGTTTTGGTGGAATGCTTATAGCCTTAATAACCCTATTTGTAGTACCAGTATTATATAGCTGGAAAGCCGAAGTTAAACTTAAAAGAACTGTAAAATGAAACACATAAAATCACACATAAAAACAGTCTTTATTCTTTGTTCGTTATTCTTTGTTCTCAAAGGAAATGCACAACAATTAGTAGTACTCATAGATGAAGCCTTAACAAACAATCCAGAGATTCAAAAATTCGAGTTACAATACAAAAGAGCTTCCGAAAAAGTAAATGAGGTTAATACTATTCCTAATACCGAATTTGGAGTTGGTTATTTTGTAAGTGAACCAGAAACACGAACAGGAGCACAACGCTTTAAAGTATCGGCTAAACAAATGTTACCGTGGTTTGGTACAATTACGTCAAGAGAAAATTATGTGAGTTCGTTAGCGGATACTAAATATGAAGATATTGTTATTTCAAAGCGAAAACTAATGGCTTCAGTATCGCAATCCTATTATAATTTATACGAAAAAAAAGCAAAGCAAGAGGTGTTAACTGAAAACATCAAACTACTTGAAACATACGAAACATTGGCATTAACATCTGTTGAGGTAGGCAAAGCATCAGCTGTAGATGTGTTGCGCTTGCAAATACGTCAAAACGAAATGCAACAATTAAAAGAGGTATTGCAACAACAATTTTTAGCGGAACAAACTAATCTAAATAATCTTTTGAATAGGGAAAATGATGTCACTATTAATGTGGTTGATGAATTGAATATGCCTTCAGAAGACTTTGAAATTAATTCTGAAAGTTTAGCATTACATCCTGAATTAGTGAAGTATGATAAACTCTATCAATCCATAGAACAATCAGAATTACGAAACCAAAAAGAAAGCAGTCCTATGATTGGTTTTGGGTTAGACTATATCAATGTTAATGAAAGACCAGATATGAATTTCTCGGATAACGGTAAAGATATTATAATGCCAATGGTTTCGGTATCAATCCCAATTTTCAATAAGAAATATAGATCCCAAACCAAGCAAAACGAGTTAGAGCAACAGGAAATAACAGCTCAAAAGCAGGAACGCTTAAACACTTTGGAAACACTTTTAAGCAAGGCGATTAATGGGCGTATTTCTGCAAGAATAGGTTATACTACTCAAACTAAAAACCTAAAACAAGCTAAAGATGTAGAAGGTATTTTAATCAAAAGCTATGAAACAGGAACGATAGATTTTAATGATGTATTGGATATTCAAGAACTGCAATTAAAGTTTCAAATCAACCAAATAGAGTCTATTAAGACCTATTATGTGCAGTCAACAATAATTAATTATTTAACACAGCAATAATGAAGCACACATATCACATACACGGAATGACCTGCAACGGTTGTCGTAGTCACGTAGAAGATACACTTTCTAAAGTGCAAGGTGTTTCAAAAGCAACAGTCAATTTAGAAAAGGCTGAAGCTACTATTGAAATGGAATCACATATTCCCATTGAAATTTTTCAAGAAGCATTGAAAAACGATGGTGGCAGATACAGTATTCATAAACAAGGTGAACATCATCAGCATTCCGAAGCTAAAAAGAAAGAACAACCCAAAGGAAAAAGCACAGGCACATTTTATTGTCCTATGCATTGTGAAGGAGATAAAACCTATGACAAACCAGGCGATTGTCCTGTTTGTGGAATGGATTTGGTGGAAGAACAAAATCTATCAGCAATTTCAAAAGAACAATGGACTTGTCCAATGCATCCTGAAATTGTAAAAGACGAAGCAGGTTCGTGCCCTATTTGTGGGATGGATTTAGTCCCAATGGAAGCAGATAGTTCAGCAGAGGAAAAAACGTATAAAAAGCTATTCAAGAAATTTTGGATAGCAACAGCATTTACATTACCTATTTTCTTAATTGCTATGAGCGAAATGCTCAATAACAATCCATTGTATGATATAATGGAACAGAAAAATTGGAACTGGATTCAATTTGCATTATCCATTCCAGTTATTTTTTATGCCACTTGGATGTTTTTTGAACGTGCTTATAGAAGCATCAAAACGTGGAATCTCAATATGTTTACACTAATTGGGATTGGTGCAGGTGTGGCTTGGCTATTTAGTGTATTTGGTATGTTGTTTCCAGATGTTTTTCCTGAACAATTTAAAACTGAATCAGGTGCAGTCCACGTCTATTTTGAAGCAGCAACGGTAATACTAACATTAGTGCTTTTAGGTCAATTGTTAGAAGCTCGCGCACATAGTAAAACCAATTCAGCAGTTAAAGAGTTATTAAAATTAGCACCTAATAAAGCCATAAAAATAGTAGATGGATATGAAGTTGAAATTAGTATAGATAAGATAGAATTAAATGATATTCTAAAAGTAAAACCAGGAGATAAAATTCCTGTAGATGGTGTGATAACTAAAGGAGAAACAACCATTGATGAATCTATGATTACAGGAGAACCTATTCCAGTAAACAAATCTCAAGATAATAAAGTCAGTAGTGGAACAATTAATGGGAATCAAACCTTTTTAATGAAAGCTAAAAAAGTAGGAAGTGACACGCTTTTATCACAAATAATTCATATGGTGAATGATGCAAGTAGAAGTCGTGCACCTATTCAAAATTTAGCAGATAAAGTTTCAGGTTATTTTGTGCCAGTTGTAGTTCTTATTTCTATTATCACATTTATTGTATGGTCTATTTGGGGTCCAGAACCAGTTTATGTGTATGCGTTTGTGAATGCAATTGCAGTACTAATCATTGCGTGTCCTTGTGCTTTAGGTTTAGCAACACCAATGTCTGTAATGGTTGGTGTGGGTAAAGGTGCTCAAAATGGTGTATTGATTAAAAATGCTGAAGCTCTCGAAAAAATGGATAAAGTAACGTCCCTAATTGTAGATAAGACAGGAACAATTACTGAAGGAAAACCAACGGTAGAAACAGTAATTGCTTTTAATGATGCTTTAAACGAAAAAGAGTTACTACAATACATCGTTTCATTAAATACCAATAGCGAACATCCATTAGCAGAAGCGACAGTTAAATATGGCAAAGAACACAACGCAGAAATTTTAACGTCAGAAGATTTTAGTGCTGTTACAGGAAAAGGTGTTGAAGCTATAATAAATGATAAAAAATTAGCATTAGGAAATCCTAAAATGATGAAATATGCCAAAGCAGATATTACTTCTAAAATGAAAGACGAAGCTAAATCTTACCAAAAACAGGGTAAAACAGTTTCTTATTTGTCAATAGATGAAACCGTTGTTGGGTATGTAGTTATAGGAGATAAAATAAAAGAGACAAGTGCCAAAGCGATTAAAGCACTTCAAGATAAAGGCATTGATGTTATAATGCTTACAGGCGATAATCAAGATACAGCACAAGCAGTAGCATCAGAATTGAATCTTGCAGATTTTAAAGCCAGTATGCTACCAGAAGATAAACTCAAAGAAGTAGAGAAACTACAAAAAAACGAAAAAGTGGTAGCTATGGCAGGTGATGGTATCAACGATGCACCAGCATTGGCTAAAAGCGATGTTGGTATTGCTATGGGTACAGGAACAGATGTAGCTATTGAAAGTGCGATGATAACATTGGTAAAAGGTGATTTAAACGGAATTGTAAAAGCAAGGGATTTAAGCGATTCTGTAATGAAAAACATTAAGCAAAACCTATTTTTCGCACTTATCTACAACACTTTAGGTGTTCCTATAGCAGCAGGTCTTTTGTTTCCATTCTTTGGAATATTACTCTCACCAATGATTGCAGCATTAGCAATGAGTTTTAGTTCGGTTTCAGTTATAGTAAATGCATTACGATTAAGAAATATTAAAATATAATAATATGAAGAAAACAGTTTTCAAAATATCAAAAATGGATTGTCCTTCTGAAGAAAATCTAATCAAGATGAAGCTATCTGATATAGATAGTATCAATCAGCTTGATTTTAATTTAGAAGAAAGAATCTTAACATTATATCATAATGCTGATGTTAATGTAATCACTAATTCTGTTAAAGAATTAAAACTGAATGAAAGTTTAATAAGTTCAGAAGAAACAGACACAATCATTACTGAATCTACGAGGAATCAATCCAAACTGTTGCGGACAGTTCTTATTATCAATTTTACATTTTTTATGATTGAAATGAGCACAGGTATCATTTCAAAATCAATGGGATTGGTAGCTGATAGTTTAGATATGTTGGCAGATTCATTTGTATATGGATTGAGTTTAATAGCGGTTGGTGGAACGGTTTTAAAAAAGAAACGTATTGCAAAATATGCAGGCTATTTTCAGATAACACTTGCAATTATCGGAATCGTTGAGGTAATACGTAGATTTTTAGGATATGAAGTTCTGCCAGTATTTTCAACAATGATTATCGTTTCAATATTTGCTTTGTTTGCAAATGGCATTTGCTTGTACCTATTGCAAAAATCTAAAAGTCAAGAAGCACATATGCGTGCCAGTATGATTTTTACCTCTAACGACATTATAATAAATCTTGGCGTAATTACAGCAGGTGTTTTAGTTAATTGGCTGCATTCTGGTATTCCCGATTTAATAATAGGCATCATAGTATTTGGATTGGTGATACAAGGTGCTTTTAGGATTTTAAAATTGAGTAATTAATAAATAATAAAATGAAAAAATATATAAATTACATAGGAATATTAGCTATTGGATTATTTTTAGGATGGTTACTTTTTGGAAATTCATCTAATAAAGAAACAGAACACAATCACGATGAAGTATTAGAAACCAATCAACTATGGACGTGTTCTATGCATCCACAAATTATGCAACCAGAACCAGGCGATTGTCCTATTTGTGGTATGGATTTAATTCCTGCAGAAACAAGTGCAGATGGCTTGATAGCAGACCAATTCAAGCTCACAGAAAACGCAATGACTTTAGCCAATGTTCAAACCTCTATTGTTGGTAATGGTAAAGCAGATGACAACACAATAAAACTATCAGGTAAAATTGCCGAAAATGAAGAAGCCAATGCAGTACAGGTAAGTTATTTTTCAGGTAGAATTGAACGTTTGAATGTGAGTTTTACAGGCGAAGAAGTTCATAAAGGTCAGTTATTAGCAAACATTTATTCACCCGAATTGTATGCAGCGCAACAAGAATTGATTACAGCAGCATCTTTAAAAGAATCACAACCTGCTTTATACAAAGCGGTTCGTAATAAATTGAAGTTATGGAAGCTCTCTGAAAATCAAATTAATCAAATTGAAACTACAGGAAAAGTAAAAGAAATTTTTCCTGTGTACGCTACTGTTTCTGGTACTGTAACAGATAAATTAGTAGAGCAAGGAGATTACATTAAAAAAGGACAACCCTTACTTAAAATTGCTAATCTAAACACGGTTTGGGGAAATTTTGATGTGTATGAAAATCAGATAGAATTATTTAAAAAAGGACAAGAAGTTTCTGTATCTACTAACGCATTTGCAAATAAGGTATTTAAAGGAAAAGTCGATTTTATAGACCCAATTTTAAATAGTAAAACACGAACAGTAACCTTGCGTGTAGTTCTAAATAATAAAGATGATGTATTTAAACCAGGAATGTTTGTATCTGCAAATATTGAACGAGTTTCAAATAGTAATGATGAGGTGATAACAATTCCAGCATCTGCTGTACTTTGGACAGGTGAACGTTCTGTGGTGTATTTAAAAACAAATCCAAACCAACCCGTTTTTGAAATGCATGTAGTTGTTTTAGGTAATCAAATTGGTAATAAATATGAAGTTTTAGATGGTTTATTTGTTGGTAATGAAATCGTAACTAACGGTACATTTACGGTTGATGCAGCAGCTCAATTACAAGGTGAAAAATCAATGATGAATAAGGATGGTGGCAAAGTAATGACAGGTCACGAAGGACATTTAAGAATGGATAATAATGCATCAAAAAAAGAAAGTGACCATACTAATATGAATGAACGATTGAAAGTGTCAGAGAATTTTCAAGAACAATTACAAGTTGTTTTCAATGATTATATCAATTTAAAAGATGCTTTAGTTAAAGAAGATTCAAAAAGTACTTCAGTTAATGCAACAAGTTTATTAAACAATTTAAGTAAAGTAGATATGAAATTATTATCAGACAATAACGCACACACACATTGGATGTCATTAGTAGGTGACATAAAATCTTCTACGACATCTATTTCTAAAACGTCAGATATTAAAGGACAAAGAGACCATTTCAAACATCTATCATCACACTTAATAAATGCTGTACAACAGTTTGGTGTTAAGGAAAAAGTGTATGTGGAATTTTGTCCAATGGCAGATAATAACAATGGTGCATACTGGTTGAGCAAAGAAGAGAAAGTAATCAATCCATATTTTGGTGAAGTAATGCTAACCTGTGGAGAAGTAAAACAAGTAATAGAATAATAATAAATCAAGTAATAACAATTAAATTTTAACACAATGAAGAAAGTAATTTTAAGTGTAGTTGTAATAGCAGCATTAGGTTTTACAAGTTGTAAAAACGAAACCAAAAAAGAAACAAAAACAACCACTACAGAAGTGTCAAAAGAAATGGCAATGATAGACTTGTCTTTTGGAGTAAGAGGTAATTGAGGTATGTGTAAAAACACCATTGAAAAAGCAGTTTACCGAGTAGATGGTGTATCAAGTGCGAATTGGGATGTAGATAAAAAGAAGATTGATGTCTCTTTTGATGATACCAAAACAGATGCGATGGCAATACACAAAGCAATAGTAGCTTCAGGTTATGATACTGAAAAAGTTGCAGGAAGCGAAGAAGTTTCTAAAGGTTTACAAGGTTGTTAAAAATATGACCACGAAATGGCAATGAATCAAACAGGCGAAACTTATTATTATTATTATTATTATTATTATTATTATTTATAAAATAGAAAAACTAACTTCTCTCATTTAAATCATTTTCAGGTAGTATATTTGCATTTATTATTATAAACACTACCAAATGCCTTTTAAAAAATTACATGCTGAGATACAAGAGAAGCTAGCGTATCAAGAAATAGCAACACCTACTGCTTTTCAAAGCAAAAGTATACCTGTAATAAAAAGTGGTTCTAATGTTTATTGCATTGCTCCAAAAGACAGTGGGAAAACAACCACGCTTATACTTACTACCTTGCAAAAGTTAAAATTTGAGGCCGTTGGAACGCTTCCAAGGGCTATAGTTCTAGTAGAAAACAAGGAAAAAGCCTTGGCGTTATATGATGCTTTTTTAACCTATACACGCCATAGTTCGTTACGCGTTTATGTTGGGTATGAACAGCTTCATATTGATATTCAAAAATCAGAAATATTTGAAGGTATCGATATTCTTATTTCTACACCCACAACCATGAATAAGTTGTTCTTAACAAATGGTGTAAGCACCGCTCAATTAAAGATTTTTAGTGTTGATGACGCTGAGTTTTTAGTTCAAAAAACAGCTTATAATGCCATAATGTCTATTACGCAAAGTATTGGTAAGTGCCAGTATGTGCTATACTTAGAAAAAATGCACCCGTTACTAGAGCGTTTTAAATCTTATTTTATGGAATACGCAAAAAAAATAAAACTTTAAAATTTCTAAGATTGTAAAAGCACTAAAAGTAACAAGCGTTTTAATTCCATATCTTTGAATATAAAATAATTACAATGAGTTTTTATAAACAAATAGCCCCTTTTTACCATCATATTTTTAAGATAAATGTAAATCAAGTTGATTTTATAAGGTTAAAAATACCAGAAGGTGATTGTGGAGTTTTAGATATTGGATGTGGAATTGGAACACTTTCCTTTGAGTTGACTAATTATTACACGAACGTACTAGGCATTGATATGGATGCTGAAATGATACGAGCAGCTTTAAATAAACAGAGCGACAAATCAAAATCCATTCAGTTTCAACAAATAAGTATGCTTAAATTAGATACTTTTATTGATGAAAATGCGGTAGGTGGAATTATTTGTTTTGGAAATACCTTAGTGCATTTGAATTCGTTAGGTGAAATTTCTAATTTTTTGCAACAATCAAAAGCTGTACTTAAAGCAAATGGAAAATTATTGCTTCAAATAGTTAATTATGATAAAATTATTAAAAAAAACATACAGCAATTACCCCTTATAGAGAATGATGAAATTATATTTGAACGAAATTATCATTATCGAAAATCGGAAAATAAGATTGATTTTAATACACGCTTAACAGTTAAATTGACCCAAGAAATAATTGAAAACAGCATTGAATTGTTGCCTTTGTTAAAAAAGGAGCTAGCGCTTTTATTAAATAAGGCAGGTTTTGACCATTGTAATTATTATGGGAGTTTTAAATTGGAACCATATACTATTAATAGTCCCGCTTTAATTGTAGAAGCATGGTAAATAGGCTGTTTTAATACATTGTGAACCAAAAATGGCTGCACCTCCCTCCTTTTGTTAGCAGCATAATAGCTAACACAAGTATTTGATAACTCTATAAGGTTATTTCACAAAACCGGGTCTTCTTTTTAAATACTGTATAAATTTTTCACCCACGCCTTCTTTTTTAAGGTGTTCTTCTGAAACCGGAAGTTCAATTGGATTAAAAGTTGGATTTTCCATCACAAGCTTTGGAAAGTTGTGGTGCAATATAGCAGAAGTTCCAATAGTTACAAAATCTACCCTGGCATCTAACATTTTCTGTACTTCAACAGCATTTCTAATTTTTCCTGCAACAGTCCATTTTACATTTTTATAATCTATCGTTTTAAAGTGTTCTAATAACGTCATATTTTGATATTTTTCTTCGTAAGGCATTTTAAAAACATCCCACAATGAAATATCTAAAAAATCAATATTTCCTTTATCAATAAACTGCTGGCAAACCCATTTCACCTCATTAATATCCATTCCAAATCTTTCTGGAGATAACCGAACACCCAATAAAAAATCAGCACCACATTTTGCTCTAATACCATCAACTATTTCAAATAAAAGACGCGATCTGTTTACCAGTGACCCACCATAATCATCAGTTCTTTTATTTATTTCTGAACTTAAAAATTGAGTTAAAATATAACCGTGGGCTCCGTGAACTTCAACACCATGATAACCACATTTTTGCGAACGGATGGCAGCCGCAATAAAATCATCTCTTAACTGTTTTACTTCTTCCAAGGTAAGTCCACGCGCATTTGTTTCCTTATTGTTTGAAGGACAAACAGGTTTACCTTGTAATAATTCTTGAGGAGAACGCATTCCGGCATGGTGTAATTGAATAATAGCTAAACTACCCTCTTTTTTAATATTGGTTGTTAATTTTATATGCCCTTCAACTAAAGCGTCACTAAAAATCCCTAACTGACCAGAGAACCCCTTTCCTATCTCTTGCACATGTGAGGCACAGGTCATTACCAAACCAAAGCCCCCTTCTGCTCTCATAGTTAACCATGTTAATTCATCATTAGAAAGTTGTCCGTCCTCATAACTTTGTTGGTTTGTTAAAGGTGCTAACATAAATCTATTTTTTATTTTTAAGCCGCAAGAGAACGTTAAGCTGGATTTAGAATTGATCATTGTTTAAATTTAAAATATGTTATGTTCAAATTTAAACAAAAATTTCCGCTACCATTCCATAAATTAGGGGCTATTATTATTATTATTATTATTATTATTATTATTATTATTTGAAGGTTGTTTACACCATATATTAATGGCGGTTATATGTTTTGCTAAAACGAATGAGTCCTATTTTATAAGCACTTATAATTCTTGCCAATATGCCGTACTTGGGTAATTAAACATTCGTATTTTTGCATTATGATGATACCTAAACTACACTATATATCTCAGGGAAATACCCCTAAGGAACATTTGGAAAATATTCAAAAAGCTTGTACGTCTGGTGCAGAATTAGTGCAATTACATTTAAAAAATGTTTCAGAAAAAAAACTTCTAAAGTTCGCAAAAGAAGCACGAGCAATCACCGCGCATTTTCAAACCCGATTAATTGTTAATGATGCTTATAAAATAGCTAAAGAAGTGAAAGCAGATGGATTACATGTAGGAAAAACAGATGTATGCCCTACCATTGCAAGAAATCATTTATACACCTGGCAAATGATTGGGGGAACAGCAAACACTTTGCAAGATTGTAAAACATTAATTGATAAAGAGGTGGATTATATTAGTTTAAGTCCGTTTAGATTGGCAACAGAAGAGAATTCAATTGTGGAGTTAGGTTTAAACGGTTATACAGCCATTACAGAAGCCTTAAATACAGCAACGCCCATTATTGGTTTTGGAGGTATTACCACCAATGATGTTGCAGCTATTTTACAAATGGGTGTTTCTGGAATTGCTGTATCTGAAGCTATAACCAACAATTTTAATAATATAAAAATATTTAACGAATTGCTTGGCGCATCTTCAACAGAAGAGCAACGCTATACATTTGAGTAAAACATTCATGTTTTTTTGGGTTATAACCTTGAAATTGATTTT
>Ga0224504_10000623_pt1 | contig 15762 bp, 4 predicted proteins | sample SF_Oct11_sed_USG_3_FD_170160 | JGI IMG/M metagenome (GOLD analysis project Ga0224504, IMG submission 170160) | Sediment microbial communities from San Francisco Bay, California, United States - SF_Oct11_sed_USGS_24 | ecosystem: Environmental > Aquatic > Marine > Sediment | place: USA: California... | reverse complement strand
CATCGGGTCACTACATAGCTGTATACAACACAATATCAAACGATTACACAGTCTTGGTGGGTGGCAGCTTCCTAAACTTTTCAGACACACACGAGGTTCTAGGTATCGACCTTATAGAGAACCTGCTGTTCTTTACTGACAATAGAAACCAGCCAAGAAAGATTAACGTAAACCTAGCGTCAGCAAACCCATACGGCTCCGCAAACCCATACTACACATCTGAGGACCATATATCTGTGGCTAAGTACTACCCTTGTTTGTCTCCAGATATAACTACACTTACAGGCAACGGTGACTTATTTGGAAATAGTGTGCTACAAGTACAGACTAACTCTACAATGTCTTCAATAACTACTGGAGGTCCTGTTACTTTTACGGTTGGTGTTTCTGGTGTAACAACAAGTGGCTCTGGGGCTGGAGCCTTAAGTTTTAGTCTTACAGCTATAGGTACTGGGGCTACAAATAAGTTTATTTTAAGTCCAGGGATTATAAAAAGTGAGTTAAAAACAGGTACTGGAGTAACATCTAGTATTACCACTAACCCTACAGACAAAAATGTTGCTACAACTACAGGAGTAACTCAATCAGCAACAACAGGAATAGGAACAGGGTTAACCGTAACAATAACTACCGCAGGAGGAGTTGGGGTATCAACTGTAACCAGCGTAGATGTAACATCAGCTGGTTCTGGTTATTCTTCAGGAGATGAGGTAACATTTGCAGCAGCTAGTTTTGGTGGCAGTGTTGGTAGTGATTTAATAATTACACTTCAGACATCTGACTTTAGCGCATCTAGTGGTACGGGGTACGAACCAGGAGACACTATAACTATACCAGGAAGCACATTGTCTAGTGCATTTGGAGGTAGTTTTATATTTAATGACGCAGTGTTTGTTGTTACTAGGGCTAACATGGCTAGGACACCCTCCATGTGGGATGTTACAAGTACAGATTTACCCGATGGGGCTACATCAAACCCATACTACGATGCTACGTTTACTGGTGACGAGCAGTTCCTGTCAGATAAGTTTGTAAGGTTTAGCTACAGATTTAAGTTTGAGGACAATGAATACTCTTTGATAGCACCATTCTCTCAGGCTGCATTTATACCAAAGCAGGACGGATATTTTTTAGAGGACTCTATACCTACAAGCATACTGGACGATGCTGCTAACAGTGATGAGGTAGATACCATTAAAAGTACCATAGTAGAGTTCTTTGAGAACAAGGTGAACAAGGTTGACATAAGTATACCAATGCCTGACGGTGTTACTCTTGGTAATGCTACAACCAACCTTTACGACAAGTACAAGGTCACAGCCATAGACGTACTATACAAAGAGTCTGACGGAACAACCATAAGGGTAATTGAAACAATAACATTTGATGAGTTAGAGACAGCCACTGGTATCGACTATGTATACTCATACGACTCTTCAAAACCAATTAAGTCATTACCATCAAAGGAGACAATAAGGGTCAGTGACAGGGTACCATTAAGAGCTAAGGCTCAGGCAGTTGCAGGAAACAGGGTTATGTACGGTAACCTAACGCTAAGGAGCGCATCACTAGATTCCTTAAACTACACTGTGACAGCAGGTGATAAGGTTGCATACGGAACAGACAGCTCTACATCACAAAGGGAGTACCCAAACCATACACTAAAGCAGAACAGAACATACCAGGTGGGGGTTGTTTTATCTGACAAGTACGGGAGGCAGTCAGACGTTATACTGTCACCTAACTCAACGGTATTTCACCCATACAAAACACCTGTAATGGACTTAGACTACCTTGGTGACTCGCTACAGGTCTTGTTTAACGCACCAATACCAACCAATTCTTCAAACATAGGGTATGCAGGTCTATACAACGAGACAACAAATCCATTGGGATGGTACAGCTACAAGTTTGTGGTTAAGCAGCAGGAGCAGAGTTATTACAATGTATATCTACCTACAATACTAAACGGGTATCCGCAAGATGTAAACACAGCCCCTGCACCAACGTCTTATACCACGGTTACAGACGAGGCTTATATAACGTTGTTTTCTGACAACATAAACAAGGTCCCAAGAGACCTGCAAGAGGTTGGTCCTCAAGACGTTCAGTTTTCCAGCTCTGTAAGACTATTTGGCAGGGTTCATAACACAACATTCAGTTCGACAGCAGCGACTAACGAGCAGTATTCTCCTGGTAATATAGGTGACGAGGTAACACTTATAGGTGATAGGGATGAGATTGGTTTAGACAGAACTGATGAAGGTGATGAGTACTATAGCTCACCGTTTTATAGTATACCAACCGAAGGTATTGGGGATGCTGTGGGTGATGGTGCAGACCTAAAGGGAGCAAACCCATATATAGGTAGGGTATCCACAGTTAAGCTAATAGGTGCTGTTGGTGGAGGAAGTTTAGTTTTTTCACCAGCTCCTGAAGTCACTAACCTAGAGACAAGACTAAACGTATACGAAACAGCCCCAACCGTGTCTAACCTAGATATATTTTGGGAGTCTAGCACATCAGGTCTTATATCTGACCTAAACACAAGCGTGGAACAAAACTTCTCTGTATTACCAGTTAAACTAACTAACTTTGAATGGAGCCTGTCAGAGGATGATGCGCCATTAACGGAAATTGCTAGGTTTGACTTGGCATCAGCTGGTGGTTCTTTAATAAATAACTCAAGCACTACAGCTGAACTTATAGAGGTCAGGGACGGAAACGGTGGCATAGTCACAAACAAGTTTACACTAAACAAGGATGGTGGAACTGACGAGTTTTATATCACCACATCTACTGGAACGTACTTTACATACACACAGTTTAGCCCAATAAAGGACAACTACACCTTTACTATTAAGGCTGATAATCCATTTTCTGGGGGAGGAACTTCTTTAATATCAACGGGGTACGGGAACTATCTTGCAAACGTAGTGCCTGGCACAGGAGCTGTAACTGGCTCTAACCCACTACCAGAGATAAGACCCCCATCAACGTGGTCTACCTTTGCAGTATTAGATGGTGATAATGGTTCGGCAGACACATCTAATGAAAAAACTGGACTGGTATGGGAGGTGACAAAAATAGAGTTCCTTTGGGTGGGTAACGGAAGCGTTTGGACAGAGTACCAGACACCTGCCACAGACATGTTCAGGGTCATAAAGGGTAGCGGTCAGTCCGTGGCTGAAACCTTACAGTACAACAACCAGCTTATATGTCTGGATGTAAACGCTACAAACGTTACAGCTCTTTATACATACCAAAACAGGACATCGACATCTGTGAGGGTTACATTAAAATTAACGGATGCAAGCGGAACAGGATTAAGTGACACAATAACTTACGATATGCCACCTATCGTGCTAAATAGAACAGACTAATATGAGTGCATTAATAGAGGTAAAGTATTTTAATTCGTTCATAGTAAAGAAGGTTGTTACTACTGGAGGGGTTGCTACATGGCCTGGCTTACCTTGGGACCCTACTGGTTACCCAGGTTGGTCTGGTAGTGCGGTTAGTGGTGATTATCAGTGGTATGTGGAGGAGTCTAGGATTAGGGGTGGATACAACAACACAGAGGCTGGGTACGGTGTAAGGGCTTACATAACAGAAGAAAATGACGATGAAATAGTGTCATCAAACTCTCTGACATACTCTGGTATATACAATGCTCTTACAGACTTCAACGAGACAAACGTATTTTCAATTGGTGAGAACATTACAAAGAGTGTGGACCCAACATACGGAAGTATACAGAGGATATACACCAACGATGGTAACCTTATGGTGTTTCAAGAAGATAAGGTGAGTAGGGCATTGATAGACAAGTCTGCAATATACTCAGCGCAGGGTGATGCAACTGTAACCTCTAGCGACCTGGTTATAGGTCAGGTGACACCATACGCTGGTGAGTACGGTATAAGTAAAAACCCAGAGTCGTTTGCACAAAAGGGTTACAGGATATACTTTACTGACCAGTCAAGGGGTGCTGTAATGAGGTTATCTAGGGATGGAATTACTGAAATTAGTGATTATGGAATGAGGGACCACTTTAGGGACACATTTTCACCAATAACGAGTAATTATAAGTTAAGTGACCTACTTAGTTTTACAGTATCTGGAACTGGGTCAACTATTCAGTTAACAGGTAGTGTAAATCTTATAGAGCTTGGCATGAGTATATACGGAAACTATGGTGGTGTCACTGGTGCTTATGTTACAGACATATCCTTAACTACAGCAACTACAGCAGACATAACCTTCAGTCAGTCTATACCTACTGGAACTGGTACACTAAACCTGTACAAGCTACTTAAGGACAAGGTTGTGGGTGGGTTTAATAACTACGCAGATGCGTATGTTGTATCCATACAGCCCTCTGTAAACGACTTATCCGCTGGTGACGGAACATACGACACCGTATCTTTTAACGATTCTAACAACGGATGGACTAGCTTCTGGGACTACAAGCCCAACCTAGCTAACACGCTAAACGCAAACTACTACACATGCAAGGGTGGTAGTATATGGAGGCACTACGATGCTAGTATGTCTAAGAACAGGGGTCAGTTCTACGGGGTACAGACAGACACCAGTGTAACCTTTGTGTTTAACCCACAGGTTAGCGTATCTAAAAACTTTAACACCGTATCATACGAGGGTATGAATGGGTGGGAGGTTGAAAGCTTTAAGTCGGACACTCAGGGCATTGACCTTAATAATTATTCTGGTCCACCTAGTTTAAATGACTACCAAGACATAACCACAAACGTCTATAGCTATGATGAGGGTTCATACACAGACGGTGGGGTTACATACCGAGCAGGTTTTGACAGGAAGGAAGGGAAGTATGTTTCCAACCTTGTTAACAACAGTACCGCAAGAATTGACGAGGTTATATTTGGGGTTGACATGTCAGGGATAAAGGGGTACTACGCAACAGTAAAAGTAAAGACAGACGCAACAACAGACGTTGGTGGTTTAAAGCAGGTGTTTGCGGTGTCCACTAATAATGTTTTTTCATCACAATAAAATAAGAAGTAATGGCTATAAATGAATTTGCAAGTAGTATCCTACCAGTTGTCGGTGACGCACTAAATATTGGCATGTCTTTGTATAGAACAAAGCAAACCAAAGATAAATACGTTCAAGAGGAACAAGAGGCTGCTAACGAGGTAAAGACGTTAAAGGAAAACAGACAAGCAATCATTGACCCGTCCACAGCCCTTGAGGACCTGAGCGGCACATTCTCTAACCCATACGCAAACTTAGGTGTTGCAACAAAGGCGGCTGAGATGCAGATGGAGCAGACGGACGCTGCATTGGCAAACACACTAGACACACTTAGGGCTACAGGGTCAGGGGCTGGTGGTGCTACCGCACTTGCACAGGCCGCACTACAGAGTAAGAATGCTGTTGCGGCTGATATACAACAACAAGAGGCGGCAAATCAAAAATTAAGGGCGCAGGGTCAGGCACAACTACAAGCACAAATAGCGGCTGAAAAGACAAGGATACAGCAAGGAGAAATGGCTGGTATTCAGTATGTTTACAGTGCAGAAGAAGAAAGAAGAAATGCAGACCTAGACTACGAGGCAAACAAGGAGGCAAGAGCAGACCAAAAAGAGTTTGGGACGGAGCAACAGCTTTTAGACATGAAAAACAACGCTGGTATTTTAGGAAATTTTGCTGCGCTTGGTTTAGAAAGGACAGGGCTAGGTAATATGTTTGGGGGTTAATTTAAAAAAATATAAAGATGGGTTATAGGAGTCAACCAACTTCAGTTTCGGGTTTTAAAGATATTTCAGTGAAGGGTCCTTCATTACAGGATAAAGCTGCGCTTGAGTCTGCAAAACGTGAGGCTGAACGTAAGAGATTAGCGGAAATAAACAAAAAACGTGAGGAAGCTAATTGGAGAATAGAACAGGAGGAATCTTTGTATTCTGCTGATTTACAGGCTGGTATAAGAACCGCTGCCAACAAAACTAATGTTGACTACACATCACTTAATGACTCCATGAGTAACATGGTAAGCCAACTATCTGCCGCAAGGATTAGACTTAAGCAGTCCAGTGGGCCATACGAGGAGATGGACCCAGAGGGTAATGTTGTGTTCAACACCCAAACAGATAAGTCATACATAAAGAGTGCCACAGACTTTATAAAGAACTCTGAGACTAACTTTGGTTCTGTTGCATACATACAGGAGGAGTTTAAGAAAATGCCTAGTGGTAACGGAGAGGGTGAGACAAGTAGAAAGTTTACCAGCCCATACCTAGGTTTATTAAACGCTGCGTCCAACCCAGCATCTGGTCAGGATGTTTCGGTGTCTTACGACATGGAGTACGACAACAAGTCTGGACACAGGATGGGTATCGTAATGAAGGGTGAGGCTGTAAGAAGGCTGAACGCAGAGATGGGTAACGAGGGTGATACCTATACCATCAAGCCAGAGGAGGTTACAAACCTTATGATGGGTAACAACGACCCAGACAATTTCGGATTATTTTATCGAAACCCAAGCACAGTATCAGAGATTGAGAAGAAAGCGGTTATCAGTGGTGTAACAAATAAAGAGGGGGATATTAACTCGGACTATATGATAGAGGTTGATGATGCGTTCGAGGTTGTGAACGAACTCACTGGAACAAAGCAATTAGCCACCGTAAGTCAACCTAACTACCCTGTTATAAAGCAGAACATGTCAGGTGCTATCAAGTCTAAGCTTATGACCTCTTTAGATAAGGGTATGGTCTCAACGAGTGTACTTATAAACACATACGCAGAACAAGACGAGGACGGAAACTATTTCTATGTACCACCAAAGAAAGACCTTAGCGGCAACATCATGTATACATCAGACGGTAAGGTTGACTTTGGTACTGATGAAGAAAAAGAAGAAAATAGGGTTTACCTTGGGGATGGTGAACTAGAGTTTGACATGAGTAGTGACAATGAATCTTTTGGTGGTCTTTCAAAGGATGACTATGAATCTGTTTATGGCCTTATAGAGAATGAGTTTATGAAGAGGGCTGGTGTTTATGACCCACAGGTAAGAAAACCTTACGGTGATAAGATGACGGTGGAGAGAGGATTGTCTAGAGCAGAAAGAGCTAAAATATTGGCTAAAGGTGATGATGTAGTGTCAGACTTGTATAAAATAACAGAGGTCCCAGCTAAAGATGCGTCTTATGACCCAGAGGAGGGCAGGTTTGGTAGTGGTTCTTTTAATTTAAAAATAACTAATGAAACAATACCAACCAAAAAATATGAAAGTGGCGTTATGGTATCTGGAGTTGGAAAAGATTCTAAAGGTGTTTATGCTATAACTGAAGAGGGTAATGTTTACGACACCGAAGTGATTGATAATTACGAAAACATGATTCTAAGTAAATCTGATAAAACGGAAAAACAAAACATAAAGAAACAATTTGAAAAACTAAAAGGTCTTGAAGTTTCAAAAACAATAGATGAAGAAAAGGTTAGGGAAGACCTTGACCAATTAATATTAGACAACCTTGATGAAAAGGCTATATTAGATACGGATAACGAAGCAGGGCTTATTAAAGATTTGAGTGAAAAATATAAGATATCAGCTAGTCCTGATAATAGTGGGCTTAGAATATCAGGAAAAGATGATAATGTCTTTGAGAAAGCAAGCGATAGAAAAGATATTATAGAGCGAATACTTGAGCAACATGGTGATAAAATACTAGAATATTACTCCGATTCAGAAACTGGCGCAACAAATAAGACCACTGAAAAAGGGGGTAAAAAAAGTCTTGCTGAACAAATGAAAGAAGCACAAAAAGGTTAATAACATGAACGAAAAACAATTAATGTTTTTATTTGAAAATTACGCTTCAGATAAAGGATTCGCTGATTACGATGAGTTTAAAGGTTTAATGAGCGATGAAAACGCTAGGAAAGTGTTTTTTGAAAACTCAAATCCAGACCTAGGGTTTACTGATTACGATGAGTTTAACAATGTGTTAGGTGTAAGTGATGTGGAGGGCGAACCTGTAAATTTTACCGAAGGTTCTGGAGAGCAACAAGAGCAGCCTACAGAGCCTTTAGAGCAGGATATAACCATTGAGGATGAGATAATAAAAACTCCTGAAATGGACTTTAACGCTCAAGCTCTTCTTGATAAAAAATTGAGTGATAAGTATTCTGGTCCAAAACTAACCTTTGCTGAGGGAGAACCATTTGTAGAAGAGCCTATAGATATTTCCATGCCTGAAAAGAAAGACTTTGTAAGGGACAGGACATACACCTCATCTCAATTAATATCAGACAGAGAAGCAGAAATTTTAGAGTTAGGTAAAGAAATAAAAACTCTTCCACAACCTCAAGTTGGTAGAATGGGTGGTTATCCTACTAAGCAAGAAATTGACGCTTATGGAAAAAGAAAAGAATTAATTAAATTAAAAAATCAAAAAGAAAAACAGCTAATTGATTTAAAAAATTCAAATGACGATATACTTTCAGCGGAGAGTGGCTCCTCATATTTTTTAGATGGGAAAGAATTAACAAGAAGTCAGTTAAGGAACTTTGCCACAGGCATGGAATTTACCACAGGGTTGGAGAGTGGTGATAAAGACTTTGACATAAAGGTTGAGAATGATGAGCAGATGGATGACTTCTTATTGTCTCAGAAAGAAGCAGCAGACGTTGGGTTTTTTGAAAAATCTGCAAGAGGATTTGCAGCTACAACTAAAGATATATTAATTGATGGAATTGATGTAAGGTTTGCTGAGTCTCAACAACTGTTGGCCGATATTGGACTAATAGACGAGAAGGCTGCTGCGATGGCCACGGTTTTAGGTTCTTATCAACCAGAGTCCGCAAACAAGGCTTTTGCTTTAGCTAAAATGGAGGTTGAGAGAGACCCTAGAGAAAAGAAAGATTTTGGAGATGCTTTTCTAAGAAACTACTCAGCTCAAATACAAAACACAAACGAAGAACTTAGAGGTAAACAGCTAGAAAGGAGTTACGATGTTATAGACTTATTAGAAGAGGGAGAAATTAGTGCCGCGTCTAAGGAGGTTGCTAAAATGAGTGTGGAAAGCCTCCCATACACCTTTGTTGCCATGACTGGTTGGGGTGGTTCAGCCCTCATTGCAAACAGCGTTCAGGCTAGAGAATACTACGATAAAAGAAATCAAGGTGTTTCAAAAGAAAAAGCATTAATATCATCTGGACTTGCTGCTCTTATAGAGACCGCTGATGCGGCATTGGAGGCTAAGATATTTAAGTCAAACATAAGTAAAGCCAGGAAGATAACAAATCAGACTGGAATTGCGGCTGGATATACTAAGCAACAGTTAAAAGACCTTTCAAAAAATGTGTTTAGTTCCTATTTTAAAGAAATGCCAACAGAACTCGCACAAGGAACATTAGGTGAATTAAATAGGCAGTGGGCTACGGATAAACCTATAGATTTTGAATCGGCTACTAGGGCTGGTGTTATTGAGTCATTAGCTGCGGCACCAACAAGCACCATAATTGCATCACCAGCAATGGCTAAATTGGTGTACGCTCCAGTTAAAAGGTATAAAGACCTGTCTAAGATTCAAAACACAATAGGAGATTTTTTATTCAGGTCGGCTGAAACAACAGACAATACAGAAAGAAAAATACTGCTAGACCAATCAAAGATGTTGGCCAATGATTTTATTGCTGAGTCAAATAATATAGAGCAAACAGCTAAGAAAGCTACAGAGGAAGAGAGTAACACACTTAAAGGCCTTACTTTACAAGAATTTACACTTGAGAGAACTTTAGAAAACACCGATAATTTATCTCCAGAAACCGTTGAGGTTTTGCAAAGTAAATTAGATGACATCGGTAAACAAAAGTCTGAACTAATAAATAATATAGATAGTAGAGAGGATGTTGCCGTAGAGGATGTTGCTGCGCCTGAAGAGGTAATTGAAGAGCAAGAGTACAATCAATTTGTAGATGAGGGCGTGGTATCTGAAGAAAGGATACAGGATATAGCTGATAAGGTGAGACAGAAACAGGAACTTACCCCACGAGAACAAGAAATATTTACAGACAAAACATCGGAAGTAAATCAAAAGATTGCAGAATTTACACCTACCGAAGAAGTAAGTGAAACAGTTGAGACTATATCGCCACTTCCAGAGAGTTTAAAGAATGTAAGAGTTGCAAGAGTTGGTGACACATTTGATAAGGGCAAAAGAGGTGAGGCGATTAACGAAAAAGAAATAGAGGAAGCTCAATCTGTATTGATGGATGAGTTGAATGAAATAGAAAACTCTAATCTATCCCAAGAACAAAAAGATGCTGCATCGGCTGAAGTAGAAAAATTATTTAACGAATTAGAAAACTATGAACTTACAACAGAAACTAAAACTCGCAAGATTACCCAAAAAAGACCAACTAGAGTTGTTAGAGAAGGTGTTAAAGAGCAGACAAAAAGCCCCCAAGAAAGAAGTGTTGGAAGAAAAATAAATAGAATAGAGGGTACTGAATTTACTCAAGAAGGCGAAACTACTGTCTTAGAAGAACAAGACGGTAAGGTTGTTTTACAGGATTTTGATAAAAACGGGAACAGAACAACGGCACAGGAGTTGGGGGTTGAAAGTGTTAACGAATTAGAGTTAGTTGAGACACTAAAAGATGACGATGGAAAAGTTATTGGAGCAACGGTAAGAAACAAAAATAACGATGCTGAGGTGTTCAGCATAATGGATGAACAATTAGCTTTAGACTATGCAATAGACAAGACTAAGGCTGAGGTTGGTGAAATGAGTATCGAAGAAGAATCTGTTTTTAAAGAGTACGAAGAGGTAAAGAAAAGACCAACTAAAAAGAAGCCAACAAAGGAAGTTGTAGAAGTAACAGAGGCTGCTCCTGTTACGGAAGCTGTAGAAGAAACTGTAGAAGAAACTGTAGAGAAGACAACAGATACAACAACAGAAGGTGTCGATACTACATCAGTGTTAAGTGAAGAACAAGCATCTGAAATAAATAGGATTTTAGGTCTTGATGAGTCTGAAAGAAAATCACAAAGACAGGGTAGAACTAAAATAGATAATCAGAGACTAGATAAAGTTGGAAGAGCTATTGAATTGCTTAAACAATCATTAAGTGAGGTGATGCCAAATATAGTTATCTATGTAGCTGAGAATTCAGATGCGTTTGCGGTGGCTGCTAATGAGCAGGAAAATAGAAAACAAGATAGGTCTAATGGTTTCTTTACGAGGGTAGATGGGAAATATGTTATTATATTAAATCCAGACTCAGCTGATGTCACAACCGTATTTCACGAAGGACTACATGCGGTGTTAAGGGCGGCTGGACTACCGAACGCACAGGCTAGAGCTGTCACTTCTAGAATGGTTGAAGCTGTAAAGAAAACTGCAACCAAAAAGTTACAAAGAGAGCTTGAAGCGTTTACAGACCTTTACGAATCACGTCTTCAATCAGAGGAATACATAGCTCAGTTGATTGGTATATTGGCAAACAACTACAACGAACAAAACAATGAAACCAAAAGTGTAATCAGAAGGTGGTTGCAAAAACTAGCTGAGATGCTTGGATTGAAACCAAAAGGAGTTTCATTGTCTACTGTTGGATTAAACAACACAGATGCCGCAACTATAGATGCGTTAAACTTTGTCGCTAAAAAGATGAGTGAGGGAGGTGTGTTTACCGAACAAGATTTAACTCGTTTAACTCAACCAGGAGAGGAGCAACAAGGTGATGGGGGTGAAGTAGGTACAGTAAGTTTTAAACAAAAGAAATATAATAATGCACCAAAAGTTAGTGAGGACACTAGGTCTTTTGCAAGCTTAATAAAAGATAAAAGCATGTCTGATTTTACAGGCATGAACTTTGTTACGAATATGTATGACTTTACCACTGCTGGAGTAGTAGATATAGGCAATGGCGTAACGATTAGTTTGCAAGGTGGTAAAAGCTATGTCCCATACATGATGGATAAAAAGGGGTTGAAAATTGGGGATACATCTAATTTAGCAGCTTTTAACACTGAATCACAAGTTGAAACATTTATAAGAAATGCACAGCAAGGAAGTGCTAATTTATTTATGCCACACAGTGGAAGTATTAGTGGTTCCTGGCAATTTCAACAATCTATTTTTGAGCAGTTAGTTAATGCGGCATTAGACAATAACATATTGTCAAATAAAGAAATTATACAGTCTTTTAATGAAGTTTTAACCAATAAGGCTGGTAAAAAATCTTTTAACCAATTTAAAAATAAATTAGGTCGTAATATAGAAAACTTTAATTCATTTTCTAAGAACCCAAAAGAAATTGTGAGGCTTCTGGATATAGAAAATAATTATTCTCCAGACCTAAGAAAAGCATTGAATGATAAGCTTGTTGCGAACAAGGCGTATCAAGAAGCAATTGGTGTCAAATCGAAAGAAGAATTTGCTATGAGATTTGCAGACCCATTAAATGTTGGGTCACAAACTGGTGACATCATGTTTGTTGTAGAATTTGATAACCAAAAATTTGAGGTAAAAAAACCTAGTAAAACTGACGTGGACTACCACCCGTCTTTTGCCTACACAGTGCTTTCTCCAATCAAAGGTATCTATCAACCGACTAGATTTTATAAATCTTACGATATAACGGAAACTTACACTAAGCACAATAAAGAAGGGGAGTCCGTATCCAGAAAATCTGAGCAGCCAGAAGGTAAATTTGCGGCTCAGAATGTGACAAGTAGTGCTGGCTCTATTCCAAAAGTTGGTAAGGCTGAGGAAACTGTAACAAGGAAGCAAAAAAAGAAAAAGCCAAAAAGCAAAGTAAAGGATGCGTTTGAATGGGGTATACAAAATGGTGTGCCAGCTATAGCTGTTAAGAATCACTTAATTAAGTTAGGCTACACGGAGGAAGAGATTACCTCTGGTGCTTACGATGCTGAAAAGATTTGGAATAAAGATGGAAAAAAGGTTGTAAAATGGCTCGACTACGGTAGAAGAGTTGCTTTATCTGCTCGTAAGTTTATGCCAAAGACTATGTTCTTGGCTAAGGAAGCCATGGAGTCATCTGTTTCCGCTGAGTTGAGGCAGGCTAAAATGATGGCAGAGAACTTAAATCGTGCTATCAATAAATATAAATCTCAAGATAAAAGAGATGAGTTGATAGATGCTGTAGACGAATTCATGAGGGATGCGGAGGAAAGAGATTTTTGGAGAAATGAACTTCCAGATGACATTGCTCAGATTGCTGAAGCTATGAGGATTCATATAGACTCACTCAGTTTAAAGCTTGTGGAAGTTGGTGCGATAAAAGCAGAGAGCAGCCGTGAGAACATACTAAAAAACATCGGTGTGTACATGAATCGCTCGTTTGAGATTTTTGATAACAAAAATTGGAAAGAAGAGGTTAGTGAACAAGTTATAACAGCGGCACAGAACCATTTAAGAGAGGCTTACTACAATAGTCTGAGTGGTATAATCGAACTAGACCAACAACTAAAAGACGGTAAGATAACAGAGTCTGAATACAACAGACGCAAGAATAGGATATTATCGAACAAGGCTTCTGTAAAAGAAATAATGGACCGAGACAACGTGAGTGAGGACGAGGCCCTTACTATGCATGTTGAAAAGGTCGTAGATGATATTTTAACAAGAAAAGATGTAGATGAATACATTTCGTTTGCAAAGTCAGTGGTTGGTAAAAAAGACCTTAGTTCACTCAAAAGGAGAAAGGATATACCACCTGCCATTAGAGCTTTGATGGGTGAGTACACAGACCCTGGATATAATTACGCAATGAGTATTTTCAAAATAGCGAATTTAGTTGAAAATCAAAAATACTTAACCAAGATAAGAGATGCTGGGTTAGGTGTTTGGCTGTTTGAAGATGAGGCTGGTATAAAAAAACGAGAGGGATATAAACAAATAACATTTGATGGTGATGCTAGTATGAACCCATTGGATGGGTTGTACGCTCCAGAAGCAGTAGCGGATGCGTTTAACGATAAAGAACTATCTAAAATTATTTCTGGAATACCTGTTATTGGAACCCCGTATAAAACCTACTTAAAGCTTATTGGAGGCGTTAAGTACAGTAAAACAATTCTATCCTTTGGTACACACGCTAAGAACGTAATAGGTAACATGTACTTCATGGCTCAGAATGGGTATCTAGACCCAAGAGAATATCAACAACCATTTATGACATTAGTTAAACAATTTGCTGGAAAAGAATTAACAGCGGAACAAGAGGCTAAGATGAATGAGTGGATTAGGGCTGGTATCATAGGCCAAGGAGCCAGCATTGGTGAAATAAAAGCAATCTTTGAGGGTGAAGATTCTTTCGAGAAGGCTTTATCTAAGAGGATTGACAAAAAGACCGATAACATATTGAGTAAGGGCGTAAAGGTTAAGAACTGGGTCGGAGAAAAGGCACAAGAGGCATACCAATATGAAGACGATATGTTTAAGATTGTGGCCTATGAAAAAGAAAAGCTAAATTACAGTAAGATTCTTTTTGATGGTAAATCATACAACAAATTAGACGCAGCTCAACAATCAACAGTTAACAACTACGTTGCTGAGATAATTAAAAACATACTACCAAATTACGGAAGAATCGGTGGTTTTGGTAAATTTTTAAAAGCTGTACCTGTTGCAGGTACATTTATATCATTTCAGCTAGAGGCTTATAGAACCGCATACAACACCGTTGCTTTAGCTATGCAGGAGATTAAAGGGGATATACCTGGTGTTTCTGAGGCTGGTAAAAAGTTGGCGCAAAAGAGGGGGGCTATGAGGTTGGCAAGCATCGTAGGATTTCAAGCATTTAAGTATGGAATTATAGCACTTTTAGGTGTACCACTAATCCCAGGGGACGATGATGACGAGGATGGGTTATCAGAAAAGATAAGAATGCTTCTGCCGTTCTGGGATACAAATTCGGATATAGCAATTCAAGATGTAAAGCCAAATGGTAATTTCACATATGTAAGTATATCGGCATCTGACCCATACGGAAGTATATTTAAGGTTGTTAACGCAACAAAAAACTACACTAAAACTGGGGAGGGGTTTTCTAAAATATTTGGAGAACTAGCAGGGCCATTTGTTTCGGAGGATATACTACTTAATACACTTAGGAATGTATCAAACAATGAAAATGATTACGGAGGCAAGATTTGGAGAAAAACAGACACAGAATTTGAGGTATCTAAAAAAATATCGTTTGAACTATATAAAGCATTTGAGCCAGGGTCTATTACTTCAACCAGAAAGATTTTTCAGTCAGAAAGTAAACTTAACGACATAATAGGTCAGTTTACTGGGTTTAAAGTGCATGAAATAAAATCACTAGAGCAGGCTGGGTTTAAGTTTAGAGACATACAAAATGAAGCTCAAGAATCAAAGAAAGCTTATAATTCGGTGAAGTATAATATAGATGACTACGAAACTCAATCAGATATTGATAAGGTTATTAGAACCTCTAAGAAATCAATGGATAAAGACTATCAAGAGGCTGTAAAATTATACCAAGCATTAACATCTTTAGGTGTGAGTGATAGAGATATTAAAAAGAAAATGTATGACTCTGGTATTAGTGCTACAATGCGTAGCCAAATAGCTAGAAACAGTGTTGATGTAAAATTAAATCCGATTAAGAAATAAAAAAAAAGGGGGTGTACTATGATATGAACATAACACCCCCCTTTAAACCAATCACCAAATCAATACGCAAATATACATATATATCATATATACATATGCGTAT
>Ga0224504_10000622_pt1 | contig 15795 bp, 15 predicted proteins | sample SF_Oct11_sed_USG_3_FD_170160 | JGI IMG/M metagenome (GOLD analysis project Ga0224504, IMG submission 170160) | Sediment microbial communities from San Francisco Bay, California, United States - SF_Oct11_sed_USGS_24 | ecosystem: Environmental > Aquatic > Marine > Sediment | place: USA... | reverse complement strand
CGAATGTTGCCGTTTTCCAGGTAGTCCTTGATGTTTTCCGCCACCATGATGGCGCAGTTCTCTTCGGCCTCACCCGTTGACGCGCCGAGGTGCGGCAGCGCAACGACTCTCGGATGCGCAATCAGTTCCGGCGTCGGGAAATCAGTTACAAATGCGTGCAGCTTGCCGCTATCAAGCGCTGCCAGAGCAGCCGCGTCATCAACAACGCCTCCACGGGCGAAATTGATCAACACACCACCATCATTCATGAGCGCCAGCCGATCCGCAGTGACCAGGTTCTTCGTCGCATCCATCAACGGGACGTGACAGGTGACGAAGTCTGCATGCTGGAATAACTGGTCGAGGGTCTCTTCCAGCTCAACTCCGGAGGAAAGCTGCCACGCATTGTTGACGGTGATCGCAGGATCAAAACCGACAACCTTCATGCCAAGCGCAAGCGCAGCGTTTGCCACTTCAACACCGATCGCACCGAGACCGATCACGCCGACCGTCTTGCCCGGTAGCTCGAAACCAACAAACTGTTTCTTGCCGGCTTCCACCGCTTTCTTTAGCTCTTCACCTGTCTCGGTAAGCGTCTTGACGTATTCGCGAGCCGCGCCAAGATTCCGAGCTCCCATCAGCATGCCGCCGATGACGAGCTCCTTTACGGCGTTCGCGTTGGCGCCCGGCGCATTGAACACGGGTATGCCCCTGTGCGCCAACTCGTCGCAAGGAATGTTATTGGTCCCTGCACCGGCCCTGCCTACTGCCGCAACGGTGTCCGGAATCTCCATGCTGTGCATATTGTGCGAGCGCAACAGGATAGCGTCCGGATGTGCGATCTCCGAGGCCACCTCGTACCGTTCGCGAGGCAGGCGACGCAGTCCCTCAACCGCGATGTTATTTAACGTCAGAATTTTAAACATTGTTACCCGTTCTTCCTTTCGAATTCCGCCATGAATGCAATCAAGGCATCAACTGCTTCTTCGCTCACCGCGTTGTAAATGGATGCGCGCATGCCGCCAACGGAGCGATGCCCCTTCAGGTTTGCCAGTCCTGCCGCAGCCGACTCCTCCAGGAACTTCTTGTCCAGCGCGTCGTCCGCAAGAATAAATGGCACATTCATTCGCGATCTGCAGTCTTTGGCAACCGGGTTGGAATAAAAATCCGACGCATCGATCGCGGCATAAAGCTTTGTCGACTTGCGCTCGTTGATCTTGGCCATCGCCCCAATGCCACCCTGATCCATCAACCACTGGAACACGAGATCCGCGACATACCAGGCGAAAGTCGGCGGCGTATTCGTCATCGAATCCGACTCAGCGTAGGACATCCACGTCATCAAGTGGGGATTGTTTGGCCGCGCCTTTTCCAACAAGTCATTACGCACAATGACGAGCGTGATGCCCGCCGGGCCGATGTTCTTCTGGGCACCGGCGTAGATAACACCAAACCGGTTTACATCGACGGGTCGCGAGAGAATGTTGCTGGACATATCCGCAACCAGCGGTGCGTCTCCATCAGGTACAAAGTGAAATTCCACGCCCGCGATAGTCTCGTTGGGCGTGTAATGCAGGTAGGCTGCATCGTCCGATCGCTGCCACTCCGACTCGGCCGGGATATGGGTGAACTTCCGGTCGGACGAATCGGCGGCCACGTTGACACTGCAGAACTTCTTCGCCTCGCCTGCAGCTTTCTTGCCCCAGCTTCCGGTTACGATGTAGTCAGCCGTATCGCCAGGCGCAGTGAGGTTCAGCGGCGCCATGGCCATCTGCATCGTCGCGCCGCCCTGCGGAAACAGGACGCTATAGTCGTTCGGGATCTGCATCAATTTGCGAACGTTGGTCTCGGCTCGCACCGCCAGCTCAACAAAGTCTTTACCCCGGTGGCTGACTTCCATGACGGACATGCCTGAGCCAAGCCAATCCGGCAAGTCATTGCGAATTATTTCGAGTACTTCTAGAGGCAGTGCGGCCGGGCCGGCACTAAAATTATGGACGCGTGACATTACGCTGCTTTTCCTGGTCAGCTGAAGATTGGGTTCAAGCGAGTATTGTTCCGATTTGCGTGCAAGATTGCACTAACAACCTGAGAAATTATTCGCCCTCATCCTCGATGTATTCAATACGTGCTAACCCGACCAGCCTTTGCCCGCTTTCGACTCGAATCAGGCGTACACCCTGCGTGTTGCGGCCCATGATTGAAATGTCTTCAACTCCGGTCCGGACCAGCGTCCCGTTGGAGCTGATCAACATGATCTCGTCTTCATCGGCAACTTGAATGGCGCCAACCGTTCTGCCGTTTCGTTCAGTCGTCTGAATGCCGATTACGCCCTGGCCACCACGTCCCTGAACAGGGAATTCATCGACTTCAGTGCGCTTGCCGTAGCCATTCTCGGTCGCCGTCAGAATCAATCCCTGGCGGATAATCGTCAATCCGATTACCTCGTGCCCTTCTGGCAGCTTGATGCCGCGTACACCCGCCGCTCCACGCCCCATGGGCCGAACATCTGCCTCGGCGAAGCGAATTGCCTTACCATGGCTTCCAACCAGGAGGATCTCTGCATTTCCGTCGGTAATCGCTACATCAACCAGCTTATCGTCGCCACGCAGGTCGATCGCGATGATGCCGCTGGCGCGGGGCCTGGAGAACTGGCTCAGCGGCGTCTTCTTGACCGTGCCACCGGAGGTCGACATGAACACAAAGTGCCCCTCCGCGTAGTCCTTGATCGGTAATACCGCATTGATGCGCTCGCCTTCGTCGAGCGGTAACAGATTGACAATCGGCTTGCCGCGAGAGCCACGGCTTGCCTGTGGAACCTGGTATACCTTGAGCCAATACATCTTGCCCCGGCTCGAGAAGCACAAAATCGTGTCGTGCGTGTTCGCCACGAACAGATTGTCGATGAAGTCCTCGTCCTTAACCTTGGTTGCCGACCGGCCACGACCACCCCGTTTCTGGGCCTGGTAAACATCGATAGGCTGGGCCTTGGCATACCCGCCGTGAGACAACGTCACGACAACCTCTTCCTGCGGAATCAGGTCTTCCACACTCAGGTCAGAATGATCCTGAACGATTTCGGTGCGCCGCTCGTCGCCGAACGCGTCCCGTACATCTTTCAACTCGCTACGAATCACGTCGAGAAGTAAGTCCGGGTCTCCAAGAATATCAGAAAGTTCTTTAATATTATTTAATATTCCTTTGTATTCATTGACTATTTTATCCTGCTCAAGACCTGTAAGGCGATGCAGCCGCAAGTCGAGGATTGCCTGGGCCTGGACCGCCGAGAGTCGGTACATGCCATCAACCATGCCACTGCCATCGACCAGCCCATCGGGACGAGTGTCTGTGTCGCCCGCACGATCCAGCATGCCCGTAACTTCACCGGGCTCCCATGAGCGTTCCATGAGCCCGGTCTTGGCGATGGCAGGAGACGCTGATGCCTTGATGAGCGCTATGACCTCATCGATGTTGGCCAGAGCCACCGTTTGCCCTTCAAGAACGTGGGCACGGTCGCGGGCTTTGCGTAGGTCAAAAATCGTCCGTCGCGTGACGACCTCGCGACGGTGGGTCAGGAACGCTTCAAGCACCTGCTTGAGGTTGAGCAGCTTCGGCTGACCTTCGTGCAGGGCCACCATGTTGATCCCGAACACACTCTGCATGGGCGTCTGCTTGTACAAGTTGTTCAGCACAACATCGCTGACCTCGCCCATCTTCAGCTCTATCACGATGCGCATGCCGTCCTTGTCGGATTCATCACGCAGTTCGCTGATACCTTCGATGCGCTTCTCTCGCACCAGGTCGGCGATTTTTTCGATCAGGCGAGCCTTGTTTACCTGGTATGGCAGTTCGGTGACGATTATTGCCTCTTTGCCGCGCGCATTAATCGTCTCAACCTCCGTTCGGGCCCGGATATGCACCCGACCGCGACCTGTCCGGTAAGCGGAATATATGCCCTGCGCACCGTTGATGATGCCGGCCGTAGGAAAATCGGGGCCCGGCACATGCTCCATCAGGCCCGGCACGTCTATAGAAGGATCCTCGATCAATGCAAGGCAGGCATTGATCACCTCATTGAGGTTATGTGGCGGAATATTGGTCGCCATGCCGACAGCAATGCCTGAAGAACCGTTGACGAGCAGGTTCGGGATGCGCGTTGGCATGACCGCCGGCTCGGATTCCGAACCGTCATAATTCTCAACAAACTCAACGGTTTCCTTGTCGATGTCAGCAAGCAGCTCATGCGCCACCTTGGCCATACGAACTTCGGTGTAACGCATGGCGGCTGGCGAGTCACCATCAACCGAGCCGAAGTTACCCTGGCCATCGACCAGCATGTAACGCATTGAGAACGGCTGCGCCATGCGAACGATCGTGTCATAGACCGCCGAGTCGCCATGCGGATGGTATTTGCCGATGACATCACCGACGACACGGGCAGACTTCTTGTACGGCTTGTTGAAATCATTGCCAAGTTCACGCATCGCGTGCAATACGCGACGATGAACCGGCTTAAGGCCATCCCTTACATCGGGCAACGCACGACCGACAATGACGCTCATCGCATAGTCGAGATAGGACTGCTGCATCTCCTCTTCGAGGCTTACGGACAGCAATTCCTGAGCTACTTCAGACATAATTCTCTGCTTTTCAGGCCCAAAATCGGAGCGCGGCCCCGCCCCGAGTGAGGCGGAATCCAAAGGTCAGATTGATCCGGATTTGAGGCGATTTAACTGGGAAGAAATAATACCACAGACGGCCCCAAAACAGCAGTTTTTCAGCACCGTAAAACGCCCTGAAACGCTGTGCTGGCGCTGTCCTCTGCGACGCGTATACTGCGGCGACTATGCAGCATTGTGACACTCTGATCGTACCTCGCTGGTGCGTCCCCGTGGCTCCTGCCGACGAGGTCCTCGAAGGCCATGCGGTGGCAGTTTCCGATGGCCGTATCGTCGCGATACTTCCTGCAGCAAAAGCGCAGGCCGAATTCCAGCCCAGCGTGCTCATCGACCGTCCGGACCACGTGCTGATCCCGGGACTCGTAAACGCCCATACTCACGCGGCAATGACCCTGTTTAGGGGCCTCGCCGACGATATGCCGCTCGAGGCCTGGCTACACGAGGGAATCTGGCCCGCTGAACGCCGCTGGGTAAGCGCGGAAATGGTTCGGGATGGCACAGAGCTCGCTATTGCCGAAATGCTGCGTGGTGGCATAACCTGCTTTAGTGACCAGTACTTCTTCCCTGAGATCGTCGCTGAGGCTGCTGCAGACCTGTCTATGCGGGCCGTCGTTGCCACTCCCGTGGTCGATTTCCCGACCGGCTGGGCCGCAAATGCAGAAGAGTATCTGCAAAAAGGCACGGATCTCGTCCATGATCCGTATGCCGACCACCCGCTGATCAGGACGTCGTTCGCGCCCCATTCGACCTTCGCGCTGTCTGATGAGTCCTTCGCGGCCATACGCGTGCTTGCCGATCAACTCGACGTGCGCGTTCAGATTCATCTGCATGAATCTGCGACCGAGGTTGAGATTTCACTGCGCGACACCGGAAAACGCCCCTTTGAGCGTTTGTGCGATGCCGGCCTGGTGAACGCGTCCCTTCTTGCTGTCCACGCCGTCCATATGACCGAGGACGAAATTGCGCGCTTCGCAGAGGCCGGAGTGAGTATCGCTCACTGCCCGAATTCAAACCTGAAGCTAGCCAGCGGTATCGCACCGATTTCGGACCATCGACGAGCCGGCGTCAATGTTGCTTTGGGTACGGACGGTGCCGCCAGTAACAACATGCTCGATTTGTTTTCGGAAATGCGCACTGCCGCATTACTTGCCAAAGCGACTTCGGGTGACGCGTCGGTCGTTACGGCCACCGAGGCGCTGCATATGGCGACGATGGGCGGTGCCCGTGCACTCGGCCTGGAGCATCGGATCGGGTCAATTGAGGCCGGCAAGCATGCCGACCTTACCTGTGTCGATCTGAACCGTTTGAACAGCCAGCCGGTTTACGATGTGGTTTCCCAGCTTGTTTATGCTGCAAGATCTGACCAGGTGACAGATGTCTGGGTTGCGGGGCGCCATCAACTGGACAATGGTCGATTTGCCCATATAAACACGGATGACTTGCTTGCCCGCGGTAATGAATGGCGCGAACGCATAATGGCAACTGGCGAAATACAATAGGCACAGCAATGACAACCACGACCCACGAAAACGTCGATCCCGCAGAACTGGCGAAGTTTGATTCGCTGGCATCGCGCTGGTGGGATCTGGAAGGCGAATTTCGTTCACTGCACGAGATCAATCCGCTGCGCCTCGACTGGATCCGGCAGCACGCGAAACTGGACGGATCCAAGGTTGTCGATATCGGCTGCGGAGGCGGCATCCTCGCGGAGTCCATGGCGGCGGCGAACGCTAATGTCACGGGCATTGACATGGCCGAAGGGCCTCTTGCTGTAGCTCGGTTGCATCAGCATGAATCCGGCGCTGACGTCGACTACAGGCGATCAACAGCGGAGGAGCTCGCGGCGGCGGAACCGGGCACCTACGATATTGTGACCTGCCTTGAAATGCTCGAGCATGTTCCCGACCCGTCGGCGGTCATTCGTTCCTGTGCCGAGCTATTGAAACCCGGCGGCTACGTTTTTTTCTCTACGATCAACCGCAATCCAAAGTCTTTCCTGTTGGCGATTGTCGGTGCGGAATATGTCCTGAAGTTGATCCCGGGCGGAACGCATGATTACAGTAAATTTATTCGGCCTTCAGAACTCGAACGCTGGGCACGTGGTGCCGGTCTGCAACTCCAATCCAGTATAGGGATGCACTACAACCCGCTCACCAAGGAGTACTGGCTGGCACCGAATCTCGACGTCAACTACCTTATGTACTTCCAGCGACCGCCGAGTGAGTAGTCTTATCCACATGCGGGACGGCTACTTCGACGCCGTTCTATTTGATCTTGATGGTACGTTGGTTGACACCGCACCCGACATGGTAGCCGTTCTTCAAGCCATGCAAAGCGCACACGGGGTAGATCAAGTCGATTACGCCCTTGGGCGATCACAGGTATCAAATGGCGCTATCGGGCTTCTGAGCCTCGGTTTTCCCGAAGTACAGATTGAGTTCGGCGACGAGTTCCACCATGAATTTCTAGAGCGCTACGCTGAGTCCCTTTGCGAGGACTCGTCCATATTCGCCGGCCTCGACGCCCTCCTCGATCAACTCGACGGCCTGGGATGCCCCTGGGGTGTCGTGACGAATAAGCCGGAAAGCCTTACCAATCCGCTGCTGGAAGGCCTGGGACTTGCCGATCGCAGTGCGTGCATCGTCAGCGGCGATTCGCTTCCGGTGCGCAAACCGGATCCAGCGCCACTGCTGTTGGCGTGCGACATAGCGGGCGTCGACGCCTATCGGTCGATTTACATTGGCGATGCGGCGCGCGATATCGAGGCGGGTCTGCGCGCAGGCATGGCAACCATCGCCGCCGGCTACGGCTATATAACCGAAGACGATGATCCGCGCGAATGGGGCGCGGACATAATCGCGCCGGATACTGCAGAACTTGCCCAAATTGTGCTCAAAGCAGTCAACCTTGGATCCTGATGATTTCCGTCGAGTTTAGCCCCGTTTACCTTGAGGTTGGTGCCCCGGCGCTAGGTCTCGGTCTCCTCGCAGGCATGCTCATCATGTGGCTTATAGCCCGGCGGCGCCGAAATCAGTTGCTCGAAGACCTGGAACAGGCGAACGCCAGTCTCAAGAACCAGGAAGCGTTGCAGGCCGAACGGGAAGCGGCCTTCGAAATAGCCAACGCAAAGCTGACACAGGCCTTTGCGGACATCTCCAATCGTTCACTCCGCGCCAATAGCGATACGTTTTTGCAGTTGGCGGGACAGAAATTCGAAATACACCAGGAAAAAGCCAAAAACGAGCTGGGTGAGCGTGAGAAAGCGGTTGAAGAGCTGGTCAAGCCGATCAGAGAGGCGCTGGAAGCCTCTCAAAAGCAAATCTCAGACCTCGAGAAAGCCCGTAGCGAGGCCTATGGCGGCATCAAGAGTCAGCTTGAGTCCATGCAGCTTAGTCAGAAATCCCTGACCCAGGAAACACAAAATCTCGTCAAGGCGTTGCGTCGCCCCGAAGTGCGGGGACAATGGGGAGAGATTACTTTGCGCCGCCTTGTCGAACTGGCGGGCATGGTCGAACACTGCGACTTTGTCGAACAGGTACACACGGTGGCCGGTGACGCCTTCATTCGGCCCGACATGATCGTCAACATGCCAGACAAACGGCAGCTGGTTGTCGATGTTAAAACGCCGCTGGATGCATACCTGGCCGCCGCGGAAGCTGAGAACGATGCTCAACGCAAACTGGGTCTGGAGCGGCATGCGAAAAACGTGCGTGCACACATACGCCTGCTGTCATCAAAAGCCTACTGGAAGCAGTTTGACGAGAGTCCGGAGTTTGTCATCCTGTTCATACCCGGTGATCAATTCCTGAGTGCGGCGCTCAGCCACGAACCCGACCTTATCGAATACGCGCTGTCACAGCAGATCATTCTTGCGACGCCGACCAGTTTCGTGGCTCTTCTCAAGGCCGTGGCTTACGGATGGCGACAGCTGGCGCTGGCCGACAATGCCAAGGAAATTCGCATACTTGCCGAGGACCTGTATGGCAGACTCGGCACGTTTGTCACGCATATGAATCGTGTGGGCCGCCAGCTTGCGAGTAGCGTTGAGAACTACAACAAGGCTGTTGGATCACTGGAGCGCAACGTGCTGCCTGGTGCCCGAAAATTTACCGAGCTCGGCGCGCACGCCAAGAAAGACATTGAAAAACTGGAATCCATTGAGCCTGTTCCACGGACCATGATGGAAGGAAACGACTCTTGAGTATTGATCCACGGACCTACACCTATGCCGACGATATTCTGCGCGACCGGATTATCCTGATAACAGGGGCGAGTGACGGTATCGGCAAGGCACTTGCCCTGCACGCGGCAAGCCTGGGCGCACAAGTCATACTGCATGGCCGTAGCGTCGCGAAGCTCGAGAAACTCTACGACGCCATTGAGGAGACCGAAAGCGCCCCCCGTCCTTCCATCGCCGTCATGGATCTCGAGTCCGCCAATGCAGAGTCCTACACGACACTGGCCCAGAGCATCGAGTCGGAGTTTGGCCGGCTCGATGGTCTCGTCCTGAACGCCAGCATTCTCGGTGAGCGGTATTCCATTGAACAATACGATGCCGTGCTCTGGCAAAAAGTCATGCACGTAAACGTCACCTCGGTGTTTGCGATGACACAGGTCTTCCTCCCTCTACTGCAGAAATCAGAGGACCCGTCGGTTATTTTCACAAGCAGCGGCGTCGGGCGAACCGGGCGAGCTCATTGGGGCGCCTACGCCGTCTCGAAGTTTGCCACCGAGGGACTCTCGCAGGTTCTAGCCGATGAGCACAGGCACGGCAAGCTGCGGTCAAACTGCATCAATCCTGGAGCGACGCGCACGAATATGCGGCTTGCCGCCTATCCGGCCGAAGATCGTGACGCATTGAAACGACCCGAGGAGATTCTGGCCCCTTATATCTACTTGCTGGGGCCCGATAGCAGAGGCATTACCGGCGAGAGTTTCGACGCCCAGTAGCGCGTTTCCTCTTTTTCCTCGGATGCGGCGCCGAGCCTTCCGGAGGCTTCAAGCCCGCCGCAACATAGAGCGAGCGAACCTGTGCCGGCGTAAGCGATTCATACTTTCCACGGCGCAAATTACGGGGTAATTGCAGAGGTCCGTATGCGGTTCGAATCAGGCGGCTAACCTCGTAACCCGCTGCTTCCCATAATCGACGCACCTCGCGGTTTCGCCCTTCCTTGAGCGAAACGTTGAACCAGCGATTGGCGCCTTCGCCGCCACCATACTCTATTGAATCGAAACGAGCTGGACCATCATCAAGCTCAACGCCTGCTTTTAGTGCATCAATTTCGGCGTCGCTCGGGTTGCCGTGCACTCTTACTGCGTATTTGCGGACTATTTCATGCGAGGGATGCATTAACGCGTTGGCGAGTGCACCATCCGTTGTGAAAATCAGTAAGCCCGTCGTCGACAGATCCAGCCGTCCTACTGCAACCCACCGAGCACCTTTCAGACGCGGTAAGGAGTCGAAAACAAGTTTCCGGCCGTCAGGGTCTTCACGTGTGGTGACCTCGTCGCCAGGTTTGTTGTAGACGATGTGGCGATGTTCCTGCGCGATGCCCTTCATCGACAACGGGCGTCCGTCGAGCGTAATTTTCTCCGTACCCTCGATATGATCGCCCAGCTCCGCCAACCGGCCGTCTACAGCAAGGCGCCTTTCCCTGATCCAGGTTTCCACCTTGCGGCGTGAACCATGACCCGCTGCAGCCAGTACTTTTTGGATTCGATCAGCCAACCGGATCCGGCCACTTGGAAACAACCAGTTCCTCTGCGGACTCTGTGGACTCCTCAGGCTCGTTTAAGTCCGGGGCTGCATCGGCATCTTCAATCACCTCAGGCTCCCGGGCAACGGGCTGCAACTCAGGAATACTGTTTACGGCTTCTGCCTTCGCCAATGCATCGGCAACCTCGTCTTCACCCGGGTATTCAGCCTCATCCTCTTCACTGTCCTCAGGGTAGAGAACCGGTAGATCCGCGGTTGCGGCGTCGGCGACTTCTTCTGCGCCACTCACCGTCTGCTCTTCGACGTCCGGAAGGTTAAGCTGCACACGCAGGCTTTCCCAATCGGATAGATCGGCAAGCGGCGGCAGGTCATCCAGTTTCTTCAAACTGAAGTAATCGAGAAACGCCTTTGTCGTGCCAAACATCGCCGGGCGCCCCGGGACATCGCGATGACCAACGACTCGAACCCAGTCACGCTCAAGCAATTGGCGAACAATGTTTGAACTTACCGTCACACCCCGAATTTCTTCAATATCACCGCGTGTAATCGGTTGCCTGTAGGCAATCAGCGCCAACGTTTCAAACAGTGCCCGAGAATAGCGCGGTGGCCGATCTTCCCATAGCTTGTGCAGGCGATCCGCCATCGTGCTTTTGACCTGCATGCGAAACCCCGACGCAACTTCCGAAATAACTATCCCGCGTTCCTCATACTCCTCGTTCAGGGTCGCAATAGCCTGACGAATTTCGGCTTTCTCGGGCGCAGTACGCCCATCGAACAGCCCTTTGAGCTGGTCAATATTCAAAGGCCGCCCTGCAGCGAGCAGTGCAGCCTCAACAAAATGCTTAATCTCTGTTGCTTCCATTAAATATCAGTTCCGCTTTCATCCGGAGGAGCAAACGCGGTCTCCTCAATCTCTTCGGTTACCAGGTGTACCGCGGACGCCGCACGCACATGCAGCGGCGCGAAGTCCTCGGACTGCACGACTTCAATCACTGACTCACGCAGCAACTCGAGGATTGCGATAAATGTGACAGCCACACCCATCCGCCCCTCTTCGGGATCGAACAGTTCGCCAAAGCCGGTGAAATTGCTAGACTTGATACGCGAAAGGATTTCGCTCATTCGCTGACGTACCGACAAGGGCTCCCGTTGCATGTGCAGGTTCGAAAACATCTCGGCCCGTTTGAGTACATCGTGGAATGCCAGTAATAGCTCCTTCAGAGTTACGTCCGGAAGTTCCGTAACGACTTTGCGCTCAGGTGCTTCGGCGCTTGCCACAAATACGTCGCGTTCAAGGCGCGGCAAATCAGAAATATCTTCAGCGGCCTTCTTGTAACGCTCATATTCCTGCAGGCGACGAACAAGTTCAGCACGCGGATCTTCTTCTTCTTCCTCATGCGACTCGGGGCGAGGAAGCAACATGCGCGATTTGATTTCGGCCAGCATGGCCGCCATGAGCAGATATTCGCCAGCGAGCTCAAGCTGAAGCTCTTTCATTACGTCGATGTACTGCACATACTGCTTGGTGATCTCGGCTATTGGAATATCGAGAATGTCGATATTCTGGCGGCGAATCAGGTAGAGCAAAAGATCCAGCGGCCCTTCAAACGCCTCGAGAAACACCTGGAGCGCATAAGGCGGTATATACAAATCCTGCGGTAAGGTCGTTATCGGCTCGCCATCAACGACAGCAAACGGCATTTCGGCCTGTGCTGGTGATTGCTTTTCATCCTGAGGCGGCTTGGGCGCGTCCTCTGGGTTCACGACTGTGAGTTCGGGCTTCATAGGGTGTTCCGGCTGATATCCGAACATTCTATCGTATATGTTGAGAATCAGGTGAACTGAGTTATGTCGCCACGCCCTGCCCGAAGAACCTCGACGCTTCCGGCGGAAAGGTCGAGGATTGTCGTCGGCTCGATACCCGTCGGGCCGGCATCTATGATGAGATCGATCTGGTGACCGATCCGCTCCTCAATCTCCATGGGATCGGTCAACGGCAATTCGTCGCCGGGCAGCGAGAGTGTCGAACTCATGATCGGTTCCCCAAGTTCAGCAAGCATCGCAGTGACCAGCGGGTGATCCGGAACGCGGATTCCGATCGTTCTACGTTTTGGGTTCTGAAGCATTTTCGGCAACTGACGCGTAGCTCGCAGAATAAAAGTATAGGGTCCGGGCGTCAGCGACTTGATCAGGCGGTACGCCCAGTTGTCGACACGAGCGTATACACTGATTTCGGACAAGTCTGCGCAAACCAGAGTGAAATTATGGTTCTTGTCCGTGCGCCTGATCCTGTGAATTCGCTCAATGGGCTTCTTGTCCCCGATACGGCATCCGAATGCGTAGCTCGAGTCTGTCGGGTACGCAATTAATGCGCCATCACGTATCCGCTCCACGATTTTTTGTACCCTATGCGGCTGCGGGTTGCGGGGATGAACTTCAATCAATTTGGCCACGCGCGGATTGTAGGCGAGCAAAGCGCTCGCGCATAGCGCTTTCATTGGCTATTATTCGCGACCGCTATGAACTTCCTGACTGAATTCTTTCCGCTATTGCTTTTTCTTGGGGCCCTGCTTCTCAAGGACATTTATACGGCAGTAATAGTGCTGATGATCAGTATGCCGATCGGCCTGCTCGTCAAGACAGTGCGCACGGGCTCACTGGACAAAATGTACATGTGGTCAACGATTTTCGCATTGTTCTTCGGTGGGCTGACCCTTTACTTCCGTAACCCGTATTTTACCTACTGGAAACCGACGGCATTCTACTGGGTTGTTGGAATGGCATTCTTCGTAAGTACCTGGGTCGGTGAAAAACCCCTGGCGCAGCGGTTTTTTGGCCTGGTGGAGGGCTTGAACCTCGAGAAAGTATCGACGGTACAGTGGACAAAATTGAATTTTGTCTGGGTCGCTTTTTTTGTGGTTGCCGGGTTTCTTAATATTTACGTTGCTTACAACTACTCGGAGAAGACCTGGGGTACGTTCAAAGTCTTCGGACTCATGGCCTTTACTTTTGTATTTATGATCGCGCAAACACTGTGGATAGCCAATATTATCGGTGACGACGATAAAACAGGCGAGGAATAAAATGTGGTACGCAATTATCAGCGAAGACAACGAGGGGTCTCTGGAAAATCGTCTGGCAGCACGTCCCGATCATTTGTCTCGCGTAAACAAGTTAGTGGATGAAGGCCGCCTCCTGGTTGCCGGTCCTCATCCTGCCGTAGATTCGCCGGAACCTGGTGTATCCGGCTATACCGGCAGTCTTATCATTGCAGAGTTTGATTCTCTGATTGATGCACGAACCTGGGCCGATGCCGACCCGTATGTGACGGCCGGTGTTTACGGCAAGGTAACGGTCAAACCTTTTAAAAGAGTTCTCCCTTGAGTAGCGAACGCGTAGCGGAAATAGAAAGATTGCTCCGAGAGGCGTTTCAGCCGTCGCATCTGCTTGTGAAAGACCAGAGCCATCTGCACGCCGGGCACGAGGGTGCAAAAGACGGTCGTGGGCACTTTGATGTGACGATCGTGTCAAATGCCTTCAAAGGCAAACGCCAGTTGGCCAGACACAGACTAATCTACGATGCGCTCGATACACTAATGAAAACCGATATTCATGCGCTGCGTATTCACGCGAGTACGCCAGACGCTTCCTAGGTCCCCGCGCAACGATTATTCGTATATTATGCGCAAACTTCGCAACGAGGAATAACTATGACATTTTCCAGCAGCGCCGGGTTTTCCAGCGCAAAGCGTATGGCAGCGCTAGTCGTAGCCATCACAATCGCGCTTTCCGGTGCCGTATCGGCACAGGAAGATACGGGCGGCAGTATCGACCCGAATGTATTTAACATGTACCTGGAGTCACGAATACAACGCCCGGCAGCTGAGGCAACACCAGATCAGGTAGCCGCGGTTCGTGATGAGTTAACCGATATCTACTTGCTGTCAGATCAACCGCGCGCGGAGGAACTAAAAGACGACCCGCGCTTGCAGGCACAGCTTGAGCTTCAGTCTCGGGCAATCATGGCACAGGCGGTTGCTACTGACTTTCTGACCAGGAACCAAGCCACTGATGAAGAAATGCAGGCCCTTTATGCCGAGCAGATCAAACTTGCTCCCTCGCTTGAATTCAAGGCCCGACACATCCTTGTCGAGGCACAAGGCGAAGCGATTGAGCTAATTACGCTACTTGAAGGTGGGGCGGATTTTGCGGAGCTCGCCAAAGAGAGATCGACTGGTCCGTCTGGACCTTCAGGTGGAGATCTAGGTTGGTTTACTCCAGACCGGATGGTTGCTGAGTTTTCGGATGCGGTACAGACGTTGGATGATGGCGCGTTCACCAAGATCCCCGTGCAAACACAATTTGGTTGGCATGTAATTCTTCGCGAGGACTCTCGTGAGGTCGCGCCACCGCCTTACGAGAGCGTTCGTGATACGCTAAAACAGCAAGTTGAACAACAAAAGCTTCAGGATTATTTGGCGGGATTGCGCGAATAAACCTGGCGCAGCGATCGACTTTACTTAATCCAATCATTTTGTTCAGTTAAGGGCGCCATTTGGCGCCCTTTTCTATTGCACAATTTGATTTGTGACGCTGGTCACACCACCCATTAAGCGACGCACCTAGTATTGCTCGCGAGTCATCCCTAATCGCTCGGGGATGGCTCCTCCAACCCTCGCATCTCCCTTTATAGGTTGATACGAGAAACTAAGTCGGCAGGGACGCCGACTTTTTTTTTGCAGAAAAGATTCCAGGCAAAGAAAAAGGCCACCGAGGTGACCTTCTTCCTTGTTCGTCGATAGGATTACGCTCCGTTGCGCCTGGCCCTAGATGAGCGATACTCAGGCCAACCTATCCAGTCGTTGTTCTAGCGAACCGCCCCAGACTGATCCGACATCAAGACACCGCCGGACTGCGGACGCGTTCCTGCAAAGGCCCACATTGAGCCAGAAGGAGCACGACCAATTGCCAGACTTGCCGTGTAGTCGATCGTCAAATCACCCAGGCGTGCCGTTCCGGTCGAAACGTCAATCTCGGAGAGCATTCCGGAAACGAACACCTTGGTCGCTCCAGGAACATACGCAATATCCGACACGGCAATCGCATCGGCATACAGCCAACCGGGCGAAACAACCGAACCGTCAACCGTTACGAAATCCCCAACACGCATGGCGATGAGCATATCTTTCGATGCCATCACAACCTGTCCCATGGAATGGAAAACACCATTGACGATGTCAATGCGTTCTACTGGGCCGGCAAGGACGCCATTCGAGTCGATACCGAACAGGCCGTTGGAGTCTATTCCGGCAATGCCGTTCGAGTCGATACCGAACAGGCCGTTGGAATCTATTCCGGCAATGCCGTTCGAGTCGATACCGAACAGGCCGTTGGAATCTATTCCGGCAATGCCGTTCGAGT